>Ga0307377_10000937_pt1 | contig 38748 bp, 31 predicted proteins | sample TR3MG_FD_202535 | JGI IMG/M metagenome (GOLD analysis project Ga0307377, IMG submission 202535) | Soil microbial communities from Risofladan, Vaasa, Finland - TR-3 | ecosystem: Environmental > Terrestrial > Soil > Coastal area > Acid sulfate soil | place: Finland: Risofladan, Vaasa | collected... | reverse complement strand
TCTTCGTTATCTTTGCACTGGTACTTTCTTTCCCTGCATGGGCATCTGACCTACCCGATCCAATGCTTACACCCGGCGCAATCAATCCCGATGTTACCCAGGCAAATATCCAGTCAACGGTCTGCGTTAAGGGATACACCAAAACAATACGCCCGCCTGCTCATTACACCAACAAACTCAAGAAGCGGCAGATGCGCGATTACGGCTACACCGACAGAGACCCCAAGCACTACGAAGAAGATCACCTGATTGCCCTTTCAATCGGCGGCGCACCTCATGACCCGCGCAACTTATGGCCTGAACCACGTATAAGTGAATGGAGCGCCAAAAAGAAGGATCACCTAGAGTTTGTGTTATACAAAATGGTATGTAACCAGGAAATATCACTCTCAGAAGCGCAGCACGCGATGGCGACGAACTGGATCCAGGCATGGAAGCAATACGTGCCTAGTCACCGGCATTATCGGTTTAAACGGGTGGATTGATATGTGTGGACGCTTCACTCTCAACAGATCACCCGCCAAGCTCAAGGAGCATTTCGCCACAGCGAATGAACCGGACGTGAAGCCGCGCTTCAATATCGCCCCGTCCCAGTCGGTTCCGGTCGTTCGTGTCGACGAGTCAGGCCATCGGGAGTTCACCACCGCTCAATGGGGACTGATTCCATCCTGGGTAAAAGACCCAAAGCAAATACAACACCCCATCAACGCCAAAGCGGAAACAGCCGCCATCAAGCCGATGTTCCGTCACGCATATCGAAAAAGCCGTGTGCTGATCCCTGCCGATGGGTTTTATGAATGGGCAGACAGGGACGGCGTTAAGCAGCCTTATTTGATCAGGCTGCGAGATGGTGAGCCGATGGCGATGGGTGGCCTACTGGAACACTGGCAAGGGCCTGAAGGGGACGTAACGACCTTCACCATACTCACAACCAGCGCCAATTCACTGATGGCTAAGATCCATGACCGCATGCCGGTCATTATCAAGCCGGAGGAGTATGCATCCTGGCTCGACAGGGACTTCACGGATGTCATCAAACTTCAAACGATGACACTGCCTTACCCAGACCGTTTTATGGAAGCCTACCCAGTTAGTCGCAAGGTCAACAGCCCGAAGAATGATTCGGCGGATTTGATTGACGAGATCAAAATATAAAATCCTGGTGCCACTTTAAGCTCTCAATCTTTGATGTGTTGCGTAAACAACTTCTCTCAGTTCTCGGTACTTAAATTGGCAGCAAGATAATTGGCTGTGTAGTTAGGCAACAACCGATTCTGCTGCATTTTCCACTTCTGATTAATATTCGCTATCCATTTTACGAATTTTAATTTGTCATAAACTTGCTCTTGAGAAGTGCATTAGCCAAATGACTTGTTCGACTCCCGTTCCCTGTCAGAATGAGAGCTTGCCGTATCACCTGCAGCTTGCCATCAACAACTTGGAGCACTCCTATCCAATCAGGTATGTCATCAAGTACCTGCTGCACATAGTGCGAAAGGACAATCCAGAGGCAGTCCGCATATGACGAAAAGTGTTGGATATCCTCTCCAACTTCTTCGGGTGAATCAACGGACGCAGGACTAAAATATTGAATAGCGTGAATACTAGCTTCGGATAATTCTGTTGCCATCGTAACCACGATGTAGTCGAATTGAGAATAATTGGTTCCCCAATTTTCAATTTCATCAAAATGAATCTTAGGATTGATGTATGCCTTATGTGAATATGGTGACTTAACACCTGTCCATGTAGTATCTGTTGTATCCGAAATTGCATTCGCAATGAAATTAATAGCTTTTCGGTTATTATTATCAACTAAAATAGTTTGAATCATTATGTTTCTCCTTAATTAGAAATGCATCATCCTAAAAAACTAAATGCCCCACAACAGGGGCAGGTATTGCCATATTTATTTTTATGAATTACCCCCTCTCAAGTAGGATGGCAACTTCTCCCATTCATTGGCCATGTTTTTTATTTTATCTTCAGGGACACCATGAATATTTGGCCATTTTCCATTCAGCTCGATAATTCGAAAAGGATACATGAGGTCGATATACCGTTGTAATTCCCAAATCCTGACAAAGGTATTTGAAATAACGACATTCATACCTAGCCCAAGTTTCTTCTTTGCGGTTTCAACACACCAGTCATGCGCCGCTCTGACTTTTGATGCGTTGTAAACATAAGTACCATTGACCTCTAAAAACATATCCGCCTCTAGATGTAAGTGCCACTTCATTGATTTGGCAGTCGTTGATTTTCCACTTCCTGGCAATCCCCGTATCAAAACAATTTCGTTGCGATGCTTATTTACAATTTCAACCATCACTTAATTCCTTTTAAATATCTTTTACTCCTGTGAAACCTAACCAGAATAGTTCTTTATTTATTTCATATTCCGTTTCTTTGATCTGATACCCGGTACTCTGTATCACTCCTTTTATCCCTTAGTCATAATCAAAAGTCGTAAACTTTAAAGCAGTTCAGTGCTTAATTATTAAGCCTCTTCATTTTCCACCATGTTATATTTCCGCTCGTCCCAGTCCTCACCAACGAGTTTAAGGAATAAGTCGAGATCCAGCTGTTTTGACAGGAAAATCAGGTTTCTCAACGCCAACACCTTCCCCTCATTTGTCTCATCACCAGTCAAATCCTCGATCTTTGCCAGGGCGAAGTCTTCAAATACATCGAGAAAAATATCAGCCTGAGCCAAATAATCATCTTTATTTTTTACATCAACCCCAATGTAACCATGCATATAGCCCTCCGCACGACTTTCATCTGTATTTTGAGTTGCGAACCCAAGCTCAGAAGTGGCAAGGCTGACGAAATAACTTTCGTACATTTTGATTCTCCTTTTAACAATCTATTTAAATTATTAATCGACTTCATAGTTTTTTGTGAGATATTTATATAAAGATGGCCAATTATATTTTTCAATAAAGTTTTACCTATGGTATGGACAGGTATATAAATTAATCAATGAATACAAAAACGGATCGTGGCATTACCGTCACCTTTGGGGAATATGTTCACTTGATTGCTAACCAGCAAAATTCTTAGGTGTTGAAATTTTCAAATATGCGTAGCTCGTTATAATTCATGTTTCAGTATTCAAGAATTACCTTCCTCAGATTCGAATCCCGCCAACCCTTGTTCTCTCAGCACGCAATAAACATGCTTGTTGTAAAGGCTGTACCCATCGGGAAATTCAAGGTTGTAGCAGCCCGAAATCCACTTTGCCACTGCCGCCGAGCGACTGATACCCGCCTTGCAATGCACCACGATCCCCTCGACACCACCGTCATGGCAGTTCCCCACGAACCGGATGATGTCGCGCGCCTGCTGTTGATTGAACAACACATATGGCTCTGTATATAGATCGATGTCATGAAACTCCAATCGCAGTATGTCGTGCCAGCCATCTTTTAGCTTGGCTGGATACCAATCAGGTTCAGTGATTGATAGGATTGCCCAGTCATCTAAACCCGGTATATCCTCTGCAGACTGCTGATCGGTGTAAATCACTTTTTGTAATGTCATTCTCTTTCTCCGGTAAGTCCCACACCGATTTCCGCCACGAACGTCGGATTGAAATCGAAGTTTTCCTGATCAGTTCCATAGCGACTATAGCCACGTGGATTGCATAAAACACGCGTACCTTTTTGCATATAGTCCAAACTGTCATGTGTATGACCATGAATCCAGAGTGCGCTTCGTCCAAACATGGCATCCAGGTTGGAGGAAAAACAAGCCGACAACATGCTCGTTTTAAATCGATCCGCAACCGACTGCATACTGGGCAGGTGGTGGGTGACGACAACGGTTTCTCCAGCGAAATCTTCCTGGAGCCTTGACGATAACCAAGCCAAAGAGGCTTCATGCAATTCGATCGAGCGCTCCGGACTGAACACCTTGCCCTGTTCCCTGATCAATCGAAAGTCATTGAGGTACATCTGTCCGGCGATCAATGCTTGCTGTTTGGTATCCTCACCAAACAGATTGAAATCCGTCCACAATGTGCTTCCCAAGAAGCGCACCCCATCGATCACAACCTCGTCGTTGTCGAGCAGGTGCACCCCCAACTTGCTGGCGGTCTCTCGCATCGCTTGCAAAGTCGATGTTCGCTCCAAACCGTAATACTCATGGTTGCCGGGGACATAGATGATCTCCTGGCTAGGCCAGACGCACCTTGCCCACTCGATCCCTTCGGCACTGCTACCGATGTCGCCAGCCAGCACCACAACATCACACACAACCTTGTGCGGCAGGTAGCTGGATATTTCTATGTGCAAATCACTCAGGACATGGATACGCATATTTCCCCCCTTCCATCGTTGCGTGATGCCAGGACCAACAATCGCCACTTCAATTCAGTCAGGGATCGCATGCTCTGCTCTCCTTTTTTCGTCGCACGGAGCGCATGACACTTTCCACCATCCGTCTGTTCGAAGCGTGCCGACCAGCCCGCAGGACTCGCAAATATGTTCAGACTGCGCTTCGGCAACCTCCACCAGGTTGCGAATCGAACCGATGCTGGCAACCGGACGGAAGCTGACCACGCCATTTCTCTGTTCCCAAATCATATTATTGATGTCATCCGCATCTGGTCCCGACGTGGAAATGTAATACCGCAACGTTCCGAACTTTTCCTTTACCCGTCTGGTACGGGGCCAATCCTCCGATGCCGGGTCGATCCCCAACTTGAGTGCCTCTCGCTCGATGGCTGACGACAAGTCATAAATCAACCTGAACCAGCCATCGCCACACTCGAAGCCCCACTGCATATAGGCATTCCGCTTCTCCTGGTCATCCCCCCGGTACAACCGGGGGAAATTCAGAAACAGCTTTTGCGTATAGTCTTGATTCATATAAATTCTCCTTATGTTTTTATGGGTAGCGCAGCGTTAGTAGTTAACGGCTCTGCCGATGCAATACAAAGTTCCGCCATCAGTCTTTGGTGGCGGGTTCTGCATTCCCAATTCGGGCCACACAAACCCAATAGGCCGGGACTTCTTGACCTCGGTCACCGCTTCCACGATCGGCACCGCGACTTTGAGGCCATTGGTGTAGGCGACAGTGAACCCTTTGTGCACCGCGCGAATCAGCGCGCGCACGTCGATGTTCGCGTGGGCCACTTTTTCGACCGCTTTGATATCCAATTGCAAATGACGACAGCGCGGCAAGCCTCGGTTCAGCTTTTCGTGCTCGCCTTTCGCAATCATTATTTTTTGATCAAAGCCTGGCGCTGCGATATTGAACGGCTGACAACGGGACAACAATGTTGGGTCCATTTTTTCCTTGTCATTGCAGGTCAGGATAAAAAACATACGAGACGCATCGAAGGGAAGACCCAAGCTGACATCCATAAAATTCCTGGCTGATTCAGGCTCAAGAATATCCAGCAAGGCGGGCAAAATAGCGTGGTCGGACCGGTCGCTGATCTTGTCCACCTCATCCAGCACAATGACGCCGCAGGCCGACTTACTGTGACCAATCATTTTAAAAATCTCACCAGATTGTGAGTTTCCCCAATGGGTGTCGGAACCGGTCAGCACGAAGGCGTGCTGCATCGACCCGGCACTGATTTTTCGGAAAGGTAACCCAAGTAATTCGGCTAAAGCCTGCGCAAGCGCGGTCTTGCCCACACCTGGCGGACCGTTCAAAATAATAGGTGCAATGTGAAATGATTCAGGCTTGCTTACACCGGCCAGGATCAACACGCCGACCAGGTATTCAAGCACAGCCGAACAATTGGCGAACCTTCGCTGCAGATCAGCCAGCTTCCGCTTGATGTGTCTGAAATCTGGAATTTGACGATAGCCATCATTCGCCTGAGCGGACTTGATGTCTGCCTCGATTCGCCGCCGGACATCACTTTGTGAGGACTTGGCGTGTTCCTTGACCAGATCCATGGCGGCAGGATCAAAAACTTGCACACAACGCCGGAATGGGCGGCGCTTGCGAACGGGTTTTGTCTTCGATTGTTCAGACGCTTCCTCAGCCTGGGGAAGACTCGCCTCCTGGACTGAATGATCGCCTCTTAACGATTCGATAAATTCGCTAGACGTCAGGAATTTGCGTGAACCGGATTCAACTTCTTTGGATTTGATTTCGCGTGCGGGAACGATAATCCGTCCAAAAGGGTTATCCACCAGTTCGAATGTTGCGCAAATCCGGTCGGCAGCCAATTCCCGGCTCATTGTTTCAAGTTCTTTAGTCCATTTATTTCCTTGTCTCTCCTTTTTCATTTTATTCTCCAGGTTAATCACGCATACTTGCAACGACACCCAAAACAAAAGCCCCGCAGGCATTCTTTAAAATGCCGGCGGGGCCGGATTCAACATTAAATGTCAGAAGATGTTTTGTTTTGGGTGTCATTTCATGTTTGTTAGTGATAGACTATTATAACTAAAATAAAGAGTATGTCAAGCGATTTATGAAAAACCGAAAACCTACTATTCGAGAACTCTTCTCCGCCCTGCTTCGGCTAAACGACATTAGTCAGGGCAAAGCGTCTGACCTTTCTGGACTGACTCGCCAGAATGTTTCGAGTTGGTGCACCGGGCGGGACAATGCGATTTCCCAGAAAAGCCAACTGAAATTGCTTGCCACCCTGGGTGTGAGTTACGGGAGCTTACGTAGCGAAAGCGTGTACCGGTGGTGTGTCAATGATGTTGGGGATGCAGCGCTGGTGCTGGATGGGGTGCTGAATGAGGAGGAACGCGCCCAGGCGGAATTCTGGCACGTTCATAATTTACTTTACCCAGGATGTATCGTTCTGAAGATTACGAAACAGACTCGGCTTATATGGGTGATGATGTATCGACCGCTGATGGCTGAACCCCCTCAGCCGATCAAAGAAGAATCATTGCGATGTGGCGTGGATCGAGGAGAGGTCATTATCGACAGTGCCACGTGGGAATCCTGGTTGCCCCCTGCCGTGTTGGAACCGATTTCATTCGGTACCCAGATCAACAGCCTTATTGATCAATTCCCCTACCCTAACCCATCGCATCAATACTTTGATGATATGGAGTTGCCGGAAGGACAGAACCTTATTGAGGAAAATCAAGATCAGATAATGGAAAGACTGGCACCAACGCCAGAGGAACTCAAGAAATGGGATGAAATACTTTATCTAGCCAAGCTTGGTGGGAATGGTTTTGAGGAAATTAGCAGGACAACCAAAAAGGCACTGGGTATCAGAATATTGGGGAGCAGACTGAAATAGTTACTTGTAGCTTTTGTGCGGCTTTTGCTGCGCTTCCGCAAGACGCCTTTGAGAGGCTTGATCCGTATGCGCCGTGAGGCGCCAGTACGGCTTTTAGGGGGCGGCGGCATAAAGATGTGCTGCTACCCGACAATTTCCACCCGCAACTAATGGTGTAAGTGACTATTCGAAAAACTTGGAACGTGACATCCAGCAGGTCGCTGCCGACAGCCATTTTAGATAATTGCCAAAGTCCGCACCAAAATGGAGACGGTCTGGAAATCGGTGCCACACCCGACCTTCAAGCTAGGACAACTGAGCGGCTGCTTTGCACCAGAAAACGGACATAGGAATGAACGAAATTGGGTATGCGCAAAAGGCAGGAACCGGCCCGTGCGACACGAAGTCGCTTATAGAAGTTCATTGGTATACTTCTTACAATGAGGAAGAAGTATATTGTCAAGCTAGTCAACTCACCTTTAACATTATAAAACCTAAAGATAAAAGTGTGAGCGCGCTTGCTTATGCGTACTACCACGGACATCTAATAGAGACTTTTCTGAACCATTTCGATAACTCTTTTGGGAACGGTTTTGCAAGTGCACTACCAGAAACAGATGACAATATTGGTACAGCCTAACCCGTTCGAGCGGGACGCAAAAGCACTTGCCCCTCAACTTTACGTTAAATGACAATGTCGATACTGCAATTAATAATCAGGGGAAAGTGGAAATCCCCACAACACTCAAACCAGAAAAGTAGGGACGATACGCATAAAATTAAAGGCGAAATTCTCAATAAAATTGGGAAGCTCATCTATGAAAAAAAGGTCGGGAAAAACCCTGACTTAGACATTGACCCCAAAACCAAGAAAATAGTGCTTAAGGGACGCGGAGAGCTTTCTCGGAAAATATTTGAAACAGAAATAAATGCTGATGATTTCTTTATTCAATTTTTTGTTATTGCCGAACACACCCCATATCTGTATAGGCACGTCAGACACCATATAACAGATCAATACTATGTCATCCCACCTGACATAGAAATACTCTCGTTATTGCTTGACCACATTTTCAGGCAAACCAATAATCTGAATTTCGAGATTGAGATTGTCATTTAACCTTACGCTCAAGCGGGACGCGCTAAAGCGCGCCCCTAGAGTCCATGCGACAAAACACTTCCTGCGGCAGCGCGCGCCCGGCCAGGCGAATAACTTCCCATACGGAGGCAACGCAACTGTCATTCTTCTGCAGCACTGCCTGACAACCAGCAATCTGCGCCATATACCGCTCCGGCAAACCTTCCTTCATCATGGTTTCAAGTACATCGAGCGGCGGAGCAACAACGTGTGCCAATCGCGGCAACGCCCGGGCGATCACCATGCCACTGGGATCGTAGTCAACAAAAGCGGCAACCGGCTGCGTCATGCCGCGAATCATGGACAGCATGTCGTTACTCCTCACGCTATCTTTGTCACCCCGCCACACCACCAGCGGATTATGTCCGGGGAAGGATAATTTGTCTGCCGCCACATCGATGGCGTTGAAGCTCTCCCAATTCTCGACAACAATTATCCAGTCATGGCTGTTCATCTCGCCTATTTCAGCATAGTCCACCTCGATATGGCAGCGTGCTGGTAGATAGACTGAATGTTCATTCAGTGTGAGCGGCTGTGTAGGCCGGAGCGACTTAACGGCGACCCGCCGTAGCTTAACCATATCCTGGGCGAACTTTTCGTTATTACCAAGATTCAGCGCCTCGGTGCGCGTCAACCCGTTCCAAGCATCCGGCTTTGTTTCAGGATCGACCCCGATGCTCACCAACAGGGATCTGATGGCATGCTTCTGTACCGGTGTCATGCAGAAGTAACTTCCAATGATTGTTCCCACTTTCGAGCCATAAATACGAACAAACTCGCGCAACGTCACGTTGACGGACACTCGTTCATGCGATGACTGGACACAGCGCAATAACACCTTGGTCGTTCTAAAGTCCATGAACAATTACATCCTGAACGAACTTATTCCTCGATATGCGCGATTCACCGCGCCGCTCAACACGTTGATGGCGCACCAAAGAAAATTCACTGCCGTAGTAATCTTTTGAATGTATCACCAACAACAACCACACATCGTCCGGCACATCCATGTCAGGGCAGTTTTCTCGCTTCCAGTAGAGCGCGGAAATGGGTGAAAGTGATTTGGCGGCATCACGGACGAATCGGCTCAAAGCGACAATGTGGACAGGAGGGCGCAACACAGTCAGTGTTTTATTTGGGGCGCGCTCGATCCGTCCAATCTCCTTCATCCGAGAGATGGATTCTTTGGCTTCAGGAAGACTGCTTGTCACCTCACAAAGGTAATCGAAGGCCGTCCGGTCGCCTGGGTCAGCATAAGCTTCCTGGCGTATCCCTATATCCCTCATCATCCATTGTGGTCGGTGGTGGGAATCTTCCAGATCGGGCGGCTCGTAGCCGGGGTTTTGATCCAAAAAACCGGCGAACTGGCGGAACCGTTTCACGTCCGGCGCCAACTCGCGCAACCGGAACAGGTAGGATTCAAAGAACTGGATCAGGCGCAGAATTTCTGTGTGCCACTCGATTTTGCGTTCAAGAATGAGCGTTCGGTAAGTATTCTTCAGCGAATCGTTCTCACAATACAGATTATCGATTTCTTCTTCAATATGCAGTCCATCAAGACTTCTCAGCGCAGAACTAAAATACTTCGCCTGTTGCAGGAAGTGCCGGTTTTGGCGGTTCTTAGCCTCGATGGAGTTCACCACCGCGAAGTTTGTTTCAGCCAGATAAAGTAGCTTAGAGATGCCAGTGCTAAAGGTGTCGGCCAGCTCGGCACACGCCATGTGAAAATCCTCTATCGCAATATCAGCCTCATCGGTGCGTCCGGCCATGACAGACTTCTTGTACTCCTCAACCAATGTCCACACACGGGTCACCTGAGCCGCCGCTTTTTCGCCAAGAACATCATATAGGCGCTGCCGCTGGGTCACTTCATCAAGAAAACGGGTCAAGTGCGAAGATAATAGAAACGTTTCCTTACCACCTGTAATGAATATCCGGTGTTGTTGCAGCTCGTAGGCACGGCGGTCGTTCTTTGAGCCATCCTTGCGGAAACTACCAGACAGATAGACCTGTTGAATCAAGTCCTGATGCTTGAGCAGCGTATTGAATGCGCTGGAAAGCAGGTTTGTTGTAGCGGATTGGCGTTTCATAGCAAAGCGCCAGTCTTCCATTCAGCCAGTGCTTCATCCTCGGCCTCACTACTTATAACGGTTTCATCTGTTTCACTGATGAATTTAATCACATCGAGCAGGTACTCAATCTTTGACGTGACAAGATAGATGGAACGCTCCGGGTTGTTCAGTATCAAATATTGGTCGTTGACCATACGTTTAAGGATGGCCTCCATCATTTTGCGATGGGAAGCATCTGCAGCAATCTTGAATCGAACGCCAACCGACTGAAGCTCGCTGCGCAATGAAGCATCCTGGTCAATCCGACCCATAAGGGTATCGACCTCAATAATTGAACCTTGCATCAGCAAACTTTCCTGACCCGTCGCGCGGATGATCGCTTGAAAGAAAGCGACCACCGGGCCGAGGCTATTCTTAATGTCAGCATAGCTTGTCCTGATCTTGGCGCGTTCCTTGTCGCCGTACTCGGCGAACGCCAGATAGAATCCGGTCTGCTTGGATGTTCTTGCCACACGGCGCTCAATGCGCGCGAGGTAATCTTCGACTGACTTGAGATTATTTTCGTCATTCAAGAAGCTGTATGCTTCCGGTTGTGATACATGACAAATGAAATTGCCTTCAAGCAATAAGAAAATAACACGCTCAAACATGATCTTCTCCCATATCAACGACGCACTCGGTCAGCACGGGGTGATTATTAACCCGCTGAATCGTGTATTTCTTGCTAAATTGCCGCAGAATATCCAGGTTTGCTTCTGGGCAGGCGGAGAACAACCGAATCCCGTTGTCGCCCAGCATAGACAGGAGGTCCTGTATGTTACGAGGATCCAAATCCAGCAGTTCGTCTACCGCCCAGATAATCTGAACCTTCGCATTCCCTCTGATTTTGCGCAGGAACGCCACAAAGATTGAACACAATATGAGGTAGGACAACCCGGTGGATGACAAATTTGCGAGGTCCACTTTGTTGCCGAATTGCTTGAGGTTCCCGTTCTCGACAACTTCCCCACGAATATTGATCAGCTTGTGTGGTTCAGCGCGTATCCCTTCTTTCATCTCCCAATGAGAAACCAGTTGTTTAAGCCGGTCGGCAAATTCAGGCGGCGGCATCTCATTTGAGTTTCTACTCCACAATTGAAACGCCTCGGTGAAATCTTCCACATCCTTCCAGTATTTCAAATCCTCCAGCTTGGATTCGAAACGGATCGTGATATTTGAGATGCGGCGGAAACGGCTTGTCTGATCGAGCGCCTTCTGGATGTCCACGTTAAAGCGTAAAACCTCACGATGGAACTTGATCAGCCGGTCGCGGAAATCCGTGACCAAACTGCCGTAGGTGTTGGCGTACAACTTCAAGGTGTTGCGCAGGTCTTCATGGCCGCGGCTATACCAACCTTGTAACGGTACAACCCACGCCAGCAGGTCGCTGTCGTCCGGGTCTATAGTGGAACGTGTTTGCAGGAAGAATTGCTCGGTGGGCGAGCCGCGCGAGGCGGCGAAAGTAGATTTAATCTTGCGGATCAATCCTTCGATTTCTATGCGGAGTTGTTTTCGTTCGGCTTCCAGCGTCGTTGACTGACTAAATAAATGCATTATTGACCATGATGTATCAAATGGCAGAAGCATGGTTTGCCGATCGGGTGGGTAGGCATCCATACGGGAGGCTTTATCCTCAACTTGCCGCTGATTACGTCCCTTTTCACCGATTGATTCTTCAATCTTACTGATACTGACTTGCAGTGCCCGCTGTCGTTCATTCCATCGAACTTCTTCAGCCTTTTTAGCTGTATTCAACACCTTCTGTTTGGCGCGGAGCTGCGTCGCCTCATTTTCAATGGCGTCGCGTTTTGCAAGTTCATCTTTGCACCAGAACCGCCAACCAGTTACTTTCTCAATCCATCCCTGCGCGGCCATAATATTTTGACTGGCAGCTGCAATTTCAGCATCCATGCCCTTGAGCATTGCAGTATCAACGCCTTTTTCCGACAAGGCAGCCGTTTTTTCAACTTCATATTGTTTCAAACGCTCTACTTTAATCTTCTCGGCCTGGGCAATCTCCCCGCGAATCCCGGTGATGACGGCATCGCTCTCTCGCTTGATGGTGGTTTCAATATTTGCGTATTTATCGGCACAAGCCTTTCTTGCCTCTCGGCGGGACTGTTCAGCTTCCTGTATATGCTTCAGGTGTTTCTCAACTTCCAGTTTGGCGATCTCCAGCCTGCCCAGCGCATCTTCCTGAGCAGCCTTTCTGGATTGTTCAACCGTCTGTTCAGATGCGCGCAGCTCCGCCTTAAATGCCTTCTCCTTCGCCAACAGCACTGCAATTTCGGAATCGTGCTTTTTCAGCGCATCTTCGGCTGTAACGCGCTGTGCGTTGCACTTTGCCAGCAATTGTTGTGCGGCGCTAATCTTGCCAAGCAACACCTCCAACTCTGTACGATACAAGGCAACTTTTTCCTGCAATGCTTCTTCGCTCGCGCATAAAGCACCGTCAAGCCTGTGTAGATCGAGATTAATCCCGTACAGCGAGTTTCCTTCACTGAGAGAAGGAGACAAATCCCCCATGGACAGTACATCCTCTCGAATTACCTTGGCGATATTTGCCGCCCAGTCAGGCTTGTTCTCACGTAGGAAGTGCAACAGTGAGGTTTCATCCGGATTCACGTGAGCTAATTGCTGCTGAATTTCCATTTCCACCTGTTCAGTCTGACGTTTCAGGTCATTCAAGGTGGATTCTTGAGAAGCATAATCACTGATAGCACGAGTATGATTAGACTGAAGTTTTTCACGGGCGGAAACCGCGCGCTGACTCTTTTCCCGTAGTGCTTCCAGTTCGGCGCGTTTATTGGCCAGCGCTTCAACAACTGATTTTTCAGCAATTGGGTTTGCGGCGAAATTTTCGCACCCGGCTTTAATCTCGATGGCATGATAATGAGCCTCACGCATTACGCTGATTCCGGTGTCAGCTACCAATTGCAACTGTGTGTCTTCCTCTTGTTGGTCTTGACGCACTTTAGCAAGCAATGGATCGTAATGTTCCCGCGCCTGGTCAATCTTTGCATGGTACTGCTGCTTCTGAATCAGATGTTCATCAACGAGGTCGTTAGACATTGACTTATAGGCCTGTTCGATCTTCAGCGACTCGCCAAGCAGCAACTCTTTGCGTGCCCGTGTCAAAGCAAGGTTCTCACGCGCCTGTGGAAGCGCGTCCACTTGCGCAGCTTTTTCCTCGATAGCATCTTTCTTATATTGTGCTAACAGGGTGTCGATAGCAGCAACCCGTTCTTCGGCAATCCGCGCGTCCGCGTCGGCCTTGGATTCATCTCCTTGCAGCTTCAGCAAGTTTTCATTTGCTCCGGCTCGTTCTGTCGCGAGTGCCGTGCTCAAGCGTTCCTTTTCCCTAGAATCCGATGTCTGTTGCGCAATTAGATTTTTAGCCAGCAAGAGTAGCTTGGCGTGTAGAACACTGAGGGCACCGTCCCCAGCTTTTATCTGGTCCGACAATCTACCGACCTCAGCCATCATGTCAGTATGTTTCATCACCTCGTTGTAAGCCTCGTACTGCACAGGCCAGTCTGCATATTTATCCTTGTCGCCATTAATACTGATCGGCGCATTACCTTCGGATGAGATGTAATCCACGATAACTTGGAGAAAGTCATCAAAATTGGCATTACGGGTAAACATACCGCTGACAATCTTTTCGATATGGTGCAAATGACTGCCGCTATCGGTGAAAGCATATTCTGCAACTAGGGCACGTTTTTCAGCAACCTCCCTTTGCTTGCTGCCAACCACCATACCCTGGATGATGTTCCGGTACTCTTTATGACCCATAGGATTGGAATGAGGAACCCCAGCTGTCTGCAGACGAATCTTCAAATCTTTTTCCTGCACTAGCGCAGCAGCATCGTTTTCTTCGGTGAACAGCGACAAGTCATACTCACTACGGATGAAACGGTAGCCAAACGAGGATTCATTCATCCCAAAGAGGACGGCCATACACGCCACGCCGCGCCGCACATACTCGAAAATCACATAGGATGTTGAATGTGGCAAGTTAAATTCAGAGAAGCTGCTGGAGCCTGACACGCATTTCGATGGGTGCTCGCCATAGAAGATCGGGATCATGTTCAATAGCGATGTTTTGCCAGAGCCATTCTCGCCGGTCAGGATCGCACCATCTTCAATCTCAACAATTGCCTCGCCACCCGGAGAATAAGAGTCGAGCAGAATAATTCTGCGTAGTTTGAAATCGTGGGTTGGCGCGATACTATCCGTCATTACATTCCTTTTTCTGCATTATCTACACGTTATTTGAATTCGCCTTGTTATAAAATCATTATAATTTAGTTATATCTTTTGAGTGACCACACGCCCAACGGAGTCTGAATGATTTTTATTGGTGCAGGTTATGCGGTGTGCCACAAGATACCTTGGCGCAGCTATGGAAGCAATTGAGGGAGGCAAAGACAGTAAATTGTTTATTGCTTTGGGTTCTGGCGTGGTTGGAATTCCCTACCCACTGATTGACGTTCCAGCGTTAGTCATAACTTTCATGGATCCTTGACAATGCCTAAACTTAGTTCCAATCCCTTATATTTTATGCTGGAAAATATTTTTTCACGCCATTGGGGATCGAGTTTGGTAAAAGTATACTTTTTGCCTGAGCTTTGTTTTCTTGGTCATATTATTACTCCATAAAAATGCTGAATTCCACGCTGTTGCAAATCCGTCAATGTTGATTTATGCCCTCATACTCGCACCGTGTAAATTGCGTTAGCCTTAAATATCTTTACGCCACAAATATCCTCTAAATTTCAGTCAAATCGCATTTTCTTCATAAGCCCCATATGTTGACATATCATCAAAAGGAATCCTCAACCAACGTTCGGCATAAGGCATACAATCTAAGAGCTTATTTTTTAGTTCGGCAGTAAGAACAACTCGAAAAATTGGACAAACTTAGGGCGACTACAGTGCTAAATAATTAATACAGTCTTGATTAAGTTCATTAATGTATGCTGCAAGGGCATCCCGAACATTACTTTCGTCAGCATCACAACGGCTTCCCAATATCACGATAACAGCCTTGTCGATATCCTTAAAAGGACAAATCTTGCTCCTAACCCACTCTAGCCCACGCTGATCGAGTAACTTGAGTATAAGCATTTCGATACAAAAGAATTTGTGATGCAGTTTTTCCACTTTTTTTGATTTTGTCAGCTTGGCAAGTGCGCGTAGGGCACGTTTGTCGCCAGTTAGTATGAAAATATCCTCGTTTTTGGCTGCTGCCGAAAACAGAATGGCTTCACCAGGATCAATTCCGGCAATGCCGTCTATTTCAGCAAGCAGTTCAGCATCAGGTTCCAAGTTTGATTGCATTTGAGCAATAGTGATGCATGCAGTCGACGCGGCCGCAGTGGTTTTGAATAATTTACCATCTGGGGTTTGTTGCGCTCGTTTAGCGCGATACTTTAAGCTTGATAACGTGGCCGAGTCAGTCCAATTAAATCCAAGAAGTTCAGGTAGGTAATCAAGTATTCCCCAGTGAGCACATTTGCAAAGCGCATCGACATCAATGAAAAGTCGCATGGATATCTATGGCATCAATTGCCTGGGTGAGCAATACCGGTGACCTTGGCAATCAAGTCCTGCATATCGTCAGCAAGATCATCAAATTTGATGTAGTGGGACATCTTTTCGACTACTGCTTGCTGCGCATCAAAATCCTCCCGTAAGAATTTTAGTGCGCTTATTGCTTCAGACCAGCGCCGCGTTCTAAATGCGTAGCGAAGTATGAGGTGGCCAGCTGCACAACCTATTTGAGCAGATGCCGCTCGTGCATTGACGGCCAATTTTGTAGCCGCAACGAGATCAGGCCAACCCGATTGAGCATCATTTGCCAGTGGACCACCAAGGATATCCAAAGCGAACGTATCTGCATCCCTTTCCATTTTGTCAGAAGGAGTGTCTGAAGCGAAAGTGGTTTCCTTCTGTAGAGATACATCAATTATTGATGAGTTCTGTTGTAGGTGCCCTAAAGCGATATGTCCCAATTCATGAGCCAAGATAAAACTTAACCAAGATTTTGAATCGTTTTTTCGTGCAATAACAATAACTGGGCGATCACCAACTTGTAGAGCTGCACCATCCATTTTTCGTAAGCCGACAGGCAGATTCGAAAGCGGTATTACAGGGATACCGCTATCCCAACAAAAACTTAATAAACTGTCAAAATCTACGGTGCCATTACCTGCGGTTCGGATAGCTTGGTAAACCTTCATTGCGTCGAATGAGGGCTTGCTATACGTTGTTTTGGTGGCGGACAGAATTGCATTTGAAAGTGAAGAAGCTAGAAGTGAACTAGCAGTGATTGTCTCAGACGCTATTGAAGCGTTTCTTTTAAAAGAAATATTAGAAACTGCCCCTTTGGGCAGAATCCTTCCCTCGGATAGAGCGTTCGCATCTAGGCTTAGGCAACGAGCGACATGTATTACAAGTTCCCATGCGCCATCAACCGAATCCGCAATTTTGTCGTCCCACCAAGTGGGCAACAATGCGGACACCTGCCCTTTTTTTAGACCAAGAGGACGCAGGGTGGAATAAAGTTGGCTGGCTGAGATAATGTTTATTGCCCCCTTGATTGGTTAGTTGTGGAGTACAGTGCCTGAAGGCGTTTAATTAGTGGGCCTATGGCCTCAATTATTGTTGCGACAAGATCAGCAGATGACTCGTTCCCGTCCCACACTCTACCTAAAGCATTTTGCAGGCGCGCATTATTGCATGGCAAAGTTATGCCGGAAACAGTCTTTATATTGGCATAGTTGCATATGGTTAAAACGTACCCCGTGATCGTTTTGGTACGCCCACCAAGAAGACGGCTGATTTGATATTGCGGAACACCAGACGCCTTTGCAAGGCGGTTCTGTGACAACTTATTTGTGCGGAGATATGTCTCCAGCTCTTCGCAAATCCGAACAATATCCGATGATCTTTGAATTTTATTTCTTGGCATAATTGGCATTATATGGCATAATTACAATTATAGGGAGGTTTATGTTACCGATTACGGAGTTAGAGATTCGTGCAGCTTTGCTTGGCGTGCTTGAAATGAGTGGCAAGAATGATTCTCTGCTAATTGAGGAGCTTGCCGTTGAACGTGGCAATGCCAGGATTGACGTTGCTATGGTATGCGACAGATTAATGGGTTTTGAAATCAAAAGCGATTTGGATACGCTTGATCGCCTTTCAAACCAGATTCACGCATACAACAGAGTGTTTGATGAAATAACCTTGGTCGCAGGACGCGAGTTTATTCGTGTTGCGCCAAATGTTATTCCATCATGGTGGGGATTAATTGAGGCAAGGAGGGACACCCATGGGACGGTTACATTGACTACCATTAGATCACCCGTGTTAAATCATAACCAAAACCCACATAGTCTCGCTTCTTTGTTGTGGAAAGACGAAGCCGTCGATCTGCTTCAGCAGCACTGTGCAACTCTCGCTTTACCACATTGGAGTAAGACGAAAATTTATGATTTACTTGCGCAATCCATCACCAAAGACGAAATTAAAAGCTGGGTGGCAACTAAATTGAAATCCCGAACAACTTGGCGCAATTCCGCACCGTCAACGCTAGATGATGACTTGTTGCATCGCGTCGCCATGTAGAGAGGTTTCCAGTAGACGCTCCTGGCTGTGCATGTTGGTGATATTTACTATCTCCAAAACTAAATGGTTCACCTGAATATGCAGGATCCGATAATAATAGATTACATAAATCGTTGTACTGTTGAAAGCCACTGCTACGTACACCACCAGCTTTTAGTAACATCCATTCATCCTTAAGCGCATATCTAATTGCAGCAGAAGGGTTGATCTTAGTTGGATCGATTTCCTCTAATGGCTCTGGATTAGTGACTGCGTAATCACCGAAACAAATCCTAGTTTGTTCATATTTTTTCAGTAGCTTCGACCAGACCAGCCACTCTACACGGGTGAGTGAGCTGATACCTTTTGGAATTCCAGTGAGATTAAAAGGGAATGATCCGCCTGCAAGAGTTATAGATTTTGCTTTGTTGCTCTTTATGGCTTCATCAACATAAGGGGCTACACTGAGAATGAGGGGGGCTGGGTTATCTCCTACGATACTGAACATATCAAGCAATATATGTAAGCGAAAGGATTTCCTGCCAAGTTTAGAGTACACATCTGAAATCATTACGCCTACTTGCTGTGGTAAGCATGTGGTCATCTTGATTCTTAGCACGATGTCATCGAAGGTTTTGAGGGAAGCAACATCAGCCGCACTACTGGATAGCATAGAAGGGTGCAATACTGGAAACACCAGAATATTATTTTTTGCTAAATGCCCACAAATGGTGGCGAGAGTTTTTGCCTGCTTTGCTGGGTCAGGAAGATATGCGCTGGTGTCGATAGCGATGGGATGGTCAGTTGCCTTGGCCTTAGTTAGGTTTAATACAGTCTTGGCAACATCCGTTTTAATTATCTCGCCAACTGTTTTAGTTCCTTTCGCAACCATTGGTTGGAATTCAACCAGTGGCAGAGTAACTAGCCTGTCGCTGTCTGGTATGTGGCGCAACGCAATTTGCTCACCTTGTTTCCACTTTAAGATAGGCATGTATATAAAATCTGGGCAAGTGCTCATCAAATTACTCCTTTTCAATAACAACAAATTGAAGCAAAGCGCATTTTGTTGGCGCCAACACAAAAATCAATGAAGCACCCGAACCAGGCATATCCCCATCTGTGTGCAGCACCATGGCGAGCAGCGTACGCCCGGCCAAGATAAAGTAATCCAGCGTAACTACATCAACATTCGATAATGCCGATTGTTTGCATCTGATGCCTTGATCATTCGATACTCCATCCCGCTGGCGACCGCGATCTGTTGGGCAAAGTCCATCTTTGCTTGCACAATGGCATCTTCAATTTGGTTGTCAGCCTTGACTTCGACGATCACAAACGACCCATTTTCACGTTCGAATAGGAAGTCAGGGTAGTAGCTACGCACGGTGTGTGAATCAGGATCAATGTACTGTATAAAGAAATCCGACTGGCCATGAGTAAGCATCCCAGTGAAATAGATTTTCTTGACCTTCTTCTCTCGTAACAAATCCCAGAATAACTGTTGCTCAGGATAGGAGTCAAAGCAATAGGTATCTAGATGAAAACTCTTTCCACGTTCGTTGTCATTGGACTCTCCCATCCTCACAATCTTGTCTTTGGCAGCCGTAACCTCATAATAGCCGTTCGGCGGTAGTTTGATCAGTTCAACCTCATGCTCTTCAATTTCTTCCTTGGGATCGAGATCATACAATTCTGAAAATAAACGTGGAATAACAATATCGTAAAGTAATTCGTTAAACTGATTGACCGCAGTAATCAGTCCATCAGTGCCTTCCTTAGTCAAATCAAGAAGTCGTTCAATTTGAAGCGGGCTGCGATTCAAATATCGTGCAACCTCGGCCACCAGGGTTAGGCGGCTAAACTCCCGTTTTGCACGGCGCGATGTATGGTCGAATGTTTGGTTGTTACTGGCCTTAGCAGCATCAGCAGCTGTTATACCTGCTTGCTGCATTTCAATTAGGCGATATCGCTCTACCAGTTCTCCCCACCTCTCCTTGTCTGTCGGGTCAATACCGATAGACACTCCGGGAGTAAGCTGCTTTTCGCGCATAGTGTAAGTTTTGCGAACACGCTTAAGTTTGATTATTACCGGAGGTTCAGTGACTCTAATTTGTACGCGTTCCTTGTCAGATGCCGTATTCTGAAACTCGTCAGCACTGATGCGAAAGTTCTGCAGTAACTCTTCATTGAGCGTTGCAAGATTGTCATTCGAGAGGTACACATGGCCAGTATGCTGCGCCTCCCCAATGGAACGAAGACAACGCATTGTGGCTTGCAACACAAATACTTTAGATTTGGGTTCCCGGAACAGGCCGACGCCAAAAAGGGAACGGCAATTCCAGCCTTCGCGCCCCTTGTTCACCAATAGGATGAACTGCTTTTTTGATTCCACAGTGTCGAGCCGGTTGAACTCACGGATTTCATCGTTGGTGGTTAATTTCTCATCACCAACATTAACTAGTATCGGATCAATTGGGATATCTGGGTACAGGGAGCGAAGGCGCTCTAGCGCCTTCTCCACCGCTGGACGTAACTCGGTCTTTACTTCTTCGATGGTCGAAGCGAATAACGCCAGCTTTGGCAGCATCCCTTCTGGTCGCAATGAGTTAGTCTCTTTAAGGAAATTTTCGATTGCGATATCAATAAACTCATCTGTGCGAGTGTTCGTGTAGCCGTGCAAAACCACCTTCTTTAGGTAGGCCTTATCGATTGCTTCCTTCAGACCGTAGGCGTAAACGACCTCAGGCAAAACCTCGCGACCAACGTAGGGCGTGCCAGTGAAATTGTAGCAGGCAACCACACGCGTACCAGATCGATTAAGACTCGCGGCCAGAATATCAATTGTGGTACGTAGGCTGGTATCGCTTTCTTTGGTCCCAATCCCCATGTCTTTGGCCAGCGCTTTACCGAAGGCATGATGAGCCTCATCGACGAAGATTCCTAACTGTTCTAGCCGACAAAGTTTTTCAAAGCGCTGATTGGTGGTTAACTCACCCTCTTCTTCGGGTTGATCAAAGTTGTAGAGATCCTCCGCATCAGCGTAAACGCTGCCGGCGCTGTATGTTTGCTTGCCACTGCCAAACAGTTGGTCGGTTGCGGTTTTTTCCTTACGCTGTCGCTTAAGAATGATTTTCTGCGTATTGGAGACGATGATGTTGAAGCGCGACTTGTCCAGAGTATCAAGCGATGTGCCAGCTTCTTCCAAGTAGTAAAAACGCAAGTGTGCGTTCAGGAAGTTCACGTACTCTGGTGGCACGACACGTGTCATGTCGAATGACTCGATCTCTTTGAGCGAGTACAGGACCGTCTTGTCTGGTGCAAACACTAGTGCGTTATGGCAGAAGCGCTCATCCTTTTCGAATTTATTGCCTAGCAGGAATTCGTAAAATATACAGGTAGCCATTAGGATGGTCTTACCCGTTCCCATTGTCAGTGCAAAGATGTAGTTAGGATACACGCGCGAATTCTTATGCATCAAGGCAAAAACCGACTTGTACTGTTCCTGGGTAATCGCGTCAAAGATATCTGCTTGACCGGATCGGCTGCTGACAACGCCACCCTCAGAACGATCCGCGAAGCGTCCTTTCTTTTCAAACCAGTGCTGAAAGATTTCCTCAACCTTGGAATTACCAAGAAACTCCTTTAGAAAAATGTACATCTCCAGAGCTTCGAATTGCGGTTGACGCAGGAATGCCTTCGGATTTTTGTCAGGGTTGTTGAAGTTGAGATACTTACGCGAAAGCTCTTTGTAGTGGGATCGTATCGTGCCCCGATTAGCTTGATAGAATTGCCACAGAAAATTAAAAAAGGCGAAGTCAAGCGATGCATCTACAGCCTTAGGAGATGACTTAGTTGCCATCGACGCCGCCCTCCCATGACTCGGACAGCACATCGGTGATTTTTACACGGATGGTACCTGCTTCTGCAGGTATCTTGTACTTGCCGCTTACCAGATCATTCTTACCGGGAATATCAACGACTGCAGGCTGCAACACTGCCCCATCAAAGTTCCAGTCGATCATTACGCTCTCAACCATTTCACGCCAGTCCGCCACTGCCTCTTTTTGCAATGAAAGCTTTTGAAGCAGGTTCATTGGATAAAAACGTTCGATCTCTAACTCACCATTCTTGATGGTTACCAGTGCCTCGGAGTCTCGTTTGAATTCTAAGTTAGCTTTATCACGAAGAATATCCACAACCTCGACATCTATCTTGAAGGGTTTAGCAGCCAGCTCAAGTTCAGCGTGTAAATTTGGTTCATGACCCATACAAACTAATAGAATTCTTTCTACTGGTTGATTTGGGTTATCGTTTTGTTTTCGTTCCCAGGTTTTGTAATCAAAGCCAGCCGTTAATTCTGACAGGTCTGCTCGCGTTGCGAGTCGATTGACGGGCATGATCTTGACCATTCTCCCATCTTTTTCACCGTCAAAAACTGAGCCAAACTCAAGTTTTTGTATTTCGAGTGCTTCAATCAATAGGTCTTTTGCTTGCGCAGGATTTCTGAATACGTCGTAATAATTGACATTGTAATTTTCAAATCCAGTATAAAAGAATGGGATACCTGTTTGTTCATGTATTTCATTGGAAGATTTGATTAATCGTTTGGTGGTAGTTTGTATCGCACCGAGATTTATATCAGCACCAATAAAACGCCTTCCCAATTTCATTGCCACCGATTGCGTTGTTCCTGATCCCATAAAGCAATCGAATACTATGTCGCCGGGAGAGGAAGATGTATTTAGAATTCTTTCAATCAATATCTCAGGCTTTTGGGTTGGATATCCTGTTCGTTCACTATCAACGGCAGCCAGACCCGAAATATCATCCCAAAGATTCTGCAGGGGCACCCCTTGCCCTTCGTCAAGATACAACTTTCTTTGAGGGACGTTACCTTCGTTTGTTTGGACGACTAAACCTTTCGCAACATAGTCAGCCATCTTTTCTCTGGAATAGCGCCAATATCGCTTCACCCCCAAGACCTCATAGTGTGGGTTTCCTTTTCCGTCTCCCCCAGGTGCTGTCATACTTATCAGGCGGTATCTCCTACCATCTGATTCGTAATATTTATAGAATGAATCAATGTATTCTTGCGTGTACGGCTTGTATTGTGTCTTGAATGTATGGCTATCGCCGCGACGATAGAGGAAAATTGTATCTGTATTTTCGCCATAGTATTGACTCCCTTGCCCAACATTAGCTTTTACGGTGTTTGCTCTTTTCCACACTATTTCGTTTAGAAATTTATCTTTTCCGAATACCTCATCCATCACGCAACGAAGGTAATGGCTTTTGTGATAATCACAATGGAGGTAAATTGATCCAGTGTCTTTCAATAATTCACGAATTAATATGAGCCGCTCATACATAAACTGTAGATATTCATCATTTGCCCAAATATCAGAATATTGTTTTTCCTCGAACGTAGCGCGACTTGATGTAGTGTTTCTACCCTGAAGAGCAATTTCGCGTCTGTAGTCTGCTTTCGAATCGAATGGTGGATCAATGTATACAAGATCCACCTTGCCCCTGAATTTCTTAAGCAAATGACTCATTACTTGAAGATTATCACCCCAGTAAATCTTGTTACGCCAGCCATCGACTTCATTACCATGAATTTCTTTAAGCTGTGCCGGATAATACTGAGTTGATGCAAAAGGGCGTTTACCCCGCCAATTCAACATCGGGTAGCCCTTGATTGGCTCAAACTTATATTCATTAACATTTTGAACTCCAGTCGTTTGGTCTGGTAGTTCTATTGCGCTTTGTTGTTTGTTATCTGTACTCATGTGTTGTTTTTCCTGAATTTCCAATTTTTGTTGTCGCAATAAGAGCGCATATCACAGTTTTCGCACAGTTTGGGTGGTCGTGCTGTTATCTGGTAGTCCTTGACCTCGATGCTATTCACAATCTCATCGAACTGTGCAATCGTTTTGCCAATGGATCTGTCGTCTTTGCTGAAAGATACATAGGGATTTCCACCATCTTCTCCGGTGTAGTAAAGGTGCATTCGGCTAACCTTCTGACCTGTGCGTTCCTCAACCAAGTGTGCATAGACCTCTAGTTGGTGTTGATATTGCCTAAGCCGCTCACGGTCTTTTTCCATGTCCGGCTTCTTTTCCGACTTAAAGTCGATGATCTCGACGGTATTGTTCTCGCCTCGAATTAGGTCAACGCTACCCTTGAGGATGTATTGATCCTTTACCAGCGATATCTCAACTTCAGCCTCCTTGATACGATCCCAGTTTCCATTTTCCCGTTCAAAGTATCGAAGTATATGTCCTTCAACAGCCTTAAGCGATTGCGGAGCAAGATACTGACGCTCACTCTTGGATAGGTACTGGTAATTTACCTGAAGCCACGATTTTATCTGCTCAATATTTAGCAGGTGATTGTCGCCCCGAAGCACAGCCTTGTGGATATCTTCAATCGTCTGATGTACAAGAGTACCGAACAATTGAGCACCAGCACGAATGGGGTTGAATTCAAGGTCTTTGAAAAACCGGTACTGCTCGGCGCAGTTTTCATAGAGGGTAATATGGGATGTAAATGAGTATTCGCGCTTCAAGTTGATTTCCCGTACCTTTTCGAACGTCAACGTGCCGACATTGAAGGCTGCGTCACGCCAGGTCGGAATGCCATAGAAATACTCTTCGAAATACTTTGATGGCGATCTACCATGACCTGTTTTCTCCTGCGCCGCCAACACCAATAGGTTTTGCGCTCGCGAGAACGCGGTATAAAACAAACGCCTAAAGTCGAAGGATTTGGTGTGCTCCAGAGGCTCAAATGATGGTTTGGAGAGATAACCTCCATCTTCCAGCAATTCATCAAGCGCAGTATGCTGCTTACGCGGCACCGCTTCCAAAGATCCACATATCACTACCGGAAACTCAAGCCCCTTGGACTGGTGGATTGTCAAAAAGGAAACGCAGCCCTTAGGAGCATATTCCGAGTCGTCTTCATATTCATTGATGCCACCATCATATAGAAAGCGCAAGAACTGATTGAAAAAGTCGCGGATGTTTTTTTCCAAATACTCGGGGTTCAAAACACTAATGAAGTGCAAGTATTCAAATTTGACGAGCAACTTCGAAAATGTGGCCAAATTGCGGGCTGCACGACCATTATCAACACCACCTACAACATCTTCTTCAAGGTAGCGACTGAACATTGGGAATTGCAGCAGTTGATAAAATAAGCCCGAGATAGCGTAGTCTGTATTCTGTGTCAGTATCATATGGTGCTTGGCCAGCGGTCTTGCCCAATCAAGCAAGCGTTTGTTCTCCGGTTTCCGTAGCTCGTCAGTGAAAAGCCTGAAGCAATGCTGATCATAATAATCCCAGATCGCCAGATGCACACCTTCTGCCCACTGACGTACCTTCGGAAACTGAGGGAAAAGAAAAATTAATGCGCCGATCATCAGGCGAATTTCCTCTCGGTCGAAATACATGTTCGAGCGCGGTGAGTAGACCGGAACGCCATTAGTCTCAAGAAACTGAGCCAGAGCGACAGCACGGTTGCTCTTCACCGATCTGAATAAAAAGGAGACCTGATTCCAGTCTGAAAGGTCGCCCTTGTCATGCAAGGTATGCAGGAAGGTCAGCACCTCGTTATGCCAGTTAGTGGTTTCATCCTTCGCATCGGAAGCAGCTAGACGAACAACAGTGGCGGTATCCGGGAAATTGGCGTCGCGCGGCTCAATGCGCTTATCAAAACGAAAACGCTTTTCACCCACTTCCCATATCTGCCCCTGCATCCACCAGTTGTAGAAATCGATGATTCCTGGGTTCGAGCGATAGTTGATTGACAGCGTCACACGTTTGCATTTCCCCTCTTCGAATAATGCAGGAAATTCGAGGATATTGCGGATGGTTGCGCCACGGAATCGGTACAAACCCTGATCGTCATCACCGACCACGCACAAGTTTTTACTCTCACTCATCAGGAGGGTGAGGATGCGCTCCTGAATTGTGTTTGTATCCTGATATTCGTCCACCATCAGGTAAGAGAACTTGCTACGTACCTGCTCCAACACTTCTGGGTGCAACTGGAGAAGTTGCAGTACCTCATACTGTATGCCAGAGAAGTCGAGACAGTTGTTCTCCACCACCAGTTCTTGATACTTCTTAAAGCAGGCAGCAAGTGCACGGACTTCTGGTTCGGGAGCCGACTCTAACTCAGCGATATCAATAGCTTCTTCTCTGACCTTATTGACCCACTTCATCAGCTGCTCAGACTGCGCCCATCGACCAGTTTGATCGTCACCCATCACCAGTTGCGCGTCAGTGATGGGGCGAAATTCTTTGATACGCTGGTAGAGGAAATACTGCTGGTCGAATTGATCGAACAAAGTGAAGCTACGCTTGAGCCGCGTGAACTCACGGTGATCTTCCAGAAGCCGCAGGCAAATGGAGTGGAACGTTCCAAGGTACATCTCATTCAGATTAAACTTAATTCCGATTTCACTCAGGCGGTTGGAGATGCGCGTCGTAAGTTCACGTGCCGCCTTTTCGGTAAAAGTCACAACGAATAAAGACTCCGGGGTAGCTCCATTGTGCGTGATTAGATAAATGATGCGTTCAACCAGCGTGAATGTCTTCCCGGAACCTGGGCCTGCAATAATCAACACCGGTCCTTCAGTGGCGTGGATTGCTTCCAGTTGCTGCGTGTTGGCCCTGCTTTGAATGGGATCGGTCGCGTTCATTAGCCCGCATACGTATTAGGTTTTTTTGAATATACTTCCTCATAATAGTGCAAACTTGATGAAGCAGCACGTTTCACCCAAATCTTCGCGATTAGTAACCCAACATTCAATCTCAATTTAGCCAATATTGTTATAGTACTTAGTAACAATGGCATCTATTTAAGGGGGCACCGTTGGCATCCGACTACCAAGCAATCAGCGTTGAAAACAAACATCGGTACGGCACAGATATCGGTCGTATCGGCCCGATGCTTCTCGCTGACCGCTATGATAATCGGACTCACTTCATCTTTGAGTTACTCCAGAACGCAGAGGACGCCCTTGGCCGACGGTCGGATTGGCAAGGATCAAGGGCGGTGAAGTTTCATCTGACAAATAATGAGCTAACACTATCCCATTCTGGTATGCCATTCGATGCCTCTGATGTACGCGGTATTTGCGGAATTGCGCAGAGCACAAAGGATTTGAATGCTATTGGTCGATTTGGCATTGGTTTCAAGTCCGTCTATACGTTTACCGATAGGCCAGAAATTCACTCTGGTGACGAGGATTTCACAGTTGACAGCTTCGTTCTGCCAGTACCGTCATCGCGGATGTCTCGGCAATCTGATGAGACCATAATCTTGTTGCCATTGAGAATCGATGACAAATCAGCGATCAAGGAAATTTCAGACGGATTAAAGCAGTTGGGTGCGGATGCGCTGCTATTTCTTCGCCATATTGAAGAAATTACCTGGAGCTTGCCAGGTGGCGAATCGGGTATTTACATGCGTAGTAAACCAGAGCCACTTGGTTCCAACGCTCAACGCATTACAGTTATTGGACAGGAGAGTGGCAAATCGGATTTTGATCAAAACTGGCTTGTCTTTCACCGTGATGTGTCAATTGATGAAGGATCAAAGACTGGTCGAATTGAAATAGCATTTTTGATAGTACCAGTCAAAGATTCACCAGATCGTTGGTCTGTGCAGCCTGTCGTCGATTCACCGCTCGTGGTTTATTTCCCGACAGTGGTTCAGACGAACCTTGGTTTCTTGGTACAAGGCCCATACCGCACAACTCCGAGCCGAGATAATATACCCCGTGGTGATTTGTGGAATCAATTTCTAGTTAAAGAAACATCCATTTTGCTAATTGAGGCACTTCGTTGGTTGCGCGATTCAGAGATGCTTGACTCATCTACTTTACGGTGCTTGCCACTGGATCGTGCCAAATTTCCTGAACACTCCATGTTTGCACCGTTGTTTGATGCCGTACGTGATGCACTAGCGTCAGAACCTCTATTACCTCGCTTCAAAGTTGGGTACGTGGCTGCCGTACAAGCAAAGTTGGCAAGGACGCAGGAACTGCGCGAGCTTTTCAGTTCAACTCAGATCGGGGCACTGTATAGCGCTGGGGGTCAACTAGCGTGGCTTAGTAGCGACATTACCCAGGATCGATCTCCCGAACTGCGTCAATACGTGATGCGCGAGCTATCAGTCATGGAGATCACTCCTGAAGCAATCCTGCCCAAACTTGACCAAGTCTTCCTTGAAGCACAATCCGACGAGTGGGTGCTAAGACTATACGAATTCCTAATTGGACAACCTGCGTTACACCGTAGGTTGGATGCCATCCCATTGATTCGGCTGAACGACGGAACACATGTAGTCTCCATTTCAAACGGCCAGTCGCAAGCATTCCTGCCAGGTGCGATTGAGACCAACTTTCCAACAATGCGTTCATCAGTATGTGCAACAGCCGAAGTTCGGGCATTTCTTTCATCGCTTGGTATCATCGAACCAGATCCAGTCGATGATGTAATCAGAAATATCCTACCCAAATACAAACTGGAAGAATTTGATTTAGATGACAAAGAATACTCAGCTGATATACAGAAAATTCTGGCAGCATTTAATACCGACTCAAAAATCCAAAGAGAAAAACTCCTTTCGTCGCTACGTGGCACACATTTCGTCATGGCAGTTGATACAGGGAACCGTGCCAAATGGCGTGCAAAACCTAGCGAGATCTACCTTGCTACAGAGCGCCTGAAGCTACTTTTCGCGGGGGTTGCTGGCGTTTTGATGGTCGACGACTCCTATGACTGCCTTCGTGGTGAGAATATGCGCGAATTTCTAGAAGCGTGTAACGCAGTTCGATACCCTAGGCCGATCGAGTCTCCCTCTTCGCTTTCTTATGCACAACGTAGTGAATTGCGAAAGCAAACAGGACACGAGCAGTCGTCTGGAATCAATGATCGCATCCAGGATTGGACGTTGGATGGCTTTAATGAGCTTATCAAAACTCTCCCCAGCCTAGGCCAAGAGGATCGAATTAAGCGTGGCAGTCTTATATGGGAAAGTCTGGGTGATCTTGAGGAACGGCGCGGCCGTGGATTATTTGAAGGCACCTACTCATGGACACACCATGGTAGTTACAAGGTTGAATTTCCTTCTACATTTTTACGCTACCTCAACACTGCGGCTTGGGTTCCGGACGCTAATGGCGAGCTGCAACAACCGGAGTTCATTGCATTTGACACATTGGGATGGAAGACCAATCCATTCCTACTGTCGAAGATCAATTTCAAGCCACCGATTATTGAGATGCTGGCTAAGGAAGCTGGCTTCGACCCCGCTTTTCTCGACCTGTTGAAGAAGCTCGGAGTTACCAGTGAAGCAGAGTTGAAGATTCGATTGGGCATACCGGAGCTAACGACGGAGCCTGATCCTGCCCAGGTATCTCCCAGTGAAGATATCTATAACGATGCAAAGGACTTGTGGGGTGACTTACCTGACATTCCTCCTGGTACGCATGACCCAAACGGAGGAGACGATGTTGTAACTGGTCGAGGAGGAAGCCGAGGTACCGGTAGCACCACGACTGGCGGCGACAAAACAGCCGGTCGCCCAGGACATGGTGGAGGTACTCCTGGCAAGAGGACGCCAGGAAGTAGCGGAGGACGCCCATTTATTTCTTATGTTGGTACACATCCTAATGAGAATGAACCAGATCCTGACGGACTAGATCATGCTGCACGCATGCAGTTAGAGGAATTGGCAATCCAACAGATATTAGTAGATGAACCAAAATTGAATCGGACGCCGGCTTTGAATGCCGGCTACGACCTATATGAAAAAGACATCGCCGGAAGACCGGTTCGCTGGGTGGAAGTCAAAGCGATGACGGGCTGCCTCAGTGACAGATCAGTCGGACTATCTCACGCCCAGTTCGAATGGGCACGCCAGCACAGTACTTCCTTTTGGCTATACATAGTTGAGTATGCATCCAATCCAAATGATTCGCGCATCCTCCGCATCCAAGATCCTGTGTCACACACACGCACATTCACGTTTGATCAAGGATGGATCGCTATAGCGACGACTGATCCCATTAGATAAGCATTAATAAGTGAGCTTGCCACTATTAGTCAATTATTTTTAAATGGCAGGTTTAGGAATTACTGGACTGCTAAAACGCTCCAGTCGGTCAGTTTTTGTTACATGTCGAATCGGATTTGTTGCTTGAGCCACAAGCACACCATGCCTGCCAGCCGATTTCTTCCCCCCACCTACTCGCCCATATGCCGTCTGTGAAAAATCCGTAGCGTGGCCCAATGCACATGCAATTTTTTCTTTTTTCTCTCCCGACTCTTTCATCGATTTACCAATAAAATGCCTAAAATCGTAAGCACTGATCAATGCTTTTCGCCGAGGCCAAAGTTGACGCGACTTTTCTCTGAGCCTTTGAGAAATACCACCGGCGTCATATTTCACTAACATATGCTGGTCAATCTTGTTAAACACTTGTTCAAACAGGTACTGCCCCCAGGGGGAACTAGGATCAATTTGCAACAAGCGTAGTGGTTGGCCACGTCCCGATTTCATGTCGACCTTTGAACCCTTAATTGCGATGCTCAGACTCCCCTCAACAAGTCGAATGACAACACCTCGCTCCAATTCCGAGGGTCGGCAACCGGACGCTGCGAGTACCGCAACTGCACGTTTCATATAATCAGACCGGATACTGGAAAATATTTTTTCTCTCCATTCAGGAGCTAACTTTGCCAATGAATACTTCTTGCTTAACTTCGGTTTAAGAGTCATTTTATTTCTCCCAGAACCCTATTTTTCCACGCTGCATATAATCTTCTAATCCAGTATTTGCTCTCCTTGTCGCACAGTGTAAGTTGATCCTGGTCATCCAATCTAGGTATAAATTCTTCGCGCGTATTATCAAGTGCCAGCTTGAGATCTGCTGAAGTTGTATTCTCTCTCCGTCTGTAATTTCCACTTAAATACATTCGATTCGGCCTGCTATTAATATCGTACGGCCAACCCAGAATCAATGCTTGCCGTCCATTGTCTTCCATGTCAATTTGAAAATATTGGCACAGCGCTCTTTTCCCTGCAATCTGTTCACCATGAGACATATTCTTAGACAGAATTTTCCAATCATGCGAAACAGCCTTAGCATCAATGGACTGGCTAGGGTTCAGGCGATTACAAAGCACTTGGGCCAAAGTTAAGCGCGTTATTGTCAAATTTATAATCAGCAAATTAATCAATTCATCCTTATCCATATTTCCTCCACGTGTTTGATCCAAAATTATTATTCTCAACAATAATAATTACCTAGAGCTTCATTGCCACTCTAAACAATCACACACATCTATGTCATATGTGATTATCGGAAATTTAGTTTACTGAGATTAATTATGTATAAAGAATCGATTCACTACAGAGCCTTGAAGGCAATGCTTTTGATGACAGCGGGAGGGGGTTAATTGGTTGACGATCAGCGGATTGACTGGGGTACGTTAGGCATACTCCTATACCTGTGCTATCTATTAATAGTATTTATTTACTAAGTCACTTGAGCCATGGATTATTTTTTAAAATTCGATAGACATATTGCTTTGACTTACCAATCCGCTTAGCAATTTCAACTGGGCTTGTTACACCGTCATTAAATAGTTTATTAATCTCATTTTCAGTTTCTGAGGTTCGTCCATCCTTAAATTTATGCTCCGAAAGAAACCACTCCTCGGCGCAATCAAGGATATTGAGAATCCAGAATGGATGCCTACTATCTTCATCCTTATCTTGAATGACGGTAAGGAGGTAGGTTGAATATTTCTCCCAACTTTCAAATTCTGAAGGCTGCATTTTTAGTTTTTTTGAAATAAGTGGATAATTAAATGAGACAGTCTCTTTCCATTTGGCTGAAGCATCAGCCCAATCAGATTGCAATGTCTTTTCTGCCAAATTTTTATCGTCCGGGTTAATTCGGAGAATTCTTGAATTATGAAATACTGAATCAAGTGAATCTTCTGGTGACGCGACTAGAACAACAGAATCCCCAAAGACTCTCCTTTCAGTCATGTAAATTCTCCATTTTTTTATGGTCTCAACGTCCATAGTCGCTCTAATTCTCTTAGCCTTACGATAATTAGTATCGTTAAGAGAATACGAATTGTGCACGTGACAGTATTTCTTGCCAAATACCACACGCCGAAAACACAGATCACACCATTGGAGGGAAATTATAGGGAGAGCTTCTCTAACTGCATCGATAATTTCAGCCACCGCAGTTAGGCTTTCCCCCACTTGCACCATTTTGTCCCAATTATCAAATTCAGAGTCGTAACAGTTTTCAATTGTTTGGCAGGTAGACCTTAAATTGTCAGAAATCTTTTGCAGATTATCTTTGGACATATGATTCTTCAACGGAAGTCTGGTACCAAGATCTCTCATTTCGCACCAAGCAAATGATCCTACAGGAAGCAATTCGTTCAAAACCGGATCAAATTGATCACTAATGTTTTTTAGTATGGAATGACGCCCCCAGACTTTTCCACTACTGTTCCTATCAGAGAATGCAATCTTTTTTGTCTGAATCAGGAGCAACAATGAATCAATTGAATTAATGATACGTTGATCAGCCAAACGCTTATGGTTATCGCGCCTGGTTGAAATGGCATAAATAAGCCTAGTTACGCTATCAATCTCAGAGTTATTACTCAAAACATACCTCCATTTTTACATTCATCTTTAATTCAGTCGAAATCAAGATTACATCAGTGTTCATTTCGTCCAATTACCAAAATCAATGTTTGACTAAGTAAACCTATTTACCTAGGTCTACATATGACATACAAATTTAGTTAGGGGGACAATTCGAATCAATCGCAATCCGCGATTATTTACGAGGACTATTGATATGCTACCCAAAACTAACTCAACCACTGTCGAAGCCATAACAAAAGCGACACAGCCTTCAAAAATACGCCGTCATCCTGTAGTACAACAATACATCGATTCTAAACGAGCTGAAAACTTTTTTGCAGAAAATAATTCAACGAAACCTAAAGACATTGAAAATATTTCGCCCCGATCGAAATCAACAGACATCGAATCACTGCGAATTTCGACGAGCCATGGGAAAGAATTTGCTGTCAAGAAGCAGCTCATAAATATCCCTATTGGTAGGCCAAGCAAATCAAAGTTTATACGTATCCGAGATGGTGAGGATTACGAATTCTCTGCTTACATTTTAGAAATAAAGGAGGTATCTGAAATCTATCTGATAACAGAAGAAATCGCTGATTTCGTCAATGAATCTGCACGCCCAGTACGATTGCATCTTGCTACTGATCGCCGCGGCAATCCAATGATAGTCCCAGTTCCTCTACCAGGTGAAGACGGGCGTCGAAATCCATGGCATGAATCACTGGCCCAAGCAATTGAACGTGCAAAGCGGAAATGGGTTCGGATTGTCGCAAATCTGTCAGCTGGGGCATATGATTTACTCGAAGCTCAAGGCGAGTTAAGCGATCCAATTTGGCCTGAACAAAATATGCTTCAGCTGGTTGAAATTGCGTTCCGCGGAAAAATTATAGATGATGTAAATCACCCTGTAATTCGGGAATTGCTGGGGCAGATATGATTCTCTCAAACGCTTATCCAGGCGGTATCTGGCTTTGTGATTTTGAATTCCACCCCCCAAACGGGGGTGGAAGTAATCATGGTGTACCTCTTTGCATGTTCGCTTTGGATATTACATCTGGAGAACAAATGCACATTTGGCAGGATGAGTTACGCCAATTATGTGAATCGCCATTCCCAACCGATGCTTCAACACTATTTGTCGCATATGACGCGTCTATAGGGTTAGGTGGTTTCCTGAATCTAGGTTGGTGTCTCCCTGTGAATGTTTTGGATTTGTTTACCGAATTTAGATGCCTAACAAACGGTATTACTTTACCTCACGGCTCTAATCTTCTTGGTGCATTCATATATTTTGGAATATCAGGAATCAGCTCCATTGACAATTGTGAATCTAATGTCCATTCGCTGGCTAAGTTGCTAACAAGCATGTTGTCGGAAATTGACCTGGATCGCGCTCTGCTCAGAGGTGAATATATGACTTCAATCGCACGAATAGAATCAATCGGCGTTCCGATTGATTTGACGCTGCTTCAGTTATTAATGAGCAACTGGAATTCTGTCCAAGATAGTCTTGTTTCATCCGTGGATCAAACTTTTGGCGTTTTTAAAGGACGTTCATTTAGTTCGGTACGATTTCAACAATATCTTTCCATGTCTAATGTTCATTGGCCATATTTGCCAAATGGTTCACTGGATTTATCCGATGAAACGTTCAGGAAAATGGCTCGCATTTATCCAGAAATCGAACCACTTCGAGAATTGCGTGTTTTGCTTTCAAATATGCGACTGGAAAATTTGTCTGTAGATAATAATTCACGCAACCGATGCATGCTATCACCGTTTCATTCAAAGACGGGCCGCAACCAACCATCAAATTCAAAGTTCATTTTTGGCCCTTCAGTATGGCTGCGAGGACTGATTAAACCTGCTCCAGGTTATGGTTTGGCGCATATAGATTGGGAGCAGCAAGAATTTGGAATTGCAGGAGCACTATCAGGTGATTTAAATATGATGGAAGCTTACTCTTCTGGCGACCCATATTTGACATTTGCAATACAGGCAGGTGCTGTCCCGTCATATGCAACTAAACACTCGCATCAACTTGAACGTGACCAATTTAAACTTTGTGTTTTGGCTGTCCAGTACGGAATGGGGCCTGATAGTCTGGCTATTCTAATTAAGCAGCCTGTAGCCCGTGCAAGGCAATTGCTCGATTTGCACCGCAGAACCTATCAAAATTTTTGGATTTGGTCTGATCAGTGTCTGAATGAAGCCATACTCAGTGGTCGCCTCTGGACAAATTTTGGGTGGCAAATTCAGGTCGAAAAAAATCCCAACGAAAGAAGCCTTAGAAACTTTCCTATGCAAGCTCATGGAGCGGAGATGCTTCGTATCTCCTGCATTCTCCTTACGCGAGCATGTATTCGAATTTGCGCAACTGTTCACGATTCAATATTGATTGAAGCACCTTTGGATCAATTGGATGCAGCAGTCGAGACCACAACATTTTTGATGCGCGAAGCAAGTAGGATTGTATTGAGCGGGTTTGAGTTATCCAGCGAAGCAAAGATTGTCAGGTACCCAGACCGATATATGGACGCGCGTGGTCAAGCCATGTGGAATAAAGTTATGGAGCTTTTAAATGAACCACAATATCAATAATTTTGGCTCCGGATATACTCAATTTGACAACCAAATTGAGACCGTAAAGTTCCGATATAAGACAACAAGACATGAACTCGTTGAGCATTTTCAATCAGAACCATTTTTGAAAGGCCCCATTCCGATTTCATGGCTAAACCAAGTTTCAAGTCTTCCGGGGAAAACGCTACACGTTGCCCTAGCAATCCGTTGGCTTTCCGACATGAATAACGGCAAGCCAATCAAATTAACTCGAAAGGCATTGCAACTTTTTTCGGTTTCAACTGATGCTGCATTAGATGCTATCAAGAGGATGGAAAACGCAGGATTGATCAAGGTTCAAAGACTGCCAGGGCAAAGGGCCATTATCGAGATTGTTTCAATAGAAAAAAATGGGGTTAAATAAATGACTACACATTTTTTTCTTCAAAATATTCAATCGCGCTAAAACTACCGATCATTTAGATTGTGGACATACTTCCCTTTCATGAGCGCCGAGGACTAAACCGTCAACAATCGATTGAATATTTGGGTGTTAAAGGTACCTATTTTGATAAGAATATTCGCCCCTTATTACGTGTAAGTCGGATGGGTACATCACAGATTTTCGATCGACTTGAGCTTGACTCAGTTTTTGAACGGATTATGCTTGTCGGCGGGGATGTGGGGCCGACCGAGAAAGGAATGACAAAATGGCCAAAAGAACCCCAGGTATCACAGAAACAAAAGACGGACGATGGCGAGTCGACAAAATCTTCCAAGGAACTCGACTTCAAGGCCGTTCTGAAACGTATCAAGCTGCGGAAGACTGGCTGCTGACGGAAATCGAACAATTGCGGCAGGCACAATATCAACGCCCTCGCTACAAATTCGAACCTATTGCAGCCAAGTATTTGCAGGAGAATGAAGAGAAGCTTTCCATTCAGACGGAAGCCACCATGCTCGAATCGATCATGCCCTTCATCGGGCATCTGAACCTGGAGCAGATTCACGATGACACCTTGCAGCCCTTTATCAAGGCACGCAAGGACCAAGGCCGGAAAAACAAGACGGTCAATGCGTCGTTGGGGGTGGTGCGGCATATCCTGAACCTTTGTGCCCGTAAGTGGCGTGATGATCAAGGTCGAACGCTGCTGGAGACTGCCCCGTTGATTTCGATGTTGCTGCTCGACGATGCGCGGAAACCTCGACCGATCAGCTGGGCTGAGCAACGCAAGTTGCTGCCGCTGTTGTCGCCTCATCTGCAACGAATGGCCTTGTTTGATTTGAACACGGGTGTTCGGGATGATGTGGTGTGCAACCTGCGATGGGAGTGGGAAGTCTTCTTGAAGGAACTGGGATGCAGTGTATTCATTGTTCCACCGCGATACGTCAAAGGCCGTAAAGGCTGGCGACCGCTGGTATGCAACCGTGTTGCTCAATCGATCATTGAGGAGCAACGCGGTAAACACCCGGAATTCGTGTTCATTTATCAACGCGGCAAGATCAAAGCGCCGCATTCAGTTGAGACGATGAACAACAATGGGTGGCAAAGAGCCAGAAAGGCGGTGGGTCTGCAGGATGTCCGCGTGCACGATCTGCGGCATACGGTGGGCATGCGGTTACGTGAGGCCGGTGTGAGAGAAGAAACGATCTCTGACATTCTGTGGCACAGCCGAGGATCAATGACGGCACATTACAGCGTGGCACAGGTGCGTGAGTTGCTGGATGCCTTGAATCTGATCACCGATGAGAGCAGCCGGACCAATGCGAGCCTAGAAATGCTGTTCAGGGAGAAGGCTGAGTCCCTTCAAAGTTCCTTCAAAAGAAAAATGGGCTAGACCGTTTCTGATCTAACCCATTGTTTTGTTGGTGCGCCCGGAGCGATTCGAACGCCCGACCCCTTGGTTCGTAGCCAAGTACTCTATCCAGCTGAGCTACGGGCGCGCACTAACTTGTTGCTTCAGTTGAGCGGTAGCATGCACCGGCTCGCCTGATTCTAATTCCTGTATTAGGGGAATTGCCTGCCTATCTCATTTCGATTGCGTTGCAAATTAAGCAGCAAAACTGAGAATTACTCCATTTCAGAAATGCCTTTCCCAACTGCATTCCTTCAAGGCCGCGCATAATATCAGGGAATTGCACATTATGGAACAGGAATGGATGCAGATTAGCCTATGTGCTGCAAATTTTCCTGTTCAAGCCAAACGTAAGCCCGCAAAGAATTACTGCGTTACAACGGGGACGGGAAAATGTCCCGGCAACGCAAACACAGGGCTCTCTGGTTTATTCCGCTTGATTTGGAAATGAAAAAGCCAAACCGGCTGGAATGGCTTTTTCGCATTTAATGGTTGGCAATTCAGGACCAGTCGTCACCGCCAGATATATCTGCGATGCCGGAATTGTCATCCCAGGAAGAATTGTCGGCGATTCCGAAATCCGAACCGCCCATGTTGTCGTCCATGGGTTGCGCCTGCGGCATCACGTTGGAACCGCCATTGTTTCCATCCATGAAATGATGGACCAGTTCTTCACCAGCCACCATTCCCACGCCCATTGCCGCACCCGTTGCCAAACCGGACATGATTCCGGAACCCATACCGGGCGCTCCAGGGGCATAGCCCCCCACTCCACCGGGCATATAGCCAGGCGACATGCCCGGTTGTAAACCACCCGGATAACCGGCAGACGCATAGCTGGGGCGGGCGAATGAACGCATCATAAAGGTAATAATGGCGATTGCAGCGATGCCCAGAATCAGCCAACCCCAGGGGAAAGCCGGCTGGGCAGGCTGGTTGGAAGCCACCAAACCGGCATGCGTTGTGGAAACCATCGCCCTGAGATTTTGCAACGCTTGCGGGCTGGCAAACACCAAGCCGGGTGCCAGCCGTTCGGCATTATTCAGCTCATCCCTGGCTTGGCTCAGGTGGCCGGTTTTCGCCAGTATCTCGGCGTCCACATAATGCGCCTTGGCGCTGTCGGGATGCTCCTTGAGCACCTGGTTAATCATGCCCTGCGCATCATTGAGACGGCCCGACTGGGCTGCTTGATAAATTTGGTGCAATGTCGGCGTTTCTGCAGCCAATGCCGTTCCGGCAATGAACATTGAAACAATTAACGTGAATCCGGTTACTGCATTTTTCAGCATGTAAAACTCCTGTAAAAAAATTCTTGGGATGCACCCAGTTTGAAAGCACCGGCATCAGACTGGAAAGCAATAATTTAGTTTCGTTGATTATGGACTTCAGTTGCGCTATCGGTGCAGAGGAAGTGGCTGGCTGAATATTTGCGTCAATTTTTACCGGACTCACTGCGTACTGATCCGGCATCCCTGAAAATATCACTGCAGTTAACCGAATAACCCCGCAACCTCCAGCCGCAGCGGCGCGCATATTAACAGGGAACTG
>Ga0307377_10000936_pt1 | contig 38761 bp, 54 predicted proteins | sample TR3MG_FD_202535 | JGI IMG/M metagenome (GOLD analysis project Ga0307377, IMG submission 202535) | Soil microbial communities from Risofladan, Vaasa, Finland - TR-3 | ecosystem: Environmental > Terrestrial > Soil > Coastal area > Acid sulfate soil | place: Finland: Risofladan, Vaasa | collected... | reverse complement strand
TGAACCCTCATCAGCAGTAGCATCAGGATGCTTCTTTACAATGTCCTCAAATATCTTGCAGATTTCATCTTCGCGTTGCTTGTCCATCATTCACTCCTAAATAAATTGCAGCACAGCCGCACCAATAACCACTAGCACGGCCAGAAGTATCCAGCACCACTTTGGCCCATCCCATATGTCCTTTGTTGCGTTATCAGAGCGCATATCAGTCAACCCAACGATCAAACCCGTGGAACTCAGCAGCAGCCATCAACTCATCAATAACATGCCAAGCACCAACAGCAAAAATCAGCAAGCTGATAATATAGGCAGCCCATAATTGAGTTGGAAAGATTGCCACCAGGCCAAACAGCACCACACCAAGAATCATCAGCACAAAGCCAATTTTGATTGTCATCTCTTATTCCCTCCTTGTAGTTTAGTCATTAGTTGCATCAAGCTCAATTGATCTTCTGCAGACAGCGAGTGAAACACCGCCAAGAACTCAAATGCTTGCGCAACTTCACGAAAGAACTTTGCCTTGCGTTCATCTGGCCCTGTCTGCGGGATATTCATGCTGCCATCTTCCGAAGGATATTAACAGCAGCTACAAGCCCTGCATGATCAAGTTCATCATCATCATCATCACAACGGCTCTCGTGAACTTCAACCTCAAGCGCAGCATCCAGAATAATGCGGCTGGCCAGTTTGTTAAAGCCTTCAACTGCTGCATCATCAAAGTCAGCAGCCACCATCATCTGGTCTGGATCAATTTCATTGAGCATTGCAGCTATTTGAAAAGAATTATATTTCATGATTGTCTCTCCTTGTTAATTGTTTGTGCTGCTCTTCTTGCCTCTGACCACAGTTGACCTTTTTTGATGTAAGTTCATGCTAACCTCTTCAACTTTGTGACAGTCAACTTTCTCCATCCGCCACTCAACTTACCTCTGAACATATACCAGTGCCCGATACTGCCTGCTTCAACTAATGGCTTACCCATTTCTGCATATGTTGCACGAGGTATGGTTACAATGATGGAACCTGTATCATCATCCACAAACATATTCAACCACAGGGAATTATTCTTCACAATCCTTCCGCCGCGCTTTGCAACTGATCCATATTCGTTAGCATCTCGTTGGTTGAGTGCTTTTATTTCACCAATGATAATGTACTCGCCATCTGCATTGACATCAACTATGTAGCTGACTGGCATACTCAGGCCAGCAGCCAAATAGTCCTGATACATCTCCCCAAACATCCGCTCAGCAGGAAACAAATCAGCCCATGCCACTTCGGGATTCTCAACCATGCGCTTCTCGGCAGCAGTGAGTTCAAATCCATTCTTGATTTTATTCATCAGGCCAACAGCCTTCTTCTCACCAACACCCTTGACTCCAAGCCAGCCACCAACCAGCTTGCCATCCTTTACTGACCAGTTGATTTCAGACAACTGTGGATCAAACGGAATGTATTCAAATCCTTCCTTCACCAACTCGCGCAGCATCTTGATAGCCTGATCTGCATCCTTCAGGTTGCGAAGAGTGGCAGCAGCAAACTCCAATGGATAATGCGCCTTCATGTATGCGCACCAGTAGCTGATCAAGCCGTAAGATACACCGTGCGATTTATTGAATGACCAAGAGCCATGCGTGCTCATGTGCTTCCATATATCAATTGCATCTTCTTTGTTGATGCCGTGTGTGTCAGCACCAGCAACAAACTTTTCAATGTACTGGTTGAAATACTCCTCGCCAAGAGTCTTGCTCATTGCCTTGCGGATGCTGGTTGTATCCTCCCAGCTGAAGTTGCCGATGTTTTTTACAATGGCCATGATCTGTTCCTGATACACCATGGTGCCAAGCGTATCCTTGAGGAAGGGTTCAAGAGATGAATGCATGTATGTCACCTCTTCCTTCCCGATACGCCGCTGCACAAATTCATTTGCTGCACCGTTGTGGAGTGGGCCAGGCCGTGCCAGTGAGGTGATTGATACAATGTCTTCAAAGATGCGCACACCCATCTGTGCGGTAAGGCTCTTCAGTGCATAGCCTTCAAACTGGAAGATGCCTGCATAGCGTCCAACAGTAAGTAAATCAAATGCAGCCTTGTCCTCAAGTGGCAATGTGTATAGGAATTCATTTGGCTTCCCGATCTGCTCAAGTGCATCCTGCAGAATGATGAGTGTGCGCAAACCTAGTGCATCAATTTTCAGCATATTGATTTTCTCTGCATCATACTTATCAATACACGCCACCCCTTCAGCAGTCACACCGCAGTAATTGTGTACAGGTGCATTACACACAATGACCCCTGCTGCATGAATGCCGCTGCTCTTTGCGTGCTCTTCCAGCTCACTTGCAATTGCCAGTGCAGGATATTTCACCAGCAGCGCCTTGCCAACATCAAGGCTTTCAAATGTATCCTTCAGGCAGAAGGCTGCACGCGCATCACCACCACTCCGTTCAATCACCGCATCCTTGACAGGCTTCACTTCCCATTCAGGAATGCGCAAGGCTTTGCTGACATCGGTGATTGCACTCTTGGCCTGATAGGTTAGGATGGTGCCAATGCGCGCCACATTGTCCACACCATATTTGCCCTGCAGATATTTGAACACCCAATCCTTGTCAGGGAAGTCAATATCAATATCCGGCAAATCAGCTCGGGTGATATCAATGAACCGCTCAAACAGAAGGTCATGCGGTATTGGATCAACCTCGGTGATGTCCATGAGATAACAAACAAGACTACCAGCAGATGATCCACGTGCTGGGCCAACCAACATTTGCTTCTTCGCTGCAACGCACAGGTCATTGACCAAGTAAAAATAATCTTCAAACTTTTTCTGTGCAATCATTTTCAGTTCACGATCTAGCCGTGCAGCATACACCTTGTCCTTGAGGTTGATGTTCTTTCTCTTCGCGCCCTCAACACAGAATTGCCGCAAGGTCTTTTTAGAGATGATGTGAATATTTTCTGCCTTTGGTAATGAGACATCAATCCCTTTTGTAAATGATTTCCATGCAGGCTCAAAAGAATCAGCACCAACATGCGGAAGGGCAGCAGCCAGCTCTTCATAATTGAGGATGTGCATTGGGCTGGTCTTGCTATCTGGGTTGCGGCACAGGATTTCATATGCGCCTCGATGCTCTGGGCGTGGGTAATAGTTATCAGATACTGCGATTTGTGGTAGTTGTGCGTTATTGGCCGCTGGCACACTCCACCGATAATCGCTGGGACTTACTCCCACCCATATATTCTTATGGCCTTTAGCACGTGCTAGCATGGCTGAATTCTGGAGTATTACACGGATGTTCTTGGGATTAACAGAAAGCAGGTCATCAATGCCGATTCTTGGTTGGTAATAGAAGAAGGTATGTGACATGTGGACTATGCCATACAATTCCTTTAGCCCTTCATCATTCACCGCAACAAAAGTTGCCCACATGCTCGGTGCACGATCTTTGTTTGAGAATACATCATCAACAATTCCAATCACCACCCCGAGCAACGGAACTTTGTCTGCCTTCTTGCACGCAGCATGGAATGGAATATGCCCCCAAGTATTTGTGTCAGCAATCAGCACGTGCGTTCCAGTACAGGCTGCAATGACCTTATCCAGCTGGCCATAGACTTGACCAAATGAGAACTGGGTGCGAACTTTATCAAGCATCATGACTTCTCCCCCTTTGCTTTGTTGATCATTACTTGAATTTCAATCTGTGCATTCTCACTCCAAGCATCGCCGTGTTGGATGTATAACTTGAGCAGAAAGAATATCACCGCAGCTTGCTCATCTTCTGATCTTGTATTTATTTTATGTCCAGCCAACCGCATCAGATTGGCCAGTTGGATGCAAGTAAAGTTTGGACGGCCAAGAATTGAAATCAGCGCAGGGTTCAATTCATCCAGCATCGCAAGACGCGCATTAGCAAGCTTGAGCTCATCTACAAGGATTGCTAAATCAGCACCGCTGATATTTGCTTGTTCATTTGGATTAGTTTCAGGTTGGCTCATGATCAATACCCCTTGTAGCCGCGATATGCCCTGTACTCCTCCTCTGTTGCTACAGAGATGACACGCACATCCTCTGCCTTCACCTTTGGGCCAGGCATATGCTGCTCTGCCTGAGACTTCAGGAAGCGGTCAATGTCCCAGACTTGGTGAGTGGTGATTACATCCTTGTTCTTTTTGGATGGGTCTGCCTTGCATATGTAAACTGTTCTGATGCTACTCATGTCACTCTCCTTCTAAAGTTATAGTGCCAATTTGATCCAAGATGAGCCGTGTCAATGCACCAACAGCATATGCAAATGGCTCATCATCTATTGTGTTGACCTGCTCCATCTTCCACAGCACTGCATGAACAACTTCATGTGGAACAACTTCATTGAGCTCAGCATTACCAGCAACAACAACAGTTCCGGTATATCTGGCAGGGAGGCAATTGCCAGAAAAGAATCCTTCAGACATTTTGCCCTTGCCCAACTTCCACTTTGTTCCACCGCTTCGGAATTCTCTCATCACATCCTTTGCATGCGGCAGCACTCGCACATGTAATTTGATTCCTTTATAACTTACATCAAACACTTTCAGGGCACGGGTTGCCATGGCCATCTCCTTGGTATTGGTTTGCGTAACTTCTTTGTTCTGCGTGGCATCATCTCTTTGGCCTCCATATCATCTCTTGTTGATTGCCAACTCTTGTGCTACTCCTAAACCCGCAACGCCGATAGAATGCAATCAAGTCCATCAGGTCAATTGGTGAATCACCATACGGGATAGCGCGAAGAAAGATGCACCATCCACGCTGCTGAGCATGCTGCTGTGCGAGATGAACAAGCACCCTTCCATATCCATTCTCGCGCCACGCCGCATTAACAAGCAGGTTGCTCATCTCAACATACACCCGCGTGTCATTGGCCCTCTTGATGTAACTATCCTCTGCCGATAACTGGAACAAGCTGACCTCGCCATATACCTCAAGGTCACCATTGCTTGAGGACAAAGGTTTGTAGGCAATTGGCTGGCACTACAATTCCCCTTCCAAAAGCTCATAGAACTTCTTGTTGAGGGCAGCAAGCAGCTGAGTGTGCAGCGCTGATAGCTTGCTCAACCGTTTTTTGCTAATTACATTTTGCCAGTATCCATCTGGGTCATAAGTGTATTCACGTGTGCGCTTAGCAAACAGCCAGCCATCAGTGACAATTGCGCGGTGCCTGTTTGCATCAGTTTTCAATGTGATTTGGATTTTCACAGCGGCATCCCCTTCTTATGCATCCAGCAGACGATCTCATACAAAGATTCAACATCGCCCATTGCACGGTGAGCATTTTGAATCTCTTTGCCAGTTGCCATCTTGTAAAGGTCACCAAGTTTGATGCGATGGTTCTTGATGTGATGCGTGGCCTCAACTGTGCAGATGCGACGCATTGGCCACGGGAATAACCCCATCTTGCGCGCCCTTGTCATCTCAAACTCCATCAGCGCAAAGTCAAATGCCGCATTGTGTGCAACACCTTCGCTCTCTGCAAGAAAGAACTGGGCAAGTTCTTCAAAGTGGCTTCCAAATGATGGCTTGCCCTCCAGCATTGCCTCGGTGATGCCGCTCCACTTTGGAACATCCTTGGGCAGCACAATAGGAGGCTTACACAAGAACTCAATGCGGTCAATAATTTTCATATTGCGCACATCCACCTTCACTGCAGCAAACTCAATGATATGCGGTTGGGCATCAAGCCCAGCAGCTGATGGTTTGGGCAAACCCGTAGTTTCTGTGTCAAGAATTATCATGATATAAATCCTTTCTCTTTTGCAATCCAAGCCTTCATCACAATCTCCTTTTCATCATACGAATCCATCTGTGACTTTGGCAACCAAATTTCTTCACCATCTGTGGTCTTGATCAAGATTGCCTTATCAAGCATGCGCATGATGGTATAGTCCTCACCATCAAGCCTGTACCACTCCATTGATCCTTTATTTTTGCTCATGGCTCCCTCCGCACAATGAACTTGAGGTCTGTGCCCAAGATTGCCTTTGTGTTGAAGATGCAATAGTGGTACAGGCGTTTGCCGGCAATCACCGGATTGGTATGCGATGATGTGTACACCTCTTGCGCAATTCGGATGTTACGGCCATCAAAGAATTCCTTGAACTCATCCAGTTCCTCCTCGGTGCAATGCATCCCGAGATGCGACACAGAGTTGACGCGTGCATCATGATTCATCCAGTTCTGGCCTTCAGTGTAATGCAGCACCTCAAATTCCTTTGCTGCTCCCAAATCATAATTGAATGCAAGGTCTGCTTCATTGCGGCCACCTTCACAATACACAGTTCCGCTTGCCACCACATGATCACGTGCCCATTCAGCAGCGCCCAATGCTGTTAGCAATTCAATTGCAGCAGCTGGGTCAATAGGGCAGATTGCAATTTGTTCGATCTTGAATTTCATTTTCATTTCTCCTTTAAGCGCCATATGGCAAAATTGTTCCGGTGAGATACTTGTGATGTTCTTTGTTCTGCAACAGATATGCCAGGAACTCAGCAACCAATTGCGGTGGTGTCTCTTCGCCAGTGAGCAAGCCCTTCAGCTGATACTCCTGCGCAAACTCCTTTGTCCATCCACGGGTAGCAACAACCTGCTCATCAATGGAATCAGACATGCCAGTGCCATGCAATTTGTTTGGAGCTATCCCGAACACCGTGATGCCGTGAGCTTTTGTCAACTCACGCGCCAGCTGGAGAGTCATGATATGTGCCGCACCCTTGCTGGCGTTATAGGCTAGGCTGCAAGTCATCGGCATATGCGCCGCATTGCTTACAATGTTGACAACTGTGCCCCTGCTCTCAATCAGCATTGGAAGGCAAGCCCGAGTCATCATGTAGATGCCCTTTGAATTCACACCCATAACCTTGTCCCAATCCTCCTCGGTGAAGTCCTGCAACCAGTTGATGATATTTACACCAGCACAGTTGATGAGCACATCCAGCTTTCCTCCCATGTGATTATAAATTTCATTTTGATCTGGATGCAGGACATCATCACCATACTCAATGTCAAACATAGTTACTCTGTGCCCTGTTTGCTTCAACGCAGTTGCCATGGCCGCACCAAGTCCGTTTGCTGCACCTGTGATTAAAATATTACTCATTTGTATTGCCTCCTGTTATTGGTTTTGTGTTGCTGCTGATAAGTGATTCAACCATTGCGCCATATACTGTATCATCACGGATGCTGTCTTGATGAGTCAATCCGCTATTGGCAAAGCGGGTTATCTTTACAATCTTGAGTTCAAAAAGATGCCAGCGAAGAAAATCATCAACTGTCTTCAGCACCACCCCATTTGGGAATAATGCAACCATCACATTGCCAACATTCAGATAGTTGTTTCCATAGACAGCATTGCGCCCTTCAAATGTTTCAGCAGCTTCCCGAAGGATGTCAGCAGCATTAGGTGGTTGTGCCATTTTTAGAAGGTCACCAGAACAATTTGGGCTAATTTCCAATTCAACTTCTGCCCTGCCGCAGGTCTTGCATTTGGCAAGAACAACATCACCATTGCGATCTGTTAGGCTTGCTGGAAGCCCAGCATCACCTTTCTTCCATAATACATGTTTCATATTGCCTCCATGTTGTCAATCATTCTAGTGAACCCAGCATATGCCGGATCAATTCTATTGCCCGTGCCCTTACTTGAATCATTTGCCAACTGGTCACGCTCTGCGCAATCTTCTTCAAACCTCGGATGCCATTCGCAATACTTGGAGCCTTTGCGATGCGGGAAATGAAGCCCACCAGTACAATTACACATTGGCAATGGCCCCATTTCCTTTTCAACCCGATGCCAGTCAATTGCCCAATTCCGTTCGCCACACTTTGGGCATTTTGGCTGATGGATATATTGCTGAGGATTTCTGCGCAATGACCTCCTCGCATCGCACGTGCGCCATTCCCCATCGTGCTTGGTTGGTGTCTTGCGCTTTACCCTTCCAAGGCACCTGCACGGATAGCGTTTGCTGTTGCTCATAATGTCTCCCCAAACCTAATTAAGCGCCAGAACCATTTAGCAATAACAACCAACTTGGATGGCTCATCATCAACAATCGGGCTATAGCGGCCTGTTGGATCAGAGCGCAGCGCCCGAAGTTGTATGCCGGTGTATGGATCATAGTCCATGATTATCTCAGCGTGATGTAACACTTAGTTTGCTGAGCAAGTTTGACCAATGGCCTTCTTGTAGGGCTATCTGCGCCCCACCACCATTGCTTGGAGCTGAGTCCCTTGTCATCTTGCTGATTTATTTTTGTATCAGCTCCAACATGCCACATGCGGCGTGGAATCTTGGGAAGGTCGCAATGGCTGCGCAATCGCCTTGCACATTCCTGCTTGCCTTGATGTGGCTTGCTATTTGACCTGCGCACACGGCTTGTTACCTTCCTGCGCCCTCTGAACTTGCCTCCCTTGCCGCGTGATTTGTACTTGTCTTCTGCAACAAGTTCTTCACGCCGCAAATTGAAACCAATTGTGTTGTGGGCAAATTCAGATGATGCAATTGCGATTGCGCCCATTAATGCTGCCAATCTTTTGAATGCTGTCATGTTGTACTCCTCTTCAGTTGTGAATGACACTTCATCTCAAACCGCTCAACCTGTAGGCAGGTCAGGCCAATGCTGCGCCACATGTCCACTACGCAATCCCTGTCCTCAAGAACAAACAAGACATTGCCAGCATCGCCAACAGCTTGAGCAAAGATGCCACGCTTCAAGTCAACATCGCTTTGCATATCACCTTCTTTGCGCATATACAAATCGTCATATGGCACGTGATACTGTTGCAGTTGGGTGCGTGTTTCCTTCTCCCACTTATCTGGACGGCCTGTGATCAGAATGACTGGGTGGTGTGGTGCCATCCGGTGCAATATTTCATGCACCGCTTTCTTCGGGGCATCCAGATGGAGCTTACTGTTGTATTCATCAAACTTCTGCGCATCAGATAAATGCCTGCGGTGCGTATGATCAAACAGCGTACCATCCAAGTCACAGATGATGATTTTGTTCATGACATTGCCCTCCTATGCCTTTCTGCATCACAGCGCTGAGCAAATTTTGTTTGACGCTCCGCATCAGCCATGTCCCCATCTTGACGAGCAAGCCCAGCCATATCCCAAGCTTGGTCAGATTTGCGAAGGAGGGTAGCATCATCCATGGCCTCCAAGTCAGCATCACTATAATTGGTGCTCATCTCTCACCCCTCCTTTCTCATGTGGTCAATTATCTTCAGCAGCTCACCACGCTCCTTCAGGTCTGGGAACTTCGCCAAAGCAAATGCCTCAATCTCAGCAAAGTAATCGCGCTCCTTCTTAAACAGAAACAGCTCAGCCCACGGATGAACCTTCAGGACTTCATCCACCATTGCATTCACAACCTTCTGATATTCGGATTGTGTGCGGCCACCTGTGCGGCTCTTAGCAAGGTCAACAAAGGTGCGCAGGTTAAACTTGCAGATGATGTTGGTGGCAATGTTTGTGGGCAGGATACCTCGGGCATCTTCGGATGCAACGCCTGCAGCAACTAAGCTCCTGTATGAGAATTTAATCTCTTGCAAGATGTTATCAACCTCTGCTTTTGCCATTGGCTCTGCAAGAATTGCATCTGAGTACACATAGTCAAAATCGCTCATGTCATTGACGCGCATTGACTGCTGAGCATAACTGGCCGCCCTAGTCCGAACTTGCTGATGGGTGTACGCACGGCTCACCCCCTCAACCAAGAATACATATGAAACAAACTCCCAGCTGCTTGGGATAGTGTTGGCCATGTATTCAAGTTCCTTGAGCTTTGCTGACTCGGGCATCTCAGCAATCTCATCCAGCAGGTGAGGGCTGAGGGTGAGGCGTGTACTCTTGGTGAACAGCAGGAGTTCAACCGCATCCTGTGTATGGCTTATCAAAGTGACTTTCATGTTACAACTCCTTTCTCATATCATATGCGCCCTGATTCAGCATCCTACGAATTTTGAATACATCTTCATAGACATCATCCAACAGGATATTCCGCCAACACGCAAAGCGGCCCAACGAGTAGATGCCCAACTTTTGCGTCAAGTTGAACATGAACAACTTTCTTGCCCCATCATCAATCGGGGCAATCTTGCCATACTTCTGCTCACCTGATTTGATAAGCTGACAAGATGAATCAAGAAGTCCAAATGCTTCTGATGCCAGTTCCAGTTGGATGGTGCTAAATGTTTCATCCTCCTTTGCAGACTCAAGAATTAAATCACCGCCTGTGAGGGTGGCGCGATATAATGACATGCTTGGATCAGGGAAATAAATTGTCTGGTGAACATCGCAATCCTCAATGCGCCAACGCTCAGTGTAGATAGGCTTGTGAGAGAAGTCATCAGCAATATCATTAAATGGCTTTGGGGTGTTGGCAACCCGAACCATCACAGGCATTGGAATGGTGCTGATGATTGGCATTCCAGTCCGGTCAATTGCTGATGTATCCCCTTCGCGCAGCCCCTCTAATATGATAATGTCAGAATTGATGCCGGCAACCCTGGCCCCATAGTCAATCCTGCTCTCAAGAATGTCAAGCATCATCATATGAAAGTCTGGAGGAGCGACAAACCGTTCAACTGGCTCCACATTCCAGATGCTGCGCGGCAATATCTTGCCTGACACCTTTTGTGAGTAGAGATTTGCCAGCATTGGGTTGGGTTGATGAAAATCCCCTAAGTACCAAATTGACTTTCGCACAAGAACTTTCCTGAATGGAATTCCTGTCACTTTGCTGATGGTGTCATTGCGGAACCGCAACACTGCGTTGTGGTTGTCTGGTGGCACAGTTGAGCCCTCCAAGACGTGTGCGCGCGGATTCATTATTGCAGCGACACACCCTGCCATACCTGCCCCGAGTATTATCATTTCACTTCCTCCTTAAACATTAGTGCTTTGGTTGCTACGCTCTTTGCTTCCTTCAAAGACTTGGCGCATTTGATTCTCTGTAAGGCAAGTGACATCTCATTCAATCTCTCATATGGCGCGTGAGCCCTTGCGCGCTTCTCCTCAAATCTTGCATCACTTTTTGCTCTGCGCTTTGCTACGCTATCAGGATGATGCTGCATACAGTATCCATCCTTTTTTGCATCGCGTGGGCATTGGTGAGTTCTGCCCCAATCGTGATTACTGACTTGGGCCTTACACCGCATTGTCAATTTTCTTATCACACATTCCTCCGGATGGATATTGCCTCATAACCATACCGGACTATGACGCGGTTGATATCTGACTCAATGAACTTGGCAACTTGATTGAGTTGGTTGGCAGTAGCATCTGGATAAAATTCTTTCAAGTCTGCCGTTGAGTCAGTCTCAGCACAAACAAGCAAGCTGTGAATGATGCCACGCGCTGCCTGTTTTGCTGTCATGCCATTAAGTGATTTTGCTGCCATGATTCCCTCCTAGAAAGTATAATTATACTACTCGCAAAATGCGATAAAAGAGCAATGTAAAAGGCTGGACAGAGGGTATCTGCCAGCCTTGTTTCAAAATCTCCATCTTAGTTGTAGCCCTGCGAAGCCTGTTGCCTTTACATTGTTCACTGTTGCTGTTGGCACAAGCATAAGATTCAGCCCAAACTTGCCAACATCATACCGGACTTCAGCCCCACCCATCACCGCAATAGGTGCAATTGGATAGCCAGTCACCAATGATACAATTGGGCCAATGGCAATTCCAGCAAAGTGAATTGGCATATAGGCATATGACAGATATGTTGTCAGCTTGTAGTTGCTGTTGTTGTAAAATCCAGCGCCATATACAGAATTGCCCGAGGTGTGTTCATATCCAAGGCCAAAATTATTTTCATTGAGGCTTGGAGTACCAGTAGACCAATTGCACTCTATATATTGTTGCCGGTTGATGAGGCACACAGGCTTTGTTGCTGGGGTGCCATGAGCATCATTACGGTTCCAGTGATAAGCATGAACTGATACCACAAAGAAGTTATCAGCGTGCACTTGCTCACAGAACATTGCTGCGAGTATTAGGATAATGAACAGCACCACTTTCTCAATCACATTCATGATATTCTCCTAGTTGAGCAGGATTGCCCTGGATGCCTCCTGTCACGAGGCATGGGGTGCGATCTTACTTGGACATGTACTCTTCCATCTGCTCTGTGAGAGTCCACAGCGCCTTATTCAACCGCAAGTCTTCATTCACGCTGCCAATCTTCCTTGTGCGTGTCCTGCGGCCTGTTGTTGCTATCCCCTTCAAGCCGCCCTTCATGAAATTTTCCTGAACACGATTGAAGGTGGTCCACAGGTCTGGTGCCTTGTCGGCATCGCGCCTTGCTGCCAGTAGCTGTGGCGCCTTGATGGGTGAGCGATTGTTGCCGGCATCATCCTTCGGATAGCGTAACTCAAGCGCAGCATTGGCATATATCTCCTGCTGCTTTGGGTCTAGGATTATTGCCTTGAGGCTATCAATCTTGCTGAGTATTTTTGGCATCTCCTTTATGATGCTGTATGAACCCTCAATGACCTCATCAGCAATATTGCCGCTGTGCCTCACGCTGATGCTGCCCATGTAAGAAGATTGCACCATCAGGCCATTGGAGCAAATCTTGCGCCAGATGCCGCCATTCAGTTGATACCCAGAACTGCGATCATGCGAATTGACAAGCACCAACTCAGGTATCTCGGGTGGTATCTTGTAGAAGTGGTGCGCATTACCTTCCACAACACGTGGCATGTTTAAGTCCTGCTCACGCCTGAAGCGCAACATGTGCTTGGTGAACATTCCCTTGCCGTCAATGCGAGTGCGCGATTGAGAAGCCTTCACAGGGAAGAATCCCTCATTGCGCAATGCATTCACAACCCCAATGGTTGGGATGAATGTATAGCGGTCACTCACCTCACCCCATGGCTCAGAGGCAAAGATGCTCGGAGCAACATCCATCAGCTGATCATCACTCAAAATAAGTTCCATCATATTCTCCTATGAATTAACAATTTGTAAAAATTTTACCTTTTGAGCAGCCCTCGCAGCATCCCACGCAGCAGCCCTCGCAGCATCCCACGCAGCAGCCCACGCAGCAGCCCCCGCAGCAGCCCTCGCAGCAGCCCCCGCAGCAGCCCTCGCAGCATCCCACGCAGCAGCCCACGCAGCAGCCCCCGCAGCATCCAATTCTTGAGTAGTCGCCAATCCATTAGCGAAGCGTTCCGCTACATCCAGCGCGTCAATGCTGCGCTGATCGGTCATTAAATGCTGTACCTGACGGGCACACCAGACCGCGAACAATCTCCATTCACGGTCATATTCAGGAGCGGCACGGCAGCACCATAAAGCGTCATCCAGTCCGTTAGATTCAAGGATTACCGAAAATGGCAAAGGTTCATCATCAGCGGTAGTCTTGCCAAGATGCTTGAGCAATTTTGTCCAACCTGATTCGCAGGGGTGACAGGTGCGTATTCTGTTTAGTGTGGTGGTTATCATTTCATTCTCCTAAAGTTAATTGGGCAGGATTGCCCCAGATGCCCTCTCAATATTCCGAAAGGGCATGAGGTGCAGTTCTTAGCTGCTATCGCATGATATTCTCCTAACTAATAAAATGTCCGCATCATTCGGCCAGTGCGGCTTTGCCAGATAAAATGGGCGCTATGCCCGACTACAACAATCCTTTTGTAAGTGGTACAGGATTGCCCGCAATGCCCTCTGTCACAGGGCATGTCGTGCTACCTTGACCAATAGTTGAACTTGGGCTTTGGAGCAGTGTGTGTGGCTTCTACATGCCGCACGTGCGCCGCAATTTCATTGATGTGCTCTTGATTGATAGGGCGCGATGTGGCCAGATAAATGTCACGATTTTCACTGTGAGGGTGCGCCCTGCTCTTTGGCCCTGATGGCCGTGTGATTATGATGTGATTCATATGAGTGCGCTCAACATCATCGTGTCTTTTTTCTTTTCTCATGCTATTCTCCTTTATATAAAGTCTGATGGGTTGCCCATCAGGTCATCGAAGTGCGGGTGCAAACGGTCATGGACTTTCTCAAATCGGTCAATGTCCATCCCAACCCACTCCTCAAACTTTTTCACCAACTCACCCTCGGTGACTACAGCACCATCCGCCCAAACTGAATCATAATAGGTTGAGGTGAGGCGCGTGCCAAGGCCACGATGCAGCGTCATGTACTGATTGCCCTTGGTGAAGGTGTAGTCTGTGTATGCCCATGGATCATGCTTTGGGCCTTCCACGCCATGCTTGATGCTGATAGTGTGGTTGGCCATGTCACACCTCATCTGGCACATCAGACATACTCTCATTGATGCAATCTACCAGACTAGCATCACCAAGGTCAACATCAATGCCCAAGTCACTAAGCATATTAATTGCTATCTCTAAAATGCGAAGGCGCGCACGCGCCTCCTCGCCATCAACCCTTTTGTCGAACAAATGTTCAGCACAGTCTGCTAAATCATTTGCTGTGTTTTGAAATCTACAGTATGACATATTGCTCATGATATCTCTCCATTCTAGTTGAGCAGGATTGCTCTTGATGGCACCTAGCAAATTCCCTAAGTACCATCCGGTGAAATCCTGTTAGTTGTTGCCCATCATAAATGCCACAGTGAGCAGCGCGGCTGCACCAAAGTCATAAAGCATCCACCAAAGGTCACTCATGATATATCTCCATTCTGTTGAGCAGGATTGCTCACACTGCCCCCGATTGCTCAGAGGCAGGTTGCGCACCCCTTACTTCAAGGCGATTGTTGGCAGTTTCTGATTCACATCAGCCAACTTGCCGACACAGGCAATGACCTGCTTTTCATCCGCGAACTTGGCACAGGCCTTCACCAATTCCTTGATGGACTGGCCATCCTTGATCTTGGCAAAAACCTGACCGCGCACCGAACCTTCTTGGAAGGTCTTGCCCTCAGCACCCTTCAGCAACTTGATAGTTGTGTCGGATGTGATCTTGGACTTCTTCCCAGCTGGTGCCGCTGCAGCCTTCGCAGTTGCCTTTGCAGGCTTTGCCGGAGTCTTGGACTTGGCCGTTGCAGCTGCTGGTGCCTTTGCAGGTTTGGCTTCGGGCTTGGTTGCCTTTCCTTTGGCCTTTTCGGGTGCGGCGGGTGCCGCTGGAACTGCTTTTGCTTTTGCTGCATCAACTTCTTGATTCATTTTGATTGCCTCCAATATATATTGAATGTTGCTAGGAATAGGAATCATGCCCATCAGATAGCGGTCTGCTGCCTTCTGGGCACTGTATCCTTCTATTGGCCGCCAATCTTCATAGAACCTTTCGGTGCCCACGTTGATCAGGGTCAATTCTGGTGAGTCCATCGCCACAGCCAAAACCCTCTTGGCTGTCACCTCATAGGCGATGCACGTATGGCCACCATCACGTATAAACGCAATATGGTTAACCATGATTGCGGGCATCCCAGACGTTGCGGGCAGTGAGTTGATTGATGCCTGCATATGGAGCAGCCTTGTAAACAACTGGGCGGCTCATGTCTGGGTACTTATCAAGCAACGCATTGACTGCATGCGTTGCGCAGATTTGTTCCTTCACCGCTTTCTTGCGAAGCTCCAGCAAGAAGTTGATGGCCTTTTCTGCCATTGGCTGTTCAACTGCTTTGAATTTCGGAGTTGCAATTGCTACGGTTTGATTTGCGTTTTTCATGATGATTCTCCATTCTAAAGTTAAGTGGGCAAGATTGCCCGCAATGCCCTCTGTCACAGGGCATGTCGTGGAATCTTATTTGCCGTATGGTGCAGTGATGACATCTTCAAAATGAACTTCAAGGACATCACCATCAATAACATGCCAAGCCATACACAAAACATCCAGCATCCCATCTTTGTGAATCTTTTGGATGGTGCCTTTCAACTTTGCGCCGATCTGGTAAAATTTTATTTCATCGCCAACTTCATATTCTGTAGTCTTTGTTATTCCATCATTTGTGTTTTTCATTTCATTCTCCTTCATTGAGCAGGATTGCTCCTGTTGTATCCTCAGACTTGACTCTAGCCTATGCTGAAGATACAACGAGAGTTGACTGGGTCATATCGCGCTATCCATATTGCGCTTATGTCGCCAATCCAATACGATGGGTTGTACCGTATTGTGGAGGCTTATACTCCTCAGTCACGCAAGCCGAACCTGCTACCTGTGCTGAGCTTTCTTTTTGATTGTCTTCCCTGTACATGGGAGGTCACTTTCGCGGTGCTGCACCCTCTCGGGTGGGGCGGTGCTAGGTGGCTATGAGCTATCTGGGACTTGACTTTGAACTAACCAGCGACTACATCCTCATAACGTGAAAGAATTATCTTATATATAAGGCCTGAAAGGTGAAATATATTTCACAAAATGTGCAAAAAAACACTTTACTTTTCTGAAAAACTGTAGTCCAACTTTCACAAATTGCTCTTTACTTTTCACGGAAAATCATATGCAGAAGCGGTCTGTGGCAGGACAATTTGCAAGGTCTTGCGCGCCCTTGTTGCTGCTACATAAAATACTCGGTGCTCATCATCGCCCATGTTGTGAAATACCTTCCATGACACATCACTGATAATAGTCACGTGATCTGCCTCACCGCCTTTCACTGTGTGAATAGTGCTTATGTGGATGCGCGGTTCTTTGTCTAACTTCTCTCCACGCCGCAACGCAACCAGATAGTATTCAGCATCATCCATCTCCACAAGCGCGTCATGCCAAATCGCATCAGTGAGCAGCCCCCAATCTTTCTTCAGCTCCTTCATGGTCAGCTCACCTGTGGCGCCACGTAATGCCTTAAATCCTCGGGCAACGCCTGATCCAACCTTCAGATATTGGTATGCTGCTCGGATAGAGCCAACATCAACCTTCTTGCCAGCGCGCAAAGCCTCCCACGCCTTGACTGCTATCACTGCGCTTTGGTCAATGCTATTTGCTGACTGCGTTGTATATGGATACCCTTCGCTGCGCAAATACTCCTCATATTTTTTGAGAAGATATTTATTGCGTGCAAGCAATAGGTTTGTTCCTTCGCGGATTTCAATTTCACCAACATTGGTAACAAAATCTATTGTCCCGCCTTCCGCATTTGGTTCCCATTCCTTTTCATAGCGGTGATCAATGCGTGCAGATATTTTATTTGCATAGGAATGGATCACACTTGGCAGCCGATATGATTTGCCCAGCACCTTCTTATCTCCAGTCAGGTTCAGGAATGTATCAACATCAGCCCCAGACCATTTGAAAATTGCCTGATCATCATCACCAGCTATGTACTTGCGATTGGCATTGGCTGTGGCAATCTCAATTACCTTCCATTGACTCTTGCTTAGGTCTTGAGCTTCATCGATGATTGCAACTTCAATATCCAGCGGCTTGCCTTCAGCAATATATCTATCAAGCATATCATTAAAGTCCAAAAGGCTTTTCTGCTCTTTGTATGAATTAAGCGTATCCAAAAACCGCTTAAATTCAAACCACGAAAAATCAAAATCAAGTTCATGGAACTGCTCCTCTTCAGTTATCAGTTTGGCTCTTGCCAACCCGAGTGTGTACAGCATTTGATCACCAACATTTGACGTTGGTGCCACCATCCCTTCAGACAGGTCTGTATATCCAAATTGGATGCCAAGCGCCTCTCCAATCTTTTTATAATCGCGGAATTGCATCACATCCTCGCGGCTCATACCCATCTCTTGAAATACCAGACTGTGAATTGTCCTAAAGTATGGAAGCTGCGTGCGCTTGAAATGGAACTTCTCACAAGCACGCATGATAGCCTCGTTTGCACCCTTGCGGGTGAATGTTGTATAGAGTAAGTTATCAGGCCTGACCCCATCAGCAAACTCTTTCTCAACTGTGGAGATGCAGAAGGTTGTCTTGCCGCATCCAGGTGGACCAAGTATCAATTTTTGAGTTGTCATTTTGTATCCTTTATGCGTTTGCTTGCAATCTTGAAATATTCTGCATCAAGTTCCATGCCAATGAATGAACGCTTGAGAATTTTACAGGCCACACCAGTTGTGCCGCTGCCCATTGTGTTGTCCAACACAACATCGCCTTCGTTGGTGTATGTGCGGATAAGGTACTCGCACAGGGCTACGGGTTTTTGGGTGGGGTGAAATTTACCGCCCCCACCGTTAGGTACAGAGGCAAAATCGAGTACAGACTCAGGTGTTTTTGTTTCGCTATCGTAGAGGGTGTACCCTCCTGACTTAAGGCCGGTTACATGTTCGCTTTTGCCCGCCCCAGAACGTATCGGTTTACGACACGCCTTTTTACTTGCCTCACTATTCCGTTCCGTTTTTTGAGGATTGTAAATAGTTCGCCCCTCGCAGAATATAAGCACGTCCTCGTGATAGCGCATTGGCTGATACTTTGCCGTTGCAAAGCCGCTCCCTGAGTTTTTGCGCCACACCCATACATACTTGAACATCTTAGGGTTGCTCATAACCAATGCACTTGTGAATGGCTGTGCCCCAAACAACACAATTGCCCCATTTGGTTTGATGATTCTTTTGTATTGCTCCCACAGAGGCTCAAATGGAATAATTGTGTCCCACTTATTGACTGTTGTGCCATATGGCAAGTCACACAGAATCATATCCACAGACTGGGCTGCCAACTTGGCCATAAGTTTCAAGCAATCACCTTGCAATAATTTAATCATCAGAACTTCCCTTCTTCAAATTCCTCTTCTGTGATCTGGATACAACAAGTTGTCTTGCCGCATCCAGGTGGGCCAAGTATTAGTTTTTGGCTACTCATATTGGCTCCCAGCAATATTGTTGTGGTAAAATTTGTCAACTCCAATGTGACTTGAAATATCCATCAAGAATCTTGGCTCATGGAATAACTCTTCAAGCTCAGTAATTGTGAGTATCAAGGAATTGCCAGAATCAGTGATACACTCTGCTGTTGCTAACCCATTTTGGGTTGTTATGGAAATGACAACCGCATTGCCAACTTTGCGCCCATTCCGAGTGCAAAGTTGTGCGCCAACCTCCATGTAGTTGCCCGAACTTTTGCAAGTTGCCCACTCTGGGAAATCAGGGTCATATTCTTTCTCGCTCATGTCATTCTCCTTTTCTTTGGCATTCTATCCACTACACTATATTTGTAAAAATAAATTCCGTATGCTGCGCCATTCAGAAGTTCTAGCAACATCTTCACACTAGTTCTTTTTGGCACTCTTATTATCTCCATCACCTCAATGTTTAATCTTCTTGCCTCTTCAACATTGACTTGAGCAGTGGCAATTATTATTTTATTTTTCATCAGAACTTCCCTTCTTCAAATTCCTCTTCTGTGATCTGGATACAACAAGTTGTCTTGCCGCATCCAGGTGGGCCAAGTATTAGTTTTTGAATTGTCATAATGAACCCCATTGCTCTGCCATTGCATCAGCAATCCCCAAAAATGTTCTACTCCTATCCATTGAGCGTGTTGGTGATGGCAACATCATATGACAGCGTGCACGAATGTTATATGGCAATTTCATCATTTCACCCTTTACATCATTGGTTGGGGATAATAGCGGCAAATTCCATAACCATAAACAAGTTGCCTTAGTTTCAAGGTGACCAAACATGTATGGTTGAACAATTTGAGACTGTTGTAATTGGATCAACTGTTTAGCATGCTTGTGCATTATTGGATTTTCAATACATCGCAATGGAATGTGTTTTGCTTTTGCGAACTTTTTAAAGAATTGCGCACCATTTCGCAAATCTCTCCAACGCGGTAAATATTTCCCATTTGATAATTTCCCATCAATGTATAGATGTTTTGCTCCGCTGTTTGATAAAAATTGGCAAGGTGGATGAGCAATGAGCAAATCCCAATTTTCGAAAAGAATATCATCAATATTTCCGTGATAATGATTCCCTGGCATTTCAGTTGGCAACAAGTCACAGCTCCATGCGTTATGACCTTTTTTTGCAAATGCATTACGCACAATGCCTGAAAATTCACAAGCAACTAGAACATTCATAATTAAAATTTCCCTTCTTCAAATTCTTCAGTTTGCTCGGATGGGCTTGGAATACTCCACGCTTGTACGCACTTGCCCTTGATATTGAATTGCTCGTGCCGTCCACCCATGTCACCAATCATTGCCCAGATTTGACGCGGCTTGAAATCCCTGAAGTGAACTTGGTCAAGATACTTCATCAAGTCAATTGAGCGAAAGTAGGTGCGTCCATCCTTCTCATTTGGGAATGGTTTGCCAAGCAGCAACTCATCAATGGCCTTGGCCTTATGCCTACCTGTGAGAAACACCTCAAGGTGTAGAAAGAATTGACCCTTTGGCCCAGCATCACGTGGCGCTTCAATCACCTCTTGATTCTCTAGCCGATCACGCACAATTGCTTCCCACTCTGGTTGCTTCATGCGCGTTGGCAGTTTGCTGATCTTCTCAATGCACAGAAGCCTGAAACGATCTTGTAGCAGCAACTGGGTTGGTTCCACCTCCATCCTCACCCCTTCCACATCAATGAAGAATGTAGGAACTTCGCTGTTAATACGAACCAGCTTGCCAATGGTGACTGGAATATCCTCACCGCCACTGCCAACCCCAAATGTGCGCTTCTTGCATATCTCTTTATTACAACACTGTACAATTGGCTGCTTGTCGCAGGTGTAGAAGTAAGTCTTGCGGCTCAATGACCGGATTGCCTGTGACACTTCTGTCACCCCTAGTGGCGGCGATATAAAGTCACGGTTGTATTCCTCAAGGACTTCTTTCCACGTATCCCCAAATTTGCTTCGGGCATATACACCCATATTGAATAGGCCCATGTTGCGGGTGCCCTGCGGGAAGCCTGATGCTGCTAATGCTTGGAGGCAGGGCGGCCCATCACTGAAAGCGCCATCACTTATCTGAACTTCAAAGTTCTCAAGCTCTGTTAAGCTGAGTGCCATCTTGTGAGCATACTCAATAAACTTTTGGGCAGATAATTTCTTGCCCTTGTAAATTGCAAACCGTTCTGTTTTCTCTGCATCATAGTATGGCATGTTGATCCAGTTTCCTGTATCACTTTTATTTGCCAACTTGATTTGCTTCGGGAATATTTCCAGCCCTGCATAACCCAAGGCAATAACCCATTCCATACATTTTGATCTTGCCAACTTTGCTGTTACTGGCTCTTTGAAGAATACATAAAGATGTGCACCATCACTCTTGCTCTTACAGTGCACCAATGGCAGCTTCAACTTGGTTATCTTCTCGCCAAGCGCAATATGGTCTATCGGATATACATCAACATCAATTGCTGCCCAATGTACATTCGCATCATCATCAATCGGGATTATTCCAACCCCTGCTTTACCGTTGAGGTGTTTTGCCCAAAGGTCAACTGTCACTTCATGTTGAAGTGTAATTGCCTTGCCGCCCATCTTGCCTTTATTATCCTTGACGCCTGACACCACATATGTGCCATGTGCGCGCATCAACCCAGTAAATAGCTTGAAGAATTCTTCAGCTAGATTCATGTCAAGCTCCTGAGTATTATTTCAATTTGGCCAAATAAGTTGGCAAATGACGATCACGAATTTCAGACACATTTGGATATGCTGATCCAACCTCCATATCTTTTGCTATTGCTTGCGCCAGCGCCATCTGTGATGTGTCTGCGCTGAACCAATGGCTGGTGCTATATAAATTTGACCCATAGCGCATGATGGCTGCTTCTTCTGCAGAAGCAATTAGCTGTGAGTGTAATGCCTGGACTTTATCAATAATAAATATTGTTAATAGCATACCAATAACAACAAGGAATAGAACGGCAACAACCCACCAAGCAGATTCATAAAAGCCCATGATACTCTCCCAAATATAAAGTGAAACAGGATGGGCATTGCACCCATCCTGGTTGTATTACTTAGAACTGCTCAACATCACTTCCTGTTTCACTGCCGAGGTCATGGACAACTTTAACAGCACCCTTGGCGATGGAATCGCGGAAAGCCTTTGCTGCCAGATACAGCTCAACATCATCCGCATCACTAAGGTCAAGCTGACGCTTGACTGTGAAGTCCCAGTTGAACCAGTCGCCCTCATCATTTGACTCGGGCACCGTCTTGACTGTCACAATGGAATAGAACAGTGGCGGTGTATAGCGTTTGCCGGCACTGTTTGTTTCCTTCAAGCCATCCAGTTCAGTCATCAGGCGTTTGGACTTCTTGATGCCGCTGCTGGCGCAGCAAATCAGCACGCGTGTCGCACCGCCATCTTCATCAAGTTGCAACGCGAAGTGATAGCGTGTGTCTTGGATGCTGTTGCCATTTGGCAGAACCATTTGGCGTTTGCCTTCGCCATCCACTTGCTCAGTTGCCTTTGTCAAGGCAGGATCAGTTGGAGCGTGTTCACCCCTGAATCCACCGCGATTTGGCGCCCACTCAGTGAATTTACGGTCATAGTGACAAATGATGAAGTCAACTCCATCACCATCCGCATCCGCATCAAAGTATTGCTTGGACACAGTATTGAACAAGTTGCCTTGCTCTGCCCCTTTGATGAATTCCTGATTGGCCTTGTTGCATTGTGGTGACAGGCCTTGGAGGATGCGCAGGAAGGGGATGGCAAATGAATCCTTGTCGGTGTTTTCAAATCCCTGACCTGCATCCTCTTCCAGTGACACTGACCGGACTGCCAGCGCTGTCTTCTTTTTGTCCACAACAGCTGGGTGATCAGAAGAGGTCTTGCTTGCCTTTGCTGCTGGTTTGCTTTTTGCTGCTGCTGTCTTTGCGTTTGCCATGATTTGGCTCCTTTATGATTGTTTCCATTTTATGAAAAATTGCAACTTGCTTTGGCAATTTCTTGCCTCCTTCCAACTGCTCACGCACAAAGGCTTTGAATGAAGAAGGGTGAACTGCCTCCTTGAATTCAATAACAATGCCTTCATACGCTTTCTGTGACAACACCTTCTTGATCTTCTCAACAAGATGCTCCTTGCCCTTGCCAAGAACAATATCAACTGTGCTCTTGATCAGGTCGCCATGGCCATTAGCGCGAAGGAATTTGAACACAGCTGGTTCATTTTCCTTTGTGTAACCACCATAGTCATTTTCTTTTATCTCAACAATGCACCCGTCATCAAGGCCATACATCTTCAGCCCTATCAGTTTCATTGCCTCGGGGATGTCAGTTGAGGACATGCGCTCAATCTTGGTGCTTAGTGCCTTGAGCTCTTCAGCCTTTGTTGCCAACTCTGCTTCCATGGAAAGCATCCGGTTGACCATTGCTGAAATTTCCTTCAACTGCTGATTTGTTGGAGGAGGCTTTGCAGCATCCTCTTCCAAATCAATTGCTGGCTTTGCTTTTGCCATGTTGTGCTCCGTTCTAGTTACACTTGATACTCAACCACATTGTAACGATGCTCGCTGCGGTCATATTTCAAGAACTTCAAAAAGCCTCCATTGATTTCAGAGGCCACCATTACAACTGCAGCAATCGCAACAGGATCACCAATCAACATGATATAGTCATCCTCTGTGATATGCTTCAGTTTCTCCCGAAGCCCAGCCACCACCAACCCTGTGTCCAACATCACTGGGCCATGTGGCATCAAGACTTCTAATGTGCCAAACCTTACTGCTGGCGACAAATCATACAATGGCCTCCAATCTTCGCCATCACGTTTGCGCGGTTCTTGCGGTATGAATACGATGCTCATGCTATGCCCCTTCCAAGCCAACTAACTTTACCATCACCCATAATCACATGGGCAACATTTTTCTTTGCCCGAAGTGCGTTTATTATTTCACCTTCAATTGTATCTATTACTTCAACATCAATATATGTTACAACGTGCCGCACCCCTGAGCGGTGATGGCGATCTTCTGACTGTAGCCTATCCTCAAGGTTGAAAGAATTGCTATGATAATACACCGTCTCAGCCTTGGTAAGTTCAATTCCAATACCGCCAGAATGCGGCTCACCAATGAAAAACCTCACACCACTTTCTTCTTCATCTTCTGAAATCTTGTTACCCTTTTTATCACGGATGATATTCTGGAATTGGTCAACTGCCAACATTCGCTTGGCATTGCTTCCTGATCCACCATAATATTGCACAACTGACTTATCTCCATATGCGGTGCGCAATTGATCTGCCAGCAATTCATTCTCGTGCTGGTAGTGCGTCCAAACTGTGACCTTGCCATTGACATCCTCAATGTGATCCATTATTGCCTCAACTTTTGGGAACTTGTTATCAATTGGCTTAACATCGCGCTCCTCATCCAACTTCCAGAACCCTCCTGCAATTTGCTGAAGGCGCGTCATCTTTACAATTGCCAGTTGTGACGTCATCTCTCCTTCTTCAAACTCAGCAATCAACTCATTGAGGACTGCATCATATACCCTGCGCTGCTTTGCTGTCATCTCAACCAACAGCCGTTTGTAAACTTTCTCTGGAAGGTCTAGGCACTCAGACTTCATGATGCGGAATGAATATGGCTCAATGAGCTTGTACAGCTCATCCAAGTTCCGGTATATAGGTTCATTGGTGATTGGATTCTTTTTCACCAGCTGCGGCACACGGCCACTCGGGACAATCTTCAATCCAAACTTCTTTGCTTCACTAACATATGGTGTTGGGACTGAAACCACCCCACTGCTGTTTGGGCTCAATACATATCCGCTGGTGAGCTTTATTTGATGGAATGGCATCTCTGCCTGAAACATACTTACATATGGATTGCGCTTGGCGTTGCGCTCCTGAATTGCATCAAGCAAATATTGATTCTCCTCAATCTCTGCAAAATGCGCCTTGAATGCATAATAAGAACCAAACCCAAGGATGGTTGGATCAAGGAATTCAAACTGCTTGTATAAATCAAATGGCGAGTTAGGAGTAACAAAGCCAGACATGATACGCCGGTATGGCGCTTCATGACGGAGATTTACAATGAACTTGGTGCGCTTGGCCTGTGGAGATTTAATCCGTGTGCTCTCATCAAGCGTCAATAGGCTTGGGAAGCTGCGCAAATACTTCTTGATGTACAGTTTGAACTTTGGAAGGATGCAAGATTCAAAGTTTGCTGTGAGGATGCGCAGCCCGTCATATGGCCTAGCGGTGAGCTTGGTTAGATTTTCTAGCTGTCTTTTATTTGGTGCTGATATCCACCACGCAGTGCGATACCTAGTTGTGCACCACTTAGGTATTTCATTCAATACCCAATTGCGCTGAACTCCATTCGGGGATAGCACAACCAATGCTTCAATCTTGCCCTTCTTGAAAAGGTGTTCTGCTGTTTCAATGATCACCCTTGTCTTTGCTGTTCCCATCTCCATCAAAAGTGCATACGCCACTTTGTCCTTGGAGATTGTTAGAACTTTCTGCTGGTGCTTGTACCTTGGTGGCAACTTCTTCATTCTTGACTCCTATGGCTACATTCTAGCGGCGATTATTAGCGATACATTAGCGCAAGTAAAGGGCAATCCCTGTAATTTTTAAGATATTAGTTGCATGCCAATAAACTCCACAGCCTCATGCCAGATATTAACACACGTATTAGATTAACACTTTGTTTTCAAATAAACATATTAGATATATTAGCATAACAGCATTGCATTAAATTCATCAAGAAAAATTTTAGCCTCGCGTACGCCTATACGCGAGGCAACCCACACAGGCCATACATACCAACAGTTGCAGAGGATATTAGAACAAATCTGACTACTAATATATCTAATATTCACAGATGTAGGAGGTGCTTAATTGGCAGTTCCACTAATATACACCATGCTATTCACTTGCAACCCTTTAGCATACCTTTGCTCATCTTACTCAGAGATAAGCGTGCTATCACGCTTATACACAGTGAATTTTATTGTCTATTCTGTGCCCAAGACTTCGCAATGTCCAATCCTATTCGGGCACTGTCGCCTTGATCAATAATTGCCTGACCTGCTTCATCAAGGTGTCCCATTGCTGCGTTAAGCTTGGCCCTGTAGAGACAGGCTGTGTCAGGATGTTTGGAACTGGGGGAGGCTTTGGGCAAGTAACTGCTACGGGCACCGGCACGGCTGTTGTACAACTGCCCACTAAGCACACCAAGCTCATCAGCCATTGCTTTTTGCTGTTCATCATATTTCTCCTTGATCAATTCATTCTCTTTGTCTTTTGAAACTGCTGCTGCTGCTGCAACAATGCCTTCTGATTTTGTTGATGCTACAAACTTATCAAACCTTGCCTTTGCTATGTCAATTCTATATCCTTGAATTTTCCAAACAGGGATTGCGCCTGTTGCCAATCCTGCTGCGAATGCCGCTGCTGCAATGTAGGCAATCACCATTGGGTTGCCAGTTATCTTCCCGAGTATCCAGCCCATGTCAATTCCCTCCTCTCAACTTAAACCATCCACCAATTCCACCAGCCAGCGCAGCAGCACCAATGCCCCACGATTGAATGAAAGGTGCCATGTCATTTGATTCAATTTTATAGAATCCCCACAGCCCCATTGCAATGTAGGCAATCACCATAAGTGATGCACTAGCTCTTGCATCATCAAGGCTTCCATCTTCGCAAGTGTATCCCTTTTTGATCCACGCAAATCCTTTAATTTCATCACTCATGATATATCTCCTGCCCCATATCGTAAGTCATTAGCTGCGCGTCCAATCCAACCAGCCCCAAAGCTTGGGAATGTTGACAGCGCTCTCCAGAAGTCTAGGCGCTCAGCAACATACAGCATGATAACCTTTGCTGGTTCCATCCCATTGATTGCTGCCAAGGATACAGGGCCAATATTGCCATCATCAGCAACGCCAACAGCAGACTGAAGTTTGCGCAGCGCTGTTTGTATTCCGCTATTGACTGCAAAGTCAAAGGCTTGAAATGCTACTGCTGGGTTGAGCTTGTCCATTTGCCCTGCTTGCCAGAAATCATGCATATAAATTATTTTTGCACCATCCCTTGTCAGCCCCTTGATGTCAATATTTGGGTATGATCTTTTGCTGATGCCCCAATTTGTTTCACCTCCTGGGTCTGCTGGATTGTTAACATATCCACCTTCATTCCCAATGAGACGATTAAATGCTGTTTCAAAGTCCATAATTATCTCCAGTGCAACTTTACATAATTGCCAATTGCATATATAAATCCAGATATAGCAGACACTGCCGACCAACCAATCACGTGCGTCTTGACTTTTTCATATCGCTCTGCCTTCCTATTTTCACGGGCAATCCACAGTGACATTGCTTCATGATGCTGACGGTGAACATCAGGCGCAATGCCAGAGTAAATTATCTCACGGAGCTTTTCAATGTCTTGCTCGGTGAGTGTTGTGTTTCTGCGCTCTGTGTTCACTCAAATCCCCTTTGTGTGTGCTATGTTGCTTGGAAATATGGATCATATCCATGAAAACTTTTATTATTGCTCTACTGCTGCTCATAATTTTTCGATTGGGATAGATGTTAGATTTTAACGTATTCTTCAAGCACTAATTTTATCCGGCATACTCTGGTGTGGTCATTACCCTATTTCCTGTTCCACTACCTGCTACTGCGGCAAACACCGTTCCATTCCAAGCTATGGAGGTCCAATAGTTATCTGCTGCGCTGGTGCGGATTGTCCAGGTGATCCCATCCGGACTTGTCATTACCATATTTCCTGTTCCGGTAGCTGCTACTGCGGCAAACACCGTTCCATTCCAAGCTATGGAGGTCCAACCATTATCTGCTGCGCTGGTGCGGATTGTCCAGGTGATCCCATCCGGACTTGTCATTACCCTATTTCCTGTTCCGGTGTTTGCTACTGCGGCAAACACCGTTCCATTCCAAGCTATGGAGGTCCAATTATTATCTGCTGCGCTGGTGCGGATTGTCCAGGTGATCCCATCCGGACTTGTCATTACCCTATTTCCTGTTCCACTACCTGCTACTGCGGCAAACACCGTTCCATTCCAAGCTATGGAGGTCCAATAGTTATCTGCTGCGCTGGTGCGACCTATCCACTTTTTGGCATACAGCGGTGCTGAATTTGATAAGGCATTCGTAGCATTCGTAGCATTCATAGCATTCGTAGCATTCGTAGCATTCGTAGCATTCGTAGCATACCCAACAGCCAGCACTCGCTCATCTGTTATCATTGAATTGACAATTGCAGTTACTGGCGTGCTGGTCGCATCCAATAAGACTTGACACACTGGGAATGCCCCTCCAGTTATTGCTGGAGCAACAGGGGCAGATGTTACAGGAGTTCCTGTTATCACAGAATTCACCCCTGCACTATTTATCACAACACGATCTATGCGCATGTAGCCTGTTGCTGGGGTAGCAATGGTTGCGGTGCTTTGTGCAGCAACCTCAGTCAGCGTTGTGCCATCATAAGTGTGCCCAGCATCGAGCAAGACTGTCATGTTAGGCGTCACTTGCTGATTCGGTGCAAAATTGTCTATGCTACGTTTGGCGACAGCAAAGTTTGCATCAATGGCATTCTTGTATGCCGTTGGCGTCATACTTGCCCAGATTGTTTGTAAGAAAGATGCTACACTCATGTTATTCTCCGGTTGCGGTATAAGTTAAAGTTCCGCTCACTTCAGTGGCGCCTTGCCAAATCTTAAACACAACCCCATCCCACTGCCCTTGCGCATTTTGGTGAAAGCTGGTAGCTGTTGCACTTGTCCCTGCACCAGATTTTACTTGCGGCACAACAAAAGGTGCATAATGGAATGGGGTTGGGAAGTATGTGACTGTGCTATTTGGTGCTGTGATTGTTATATCTGTTGGGGGTGATTCAATGACTGGAGACATGTCCACATTTAGTGTGTAGTCCGTAATCATAAATAATGATCCTTGGGCAATTGATGCAGAGATGCGCCCTTTGATATAGCGCATTGTCAAAGTTCCAATAACCCATGGCGTATAGATTGCTGGATCAGGATTCCCTGTAAGCCATGTATCAATAAATGTATTCATTGATGGCACGCCAGATTGCCCATACCCAAGAGAAAGCCCAAGGACATCATACACGCGTAATTGCTCATCATAGCCAGCATCCTGCTGTGGCGTTGTGTATTCAATATATGAAACTGGATCAATGACCCAATCATCAATCCACTCCCATCCAGTGTAGGTGCCTCCAGTGTAGAAGTTGCCAACTTGATTGTTATCAGGAATTAGCATTCCGGCATAGTGCTCTTGAAGGCCAACCAATGTCCCACTCCATCCAACTTTCTCAACATCATGAATAATGTTGATGTTGAAGCTCTTCACAGTGAAATTTTGCAAAGTAATGTTGCGAGATAACTTATTTGAAATGTCCCGAGCGCGAATGCCAAACGCCCAAGCCCCTGGGGGAACTTCTGCATTTGTCATTTCTGTGCCACGAGCTGCCTCAGTCAACATGGAAAATAGTGACCAATCTGCAGTGCCAACTGGGGCATATGCAATATCAGTGTATGCATCTGGGACAAGATTCCAACTAAATGATACAACTTCTCCCGATTGCTGAACTGCAAACTGAGTTACATCATTGGGGTATCCCATTGGCCCTTGTATAGCATATGGCACTCCAGTGACATCTGACAGGGAATATAACCCTGCTATGTGTTGATTGAATGGCAGCAATTTTATGTAAATTGTAGAGCCAATTAAGGATTTGTCATAGGGGTATTTGAATAACCCATCATCAAGCCGAATAAATTGATCACCAATCACGTGCGCGCCATTGACTGTGTTAAATATTCCGCGCCTTGTATATGTGGTTAAATTATAAGCATTTGCCCCAGTCAAAGTTGCTGTGGAAAATGAAATGACCTCGCCAGCAACAAGAGCAAGGGTATTGTGTGCATCAGCATCACTAGTGGAGCCAGAAGATATAACTCCTTTGCTAATTGATAAATCAACTGAAAAAGTATCTGTTGTATCTGGATCAGAACCAGCAGCAACATTGGCAGATAATGACCCATATCGTGATGGGCCATACATAGAGCCAACTTGCTTATAGGTTATATCATCTGTGCTAACCCAAACTTGACAACCGCCCCACTCTGATGATGCACCAGATGTAGCAATCCACAACTCATATCCCAAAGCAGTCAATGCACCAGGTGCATCAAAAATTATTGGAGTATTACACACACCAGGGTCAGCATTATAGGTAGATGTCCATCCGCCTGCATCTTGTGTTGGGTAGGCGGTGGCAGTAGCATTGTTATCAAGATAATCTTCAGCAATTATGGTGAGCTGCTCATCTTCATCTTCTTCAATATCAATAATGCGTACAACATGATGATCTAGGCCAATTGCCAAATCTGTGATTGTGACCAAATCCATTGGTTCAAGGCGCGCATACTTCCAACTCACCTTAAATGTAAATTGGTTGCGTAGATATAACACACGTTGAAGCAGAACTTGCGCAACACTCCTAGCAACAATGCCATCAGTGATGTAATCATAATTAAGAGGCTGGACAGGGCGCAATCCATAAAGGTCAATGTTGCTTTGATCTTTTGCTTCTGTAATATTTTGGTTGTACTGGTTCACCCGATCTTTAAACTGCACTTGCACTTGATTAAATGCATCTGCTGGGGTGCCACGCGTCACTTGTATTGGATCAACTGTGCCATCAGAGATAAAATCATCATCAGACAAATCATATTGTGGCGTTGTGTTTGGGGTAAATGTTATCCCGTTCCCTGTAACTGGTGTATCGCCATATGGAATAATTTTCAGCATGCCATCTGACCACACAGGGGCAGAATTGCAGATTTCACAGACCTTGCTTACAAAGTCACTTGCCTGAATCTGTCCTGTGAGTGCGGGTGATAAGAAGAATCCATTGGCAATACAATAATCAGAAAATGATGCAAATGAGTCAATTGGGAATGCAGCATCAACTCCATATATTGGATTGGTGAGAAAATCAGTAACAATGTCCTTTGGATTGGCGCCTGTGATTCTCAATGTTGCAGATATTGACCCAGACCCAGCTGTGTGGAAGGTCATTGATGCAACAGGGGTGAGTGGCGATGGCCTTATTGATAGCGATAGCTGAAATGTATTTGCAGTTGGGTTGTTAATATAATAATCAGCATTTGGATCAACTGCAGTATAAATGTGGTATCCATTATTGTATGTTGGATATGTTCCTGTGCTTGCTATGCGCACAACTTGATTCTGGGTGAATCCGTGTGCTGTGCTATTTATTGTCGGGCTATCGCTGCCAACAAATGTACAAGTCTTTGGAGTTTGTCCTGCAGAGCCATATTGATATTTGCCCCTAATTTCAAATGAGTGATTTGGCAATTGAGCTGTGTCAGTGAGCAAATATGCGCTGCTATAAACTGAAGCAACACCCGAGTATCCAATTGCTTGCCCAGCATGGTTGGTTGTTAGATAGCCCCAAATGCCCTGTGGGTAACTTCCTGCAACAAACGTCAAGCCCAAAAGAGCCAATGTCGTTAGGTTCTTGCCTGCCCACACAGATGCCACGCCATTGATTGGGCCTTCGCACAAGCCCAAATATCCTGCTGCCTGATAAGAGTATGTTGTTTGTGATACGCCGCCACCACCTTTGCCGCCAGAACTCTTGGTGTGAGGAATAGCTTTGAAGTCAGCAAACCAAAGAAGGTTGGCTTGGATGCGCTGCTGCCCCCAAACAATCGGGATAGGCAAGCCATATGTTGAGGTCTGTATCTGCAGGCCTGCAATGACTGGTGATGATATATTTGCTCCGCCACCCATGTTAATCTTTCACCAATGAAAAGAATCTAACTTCACGACCAACAAACTGCCCTTCATCTCCATCCCCAAGAACAATCATCCCAGACATTTGGTGAGCGTGGATTATCTGCGGCCAATCAATCACAATTGCTGCATGGCTGAATATGCGTCCAAATCTCCAAACTGCAACATCCCCCATTTTTGGTTTATAGACTTCATTGCCATATCTTGATATTATGTCAAGCACAGTTTCTTCATTCCTGTGCATCATGATATCTTGTGGGTAATAAATTATATCATCACCTGAAATGCTAGTTATGCCAACAGCATTAAATACACCAACAAGAAAGAATACACAATCTGTACCAGCACCCTTAACACAGGCGCGATGGTGCCAAGGGGTGCGCAACCAAGTCAATGCTTCTGTCACAATTGCTTCACGCATTTTAAGCTCGTTTTGCATTGTGTGTTCCTTTGCGCAATTTATTCCTTTGGATAAGTGCCAACCTGTTGGCTTCACACCCCCAATAATTCTTCATTGCTTTAGATGCAGCTGCATGTAATTTTTCTTTATGCTTCTGAGTTATGGGTTGACCAATTTTGCTTCTGTTGCCAATGCCATTCTTATTCCCTATCATCCAAGGTTTTGGCTTACCAATTTGTGACATTGAATTTGATGTGCCAATTTTCAATTTTGTTTCAGAAGAGTGATTATGTCCAGACAATCCCTCACCGCCATTTGTCAGGTTGGCCAATTTATGGCCTTGATTCCTACACCATTCAATCATCCAAATCTCACAGTCAAATGCGTGCTGCTCTGACTGACATGGGTGAATGTAAATTGTGATGTTTTCTTTCCCATATTTGGCGATGATATTTTTATAGTAATTATTTCTTCCAACCTTTTTGCCAAATGCATATGCCCGTTTGCCACTTCCCTTCCCAACATAGAATGGCTCACCTGATGGCCTACAGTGCACATAAATGTAAAATTGATTACTCATGTTAACACATCCGGTGCAGGTATATATGGGAAGCCTCTGTATCGGGCAAGGTTGCCATAACCACTACAAGTGGCCTGTTGCTTATCACACCCGTGAAAGGCATTAAATGCATCTGATGTTGCGGGCGCTGTCGGGAATTCATTCATTAAGGTAATTTGCCCACTGGCAAGTGTATATGATTTTATAGTCCTGCTCAATCCTGCATTCACACCGCTGGTATAGGTTATATATCCAAGGTTGAAATACTTATCAGGATTTGTCAATGTAGAATTGATCACCAAAGCAGTGCTACCCGCACTAGTTGCTCCGGCAACAGCAGTGCGCGCAAGACCACAGCCAGTATCATATAGCGTATTGATACACCCAGGTTGCCATACATTGCGCGGCATTTGGATGTTGAGAAGTTCTAGCGTGCTAGTAACATTAATCTTTACTTCTGTGCGCCCAATATCTATCTGCCCAGCATTGCCACTGAACAAAAGAAGGGTGCCAACTACTTGGCCCCACACCTGCATAAAGGCGCGATCAAGCTGAATAGTGGCACCATCAAATGCACCAAGCACAGCAGCAACTTTAAGTGATTGCCCACCAATTAGAGTAGTGGAATCACCATACAATGATAAATCAAGTGAATCAACCTTCACCCCAACAACAGATTTTATTTTGCTGCGTTGGAACTGAATGCTGTTGCTCAAATATGTGTACCCACCATATGTGATGTTCACATCTGATGATGTAAGGTATGAAACTGATCCATCCTTTAGCGTGATGGTGAGAAGGTCTGCCATCAATATCTGTGCATCTGAGCCCAGAAGCGCAATCAAAGGTGCGCTAGCAGTTTTCATATCTTATTCCCGAGGCATCCATACAAGTCCAAAGATTTTATGAACCACAACTGATACATAAAATTTTCAAACTCATTTGAATCAGCAACAAATCGGCAACGATAGTAATATGTCCCTGTCCATGTAATGACAACAGCTGCTAATGGTGCGGTTGTGAATGTTATCAACCCATAGCTGTCTATTGTGTAGGCTGTAGTTGCTACGCCATTTAGATACACACCAGCTATGGCATTCACATTCATTACTGGTTCAGTGTTGGCGCCATAAGCACGCACCAGCTGGAATTTAGTGGTGGTGCCATCTCCTACTCCAAGTGCTTGTGCAGTCACAGAATTGTCTGTTGGGTCAGAATATAGAAAGTTGTCAAATGAACCCTGCATAAGATTGAACAAGCCAATCAGCTGCTGAAGTTCTGGCAGGGCTGTTGTGGCGCGCAATATCTCGTAGGTGAGCTTGATTTGATATATTGGATAGGAGAAAAATGAGCTGCGATATTCCTTGCCACTTGCAGCACTTTGAATCTTGGTGCGCCACTGCGGTATCTTGATCATGCTCCAACCAAGGCCAGGCAGAGTTGGGAATACTTGATTGCTCATGCCTTGGCTCCTGTATTAAATGCGCGCACTTGTTTGCGCAAGCTATTCACTAACTGTTTGCCATTTTGATCAAATAATCGTTTCACGCTTTGGGCATCAGTAGCATGAATGTGAATCTGCATTCCATTTGCGCCTCCTCCTTCAACCATATCACGCAATGGCGCAGCAACGTGCGCTGGTAAAATTGTTTCACCCCTGTGAACAAAGTTCAAGCGATCTGCACCAACATTCCATTCACCTCCAGCAGAGGAGTGAATCAATGACTTTGCACCTAGAATAAGTGCCATTGTAGCAGCAAATGCCCCAATTGCCAACCCAGGGCCAACTATCGGGACAGCTGCCACAGATGCTGCTGCTGCGGATGCGCCCTCGGCAGCATTGGCACCAACCACAGCTGTCGCCTCTGTGGCTTTAGTTGTTGCTGCTAATGTAGCCCCTGTAGCATTTGATGCTGCAACAGCTGCATTCTTTGCATTGGTGGCAAATAACATCATTGCCTCGTCAGCCAACCAAGTGGTTACGCGCTTCACCCCCATGTTAACAAATTCAGCAACAATTGATTGCCCGATATTTGCCAATGCCTTTTGCATGGTAGTGGTTCCCATGATGATGCCAGATATTGATTTATCAAATGCACTAGCAATTGGCGCAAAATATCCTTCCCATTGTTTTTTGGATGCAAGCGCTGCCTTGTTTATTGTATCTTGCTTTTTAACTTCGGCTGCATCCTGTATTGCTTGCATCTGATCCAGCAATTTTTGCAGAGCAACCGGACTATGATTTGGATCATTTTGCATTGCAGTAATGCGCGTTGCCATTCCCTTTTCAGCAATAGCAGTCTTTTGATCTTCAAATGCCTGAAGCTGAACAAGCTCTTGCTGACGGCTGATTGTCCCCATATTAAATGCTTGGGTGACTGCTTGCATTTTCATGTTAACTGCATCAGTGTCAATTTTTTGCTGCTCTTGTGTTGCCATTTGAGCAAGCTGAGTTTGCTCTTTGTAGCTGCTCTTCAGGTCAGAGATGGTAGCAGCATTGATGCGAGTTCTGATTGCTTGCATATCGCGCTCATTTCCTTGAGCCAGCGCAAGCTTCTGTTGCCAGAATGCCTCCTCTTCTGCCTTTGACATCTCGCGGCCATTGTGCTCTTGGATGTATGTCGCCTTGGCAGCTTCAAGCTCAGCAGCATATTCCCCCATATGCGATTTCTGTGCTGCTGCCTTTTTAGTTTTTGGGTGCTCAACCTTATCAAGTTCCACCTGCAACTTTTGAATTGCTGCCACCTCACGATCTAACTCAGCAGGATCAATTGGGCCATTTTTGCCATCAACATTGTCCTGTAGTTTCTTGATCTCAAGCATCAACTCGCGCTCATGGGACAAAGCAGGGTTGACCTTATCAGCTATTTGCTGGGCATCAAAGCTCGCTTGGTTGTTAACTGCTGTGCTGTGTTTTATTTCTGCTTGCTGTTTGTCATATCCAATTTGCGCTTGTGCAAATGCAAGGCGTTGCTTATCAATTGCCAGCGATGATTCATCAATAGCATTTAAGCTGCCAGATGACTTTTTGCGTGCCTCAAGCATTGCAATAGCACCCTCAAGCCCTTGGATGCCAGCCTTGGTATTATCTGCCTCAACTGTAAAGAATGACATTGCATGAGTCAAAGACTCCCAATCATCCTTTGCTTGCTTTGCTAGTCCGGCAAAGAACCCGAGTTCGGCGTTCACCCCTTTCATGGAATCACGATATTTGTCAGACAAGAATGCTGCTGCTTCTGCCTGTTTACCTTCCTGCACCAACTGCTCAATATGCGCCATCTCTGATCCAGTCAGCAAATGGTATTGTGCTTCCAACTCCTTTGCACCTTTGACTGGATCAGAGAATATTTTGATTCCCCATGCTGCTGATTTGCTAGCTGTGTCGCCTGTTATTGATGAATAGCGCGCAATTGCACTTGAGACAGAATCAAAAGCAGCAGCACCAATCTTCCCTGAGCTGATCAAATCTGTTTCCATCTGGACTGCTGCCCCAGATGACATATTACTTGAGTTGGATATTGCATCACTAAGTGCAAGAACTGATGCACTTGTCTGGTCTGAAAAATTGCTAGTTTCAACAAGTGCATTGTTGATGTTCTTTATCTCTTGCTGCCCTTTCTCAAAGGCAATTGCAAGCATAGCAAACGCAGCAGTGAGCTCAATTGCTAGGCCAAGTGGCCCAAACATGATCCCTGTCATCTGCTTGAATAAGCCATTCAAGCTTCCTGCGCGATCTGCAAGAACCATCAATGAGCCAGGGATTCTTGAAAAATTTCCTTGCAGCATTTCATGTGCAAGGACAATTATCTCACGGCGTTGACCTACTGTGGAGTGTGCAACCTTGTCACCAGCATGCGCTGCTTCTTCTGCTGATGATTTGATCCGGTTGTATGCGGTGTCTGCTGATGAGTCAAGCCCAAGCATAGCCTCTGAGACTTGACCTGTTACTTTTGCTGCTGCTTCTGAATTTGTTTGAACTACTGCAATTGCTTGCCCCATATTCTCGGTGGCAGTAGTCATTGCTGCTTGTACTTCTGACATGCTGCTGGCTGTGGCAATCTTCTTCATCGCCTCATCATAGGATGTGGCAACTTGCGCAACAGCATCAGTGAATGATTTTGTGTCTGCTGAAAACTTTATGCTGACTTCATCATTATTAGCCATTTTTTAATCCACCCATAGCTTTCACAAAATCATCAAGAGTGCCCATCTCATCAGTCTTGCTTGCAACAGGCTTATGCCCTAGATATGCCGCCACCAACTGATGCAATGGAGGGTTATCATTCCAATAATCCTTCATTGCATCAAGGCGTGGGAGTGTCATGTGTTCATCAATATACTCCCATGTCCAGCCAAAGCAAGTTGCCAAGTGGCAGTAGAGATAGTCCCACCCATCCCCACTGCCAGCTATTCCCCCGATGTTGCCTTTGCCTCCACCATCCCACAAATCTCTGGAACTTGCCCGATGGCAGCGGCAATTTCTGCCATCCCAATTGGCATGGCTTCAATATCAGCAATAGATTTCCCGAGGAGCAAAGAGAATATGATGGCTGATTGCTCCATCATTAAATCTTGATTCTCTCTGTCCTTGCTGATGGTGTTGAATGCTGCCATGATCTTGCGAAGATTGCCAAATGCTGGCGGATCAACTTCAAACTCTTTTCTGCCTAATGTTATTTTGCTCATTTCATTCTCCGTTGCTTGTTAATTACTCAGCCAGCGTCAAGGTGCCGACATTGTTGGCTGCATCAGCAAAGCAGTCAAAGTCAACTTCAGGAACTGTGAAGTCATCAAGCTTTGTTGCAAATGACATCTTGCCGGCAATGCCTTGTGGGAAGCGTGCAGTGAGTTGTTTGCCTGCATATGGCACAACCACATCAAGCGCAACAGTTGGAGTTGAACCCAACAGTTGGTTGGTGATGCTGATCTTTTGGCCTGTGGTGACGGTGTAGCGATAGTCAATGAACACAAGCAGCCCTGTATCAGCAGAAGCAAAGGTGTACACACCTGCTGCCACAGAATATTGTCCTGTGGTTGGGGTGCTGGCAACTCGGGTCATCGGCACCCCATTGTGATCACGCACACCAAGGTCAGCAGCCCATATACCGCTGGATGGAGGGGCTGGTGTGATTGTCCATGGCGTTGCTGCTGGAATTGCTGTTCCACTCACATCTTGATAGATGCCTTCTTGCCCTGTGGTCAGCGTTTGGCCAAAGAAGGCATTGTTGAAGAGTGCACCATTCACTTGCCCAAAGTGTGCCTTCAGGCTTACTTTGCCTTTGCCCCGACCAACAGCCAATGGCATTTGGCTAGTGCCATAAAGCATTTTGGTGTCAAATGACAGATCACATGAAATATCCTGGCAAGCCAAAAACTTGACAGGGGTTGGGTTGACAACTGCATTACCAGCAGCATCAATCAATGGTGTTGCGTAAATTGCACCACTTCCAAATAAGAATTGCATGATGTATCTCCTTGCGTTAGTTGCTGCTGTTAAACTTCTTTATTGCTGCTGAATGACTTTGTTGGCTGAGGTGAAATTCTTTCAAAGCCAAATCCCCAAAGATTGTTCGTAACCTTTTCATCAGGGATGTCAACAGCGCCATCTCTTGGCTGATAAACTTTGCCATCAGCATCGCGTATCTCTCCTTTGAATGTTGCTGGAACTTTCAGTTTCATGATTGACTCCTTTAGTAAACTATAATTTCAACAGGGATAATTGCAAATGCCTGATCACCCAATACCCCTTCATCAGTTTCAATTGTTCCAGATATTCTGGCAACATGAACCAAGCCGCCAAGTGTTTGCGGATTCACTCCGCCAACAGGATCAAACAGACTTGTCACTGCATCCAAAATCGGGTTGAGCAGACTAGATGCAATTGTGTCAGGGTTGCCTGTGCTATTTACATATACCACTAAATCCACATCCAGCTTCCAAGATGCTGGCACACCAGTCTTTTGAACTGGGGTTTCCCTTCTTTGGACTTGGCTCAGCACAGGTTGCTGATCAGCGCTGTATTCACTCCATGGCTTATAGCGGCGTGATGTTGTTTTAAACCCTGTTGCTGCTGATACAAGTGCAAAGAGCGCAGCATAAATTGTTTCA
>Ga0307377_10000935_pt1 | contig 38769 bp, 58 predicted proteins | sample TR3MG_FD_202535 | JGI IMG/M metagenome (GOLD analysis project Ga0307377, IMG submission 202535) | Soil microbial communities from Risofladan, Vaasa, Finland - TR-3 | ecosystem: Environmental > Terrestrial > Soil > Coastal area > Acid sulfate soil | place: Finland: Risofladan, Vaasa | collected... | reverse complement strand
TAATATCACTCAAATTCCAATTTACATTATCCATAGTATGATCACATCTACCAGAATATTGTATTTGAAGAACATCAAAATCTAATGTTATTTTGGTAAGACCGATAAGAATAGAATTATTATTATCTTCCATTATCTTCAATAAATCCTTACTGTGAGGATTAACCTGTCTTGATTTCATTTTTTCATAAAATACCATAATTTAAGTTTTTAACCTGTTAGTACCCTCTTTGTTTCTTCCTCTTATTAAGTAAATCCCCTCTGTGTCCTATATCCCTAATCACAACGAGGATTTGAAAATGTTTTTTCTGAATTGCTTTTTTTAAATTTATAGTTTCGAATATTGTGTGCCATTCAGCTTTTTTCGTCTTTCTATGTTGAACAAGATAACTTGTTACTTTACCTTTTTTATCTTTAACATCTTCAATTCTTACAAAGGTACAAATTTTTTTATACATATCCAAATTCATTGGAGGTGATATTACTTTACCGTCTTTGTCAAGTAGCGGTTTCTTTTTAAACAATTTTAATTTCATAATAATATTGATTTCTTTTTAGACAATCTAATATTATATATTGTTTTATGAACGTCTTAATATTTTATTTATATAAAATTTCATATTCAATACCACTACACTTACAAGGTCGTTTACTTACAATATAAGTTATTTCGTCCTTTTCGTATTTGTAATATCTATTCATTGTAGAAAATACAGTAGCGATATTATCTAAATACCACTTGGCGAATTTTTCACCAATACCAAAAGCTAAAGAGAAATCTTTAGCTGTGATATATTCCTTATTTAAGTGTTTTAATTTCATTTTCTTTTTTATTATTTTTATTTTTTCTTTTCTTTCTTCCACTTTTTCATCGGGTTTACAATATGGGCACTCTACCCAATCAGTATCAGTTCCCATTACTAATACTTCTATTTCTTTTCTCCCGTTACAAATATTACACTTTGCCATATTATATCCAATTTAACACATCCCAAAATCTTCTACTTCTTTTAATTCAATATCTTCGAAATAAGCTCCTTTAATCATCCCATCATTATTAAGATACCAAACTACAACTTCATGTAAGGGAGTATTACCAACATTAAGAAAGATACCCATTATTTGATTTGTTCCGTATTTATATACTTCTAATTTCATAATTTTAAGTTTTAAGTTATACTAATTTTGTTTCATCGAAATCTTCAAAAATAACTTGTACTTTTGCGTTCTGAATTTTACCATCCATCACATAGAATCTTGATGGAGGATCACCGAAACCTGAATCCCATCGAGCATTAAGTTCGAATAGAGTTTTTGAATAATTCTTTGAGAATTTTACCAAATCATCTTGGATATCACGCCCACTACCTGTACATTCAGTAGACCCATTACTCTTCAACAGATGTTTAGCATCTTCACTAAATTCTCTAAAATTTGATAGAATTTCTTTTGTACCATCATATACTAATTTAGTATTTGTTAATTTTGTTCCACAAACGGAACAAAAAGTAGGAACAGTAGTGGGAATATTAATATTACATTTACTGCAAAATTTAATATCCTTTTCAAGTTCTGCGTTTTTTAGTTTTAAACTAAATGAATTTTCGTAGCTCATAATTTTTTATTTTTCAGTTAACTTTTGTATAATTTGTATTAATTCCCCTTTAGATTTATCTTCTAAATTGAAATAATGATATTTACCAAATTCTTTTTTATCAACACAAATTCCTAAACCTTTTTTGGTTTTACATCCCTTGTGTTTAGTCACATTAGGATCACTATCACGAAAGAACGTGTCACAATCATAACAATAATGTCCTGGATTTTCCATGTTATAAATTTTTAAGTTCTACATTCAACATAAACCACTTATCAATAGCTTCTTTAGATTGTGTAAGGGATACTGTAAGAAACCCTTCTACAATTCCACCAGGAGCAATATATTTTAAAGAAGGAACTTCCCATCTACCATCAGCACCATTAGGGATATAACCATTCCTTTTGATTTCATAACCACGATATGCATGATTTCTATCAAAAGCCTTTATTTCAGTCCTTCTTTCACCTTCGTACTTATCGAAAGGTGACAATTTCTTTATATCTTTTGCGGTTTTTATCATCATATTATTTATTTATTTATTTATTTATTTATTTATCCAAATATACCATTTATTTCCCATTGATTTAAACTTAGCTGGTGGGTCTTTACTAAAACTTCCCCAACGACTTGCCCACTCATTAAGAGCTTTATGTAAGTGTCTTAAATAAGTTTTTCTTTGATTATCTGTTTCGAAACCAGTAATAATTTTACGGTTCAGATATTTTTTATTTGGAATTGCGAAATTAAAAGGTCCAACCTCACCTTTAATATTATATGAGTTAGTGCTAATAGTAAATTCGTTTGATGCTGTGAATATGTAACTTGTATAATCCCCGTTGGGATCAGGTTTGACATCAAATTTGTTATCTTTCTTTAACACCTTAATAATCAATAGATAGTTCGCCTGATTAATACCTTGTTCTTTGTATTTCAGTCGAATTTCAAGTTTTATTCTGTATTGGTTGCTCATATATAATGTATTATTTATACAAATATATGAATAATAGGTGAGAAAACCAAATATTTAGATTAATATTTTGGATTTTATTTTAGTTATTTTATTAGATCGAATTTCTATTACTGGTTTAAGATAAACTATAATAGATGTTTGATTAACAGTAATCCCCGAAATCATTTCAAATTCATCAACAATATGACTTAAATCTTTTTTAACATCATATCTAAAATCTATAAAAAATATATCTGATACTAATACATTCCCTATAATACGTACATCTAGAGCATTGTATTCTTCCGTGTATATTTCATCAACAACGACAGCAGCATCTAAAAAACGACAACTAACATATCTGTCAATAAATAATTTCACTTCTTCATATTCCTTAATCATGGCTTTTCAATTTAGTTATTATTTTCTTTAACTTAATTATTCTGTCACATTTTGGGCAATAACATTTAGATTTTTTAGTCCATACAATCCAACCCGAACCCATATTCCCAGCATCTTTTGTATTATAATATCTCCATCCTTTTATTTTAGCATATATTAAATTAGGTGATAAATCATCATTTAAAAATATACCATCTACATCATAAGATGCCACACCTTCAAAGGTACGAAAAGTTCTGCAATTATCACATATAAATCCGTGTAATTTTATTCCCATAACGATAAATATTTATTTGGTACATGATCTGTTAACCATACACCATTTTCTGATAAATAAAACTTATACCCATCTTTAACCATTGATTTACAATCAACTACTAATATTATAGGGTCTTTTCTTTTGGTGTGTCTTTGACCAACATTCAATGCTGTTTCATAGTCAGAAGATAAATGAACGTGTTGTCTATTCATCTTATTTAGACCGATTTTAAGTATTGATTTAAGGAAATCGGGTGATGTTCCGTGAAATAAAATCACAGGTGGAATCTTTTTTTCAAGTTCCACATCAACATTAACTGAATGCCCTTGATTAGCCCTTATCTTTGTTTTATCAATATTATAAGAATATCTTTTCTTGTTATTTGTTTCTACAATATCGTCTAAGACGGTCATATTTATACCTACTTCCTTTAAGATAACAGATACTTCCACCCAACCATTAGAGTCCATTGGAATGTCCTTATCGTGTCTTAAAAGGTATGATAATTTTCTACCTATTCTATGTAATTCTTTATTTTCCATTTACTATTTTATTTTCAATTTTATTTAACTTCATTTTACGATATTGTTTTAAAGTAACAAATCTTTCAGAATGGTAATATGTGTCTGATCCATATAATAAAATATCATAATTTGCACCTTTTGAATGAAATTTATATATTTCATTTTCTTTTATTCCATAAACAGGTGATTTATGATATCCGTTAAATGTTGTAAATTCACCAGCGTTTATACAAACTATTTTATCCCCTTCCTTCATCTATATTACCTTTTAACTTTTTCAACTTTTCGTTTCTAATTTTCATCTTGAATTTCTGATAAAATTCTTCTTCGAATATAGGTTTATCGAACCACCCATCACCCATTTGAATCATATCTTCATATGGTATATTAGCTTCTTTTTTAAGAAATGTTTCCATATCAAAATTATCCATTGATGTGTGTAACCAATAACAAAGGTCATCTTCTTCTATACCCCATTGTTCATAATATTCATAAATTATTTCTTTTCCTTTTCCTTTTAATTTATTATCTATTTCTTGGGCAATGTGGATGTGGTCAAACATTATCTCTTTCTGTTCATCTGTAAGATTAGATTTCAGAATGATAAAACTACTTGAACTACTATTACTCACAAATCCACTTCTAATTTTCATTACACTTAATTATTAATTTTTCTATTTTTAAAATTTTTTCTGCTTTTTTATAATATTTAATCATTTTTGAATGCCCAAAATTTACAACATTCCATATAAATGTTACTTGTGGAACACACACTTCATTCTTTCTGTCCATACAATATAAATGATATGCTACATTATCTATTAAAGATGGGTTATAATTTCCATCTTTTTTATCAATCCAACTCCCCTTATCTTTATTCAGTTTCATCTTTTACTATTCCTTTTTCAATTAATGGTGTATCAGTAAAAAGAACACTAAACACATTATTGATTTTAGTATATTTATCGTCCATAGATAATGTTATATCACAACACATCAATATACTTATTACCAACATCCAAATTAATATTCTTTTTATTTTATTCATCATTATATATTTTAATGGTGACTGAATTTTTGTACTGTAATTGGATCAAGAACACCACCATGTTCAATATAAGCGAATATTCCACCTGATTCATCAGCGTATTCCATTTTACAAAAAACATCATCTTCATTATATTTTACCCTGATAGCTTTCTCAACAAGATCAAGCATTGGTTTTGACATTTCATCTATTTTGTCGTAATGTTTTTTCCAATCCCAATTTTTACCATATTTATTAGAAGTCTTTTCAAAGTATTTAATCTTATCATACAATTTATTAAATTCATCACCAAATTCTGTACCTTCTACAAAGTCATACCCTTCACGATAACTATATTCATCAAATCCACCTAATTCTTCTTTTACCTCACTAATCATTTGATTAAGGTTCATCGTATCAGGGTCTTTAAAATCCTTAAATAAAACTTCAGCAACCTTTTGAGTTGATATTGCATCATCCCAAAAATTTGTTAAAATTGGTGGGTTTTCGCCGTAAAACATAACTTTAGTTTCTTCTACCGAAGTTGGTAATTTACCAAGTTTCAAAATAAAACTTGATGAACTACTATTACTTACAAATCCGTTTCGTATTTTCATGTTCTTCTATTATTTTTCGTATTTTATCTAATTTTTTATTTCGTGCAACTAAAAGTTCATCGACCTTTACGATGAAACTGGAAGAACTACTATTACTTACATATCCATCTCTTATCTTCATCCAATTGTCTTTATTAATTTATTTAATTTATGTCCTTTCAGGTATTCTTTCATATTAAACCAAATAACATGATGAGCTCTATCATCCTGATATTTCATTTTATCTAAAAATGTTTTTTCAGTTAAATACCAAGTATGATTCCCATTATCTATACCTGCCATAAAATACATATAATCATTCATTGTTCCTTTCCTAGATGATAATAACAATGTGAATGATTCTATTCGATCAGGAATACTAATATCAAAATGTGGATATTCCCTTATCATTTTTTGAATACTACTAATTATATTTTCTTCACTAAATTTTCTTTTAGATATATCAGCACAGTTATTATACACTCTATCAAAGTCTATTAAACTTATAAGGTGTTCAGCACATATTGTATGTTCATCTTTAGTTGTCATATTATCCGTTTCTACCTGCACCATAACTAACTTGTGATGTACTTATATCAAGTCCTGAATCTTCATCAGAAAACATATTATAAAGTTTCCTTTCATTATCATTAAAGAAACCAAGATCAATATCATAATCCAACTCCCAATCCTCGGGATTATTTAGAAATGCTCCATCATCTTCATTCCCTGCAAAATCAAAAGTTACAAATGAATCCAATGGTGATAGTTTACTTAAATCTAATGTAACAGTATTAGATGAAAATGATTCAACACTTGCTCTATCATTGTAAACAGATAAATTCCAAGGTTTTTCTGTTGTCAATTCACATTTAGATACAATATTAATATCGTACCCTGCGTTAATACTTTTATTTGCAAGATAACTTCTAAATTTATCAATATCAATAATCTTGGCGATACCAATGATAAAGCTACTTGCGCTACTATTACTTACAAACCCTTGTCTAATTTTCATTTCTTTCTTTTATTTTTTTTAATTTTATTTTTCTACTTCTAAGTTTATGTAATTTTTTTAATTCTTGGGTTATTTGATTTCTTCGGTCAAATAATGGTTGAACATTTGGCGAAATACCATAAGTAGAATTTATTTCTATTTTTAAGTACAATCTTAAAGATTCCAATTTCCTTATTTCATGTTCAATATTATTCATCAAAATTATTTTTTATCTTATTGATCTTTTTAATTCTTTCCTTTAATCTTTTTAAATCTTCAATATTTAATCTGTAATTTTTATTTTCTTCTGTTAGTCTTTTTAATGTAGATATATCATTATAAGCATCAGCAGCAGTTGCTTCTATTTTACTTCCCTCAATAAGAGTTTCATAAATCCATATTTGCTTATCAATATCCATTATAAATCTTTAAAAAGTTCAAAATCTCTTACCCCGTCATACTTACATTCCATCGCAAGAACTTTCTCACATTCTTCTAAGTCACCAGGACAATAGAAAAGAAAATTTCGATGTAATTTTTCTTCAAGTTCTACTAACTTATCAAAGTCACCATTTAATAGATCAAAAAGAAATACTTCCTGATGCGGTTTTCTATTAGTTAAATCTGTAAATAACCCCAATAACTCTGCGTTTGTGTGTAAATTCTTATCCATAGGTGTTAATATTTCTAATACTTTTTCTAAATTAATTAATTTTTCTGTATATGGTTTATATCGAGTTCCTTCCCAATGATTAACGGGGTTGTGGGTAACTTGGAGACTTAATATTCTTTCTCTTATTTTATCTATTTTATCCATAATAGTATTTTTATAGTTCTATTTACAAATATACAATAAAAAAAGTTCTAATCCAAATAATTTATCATTTCTCCGAATCTCCAAAAGATTCTATCCATAGCATCATCCTTAGATATGAATCCAGCCCAATTAACTTCGTGTTTATCTAATTTAGATTTATCTAACACAATTTTCTCTTTGGGGTGTGCTAAAAAGTAATGCACTTTCTTATAAATTCTTCCTTTTTCATCTGTGTAATTTATTGTACTAAATGTATCTTCTACATCTGACTTGTCTATTTCAACCCCCACTTCTTCTTTGGTTTCTCTGATTGCGGTATCAACATAGGATTCCCCATCTTCTACTTTTCCTTTTGGAATAGTATAAGTTCCATACCAAGGTGCTTTAGTCGGGTGAGCTAATAACATCTTGTTGTTCTGTATTATTAATAATCCTGCTGATTCAATCATTTCCATTATTATTTTATATAAAAAAAGGTATTAAGTTTGAAACCTAATACCAGTTTAATTCGTTTTAGTTAAAAACCCAATTATTTGATCAGGTTCTTTATTAAAACCGTTCTGTATAATTGTTTGTATTCACTTTTTACCTTTGTGTGAAATCTTTTCATAAGTTCATGTAATGTATAAATCTCATTTTCATTACTTATACTATCATAATCATTAAAAAACTTTTTATAGATTGGTAATATTTTAGAAAATACTCCATATGATCCATCACTTCTTTTTTCTTTTGTAGAATGAACAAGATAAAAAGTAAAATACCACTTCATAAATTCCGGATGTTTCATAAAATCATTTATATTAACACCCCATCTATCTAAACCAAGTTCAGCTAATTCAAATATATGAATATTATTCTTAGATTCTTTTTCTATGTCTTTGATTTTATCGGGTGGACTTTTGAAAAATACATCATATTTCTCAAAAATATAAGAATGATGTGATTCCAATATACCATCTATATTACTCTTCATATCTTGCCAGAATAATAAATAATAGGATAATAAATTGTCTAATCTCTGTGGTGTGATCATTTTACTTTCTATTGAAAGGTTCTATAATAAAGGTATTATCTTCTTTGGGTATAACAAGTCTATTGTTATCATCTTCATCATCAATAACAACGAAATATTCAATGGTCAAACTTTGCTTCAGCATACCTGTGAAGATCAGATTACCATCTTTCTTAATATCGACTTTTTTATTTAATAATAAATTTTCCATTTTCTTTTCTTTCTTCAATTTGTAAGTTCTTATATATTAAAAATATATACAAGAATTATGCAAATATACATAATTATATTATAAATTACAAATTAAGTTTGATTTATTCTATAACGGTCTTGATTACCGCTCCTTTAATACGATAATCATCTTTTAAATCAATATACATTCCAGGTTCATAATAAGTAAAATCATAAATTGTATCAATTTCACCTGTTTTTATATTTATTATTTCATATTTATGGTACTTAGTTGGAGTATGATTATAATCAATTGTGAGTATTCTGTAAGTAGGAGCGCAGTTACTTAAAAGTATTAGTAATAAAACAGTTAGAAAGAATCTTTTCATAAAATAGGCGAGGTTTAGAGTTATATATTAAGCAAGGAAAATAGAATATTATGTATTATTATCCCACAATCTTTGTTGACCAACAATCATATCTTTCACCTGTGGATCAAATTCATAATGCCATTTTCCGCCGTGTCTGTATAATTTATCTTTATCCCACACTTTATGTTTCCAACCTTTTAAACCTGTGTCTAATTTTATTTCAACAAAATAATCTTTATAAGTGTCCATATCAAAATAATACCAGTTACCATCTTGACCTTTATATTCTATTACATCATTACCAATATCATTAACGTGTCTAATATTATCTCCATCTTCTCTTACTTCATCAAAATCTTCGTCTGCTCCCCCTGACATTGTAATTGCGTCATCATTTAAAATATAATCATTATGATAATCTGAATAGGTTACTTCATCGGGGTCTAAATATTGTTGTTCAAAATCTGACCACACTAAATTATCTTCAACATAATCTTGTGTAGCGTATTCATCATACATATCAAGAAATATAGCATCATCGTGGGTTCTGTATTCATCACCATATTGACAGTAAATTAAATCTTCTTCATCAAAAGATCGACCATAAAATTCAACATATATTCCATCATCATCGTCATAATGATCAGCATCTTCATAACCTCCACTTGTATCTTCTAAGAAATAAACTTCATAACCACTATTTCTTTCCTCCTCGTCATTTGTTAAATACCCTTGTTCAACATTAAACCATTTCATTGTATCCATATAAGGATATTTATTTGTCGTTTTATAATTTGGTAGAGTTTTCATATCTCTGATCCTTGAAGAACCATCTTTAGTATCAACTATATCGGCTGTTGCACTCATATTTTGACTAGATTTATATAACCACCCTTCTTTTTCTGCATATTGTTTGAACATTGCCATATCTGATTCATAACGATAATATATTCTATCCATAAAGGTTCTGCCTGATGGTTGTACTAATTCCCACACAATTGCTCTACCTACAATTTTTTCTTCTCTTCCATCAATATCAGAAAACAATATTAACATACTAGCTCCGGTATTCTGTGCGTAAAAATCAATATAATCTTCACAGTAATCATATCTCATACAAGAAGAAGCTAAAGGTGAACCATGTACAGGTGTATCATCATCGGCATTTCTCACATCATAATTTCCTTGAAAATAATATTTTTTAATTTCTTCCCCTTTTACTAATTTGAATCTATCTTCTCCAGTTTCGTTTGTTTTTCTTTTGGCTATAATTGCTTGTACAAAAGATTCTATATCATTACCAGGACTACCCCCTTGTTGATATTCTTCTGGGAAAACTTTACCAATAAATGAACCAATTTTAACATCTGCTCTATTTTTATTCCATAAAGGTGAACTGTGTGCATGATCAAAATTATCCATATCATCCATCTTCTTTTTAACATCCATTGTAGTTAACTCTACATCTACATCCTTGTATGCATTAATCATATTATCATACGCTTTATTAGAGTTTACTAAAGAAAATTTGTTATCGTCATCATTTGATAAATCAACAAAAGTAACTTTCTTATCTTCTCTTGCTTTATCTAATTCAAGTAATTTTTTTGCAATAGTGTGTTTAATTGTACTTAATAGTCTTTTCAATCTATCACTCATTACAAATGGGAGTTCAGTTACACCATGAAATTTTGGTTTATCTGCTTCTAACATCAAATCCACTAAGAAATCATTAAAATCTTTAATCTTTTGCATTTTTCTAAATCATTTTTTCCCATTTTTCTAAATCATCTTTTAAATTATTAAGATAATATTTTCCATCTGTGTGTTTAAAATATGGTTCTCCTGGATCATCCATATGATAATATTCCGTATCTTCTGCTTCACCACGCCATATCGAAGTGATTACTTTTATTAAATCTTCTTTTGGCATCCACGAATCCATACTATCAACATATATCGCATTATTCTTAGGTATATATTCATCAAGGAAACCCGAATATTTCATTTCATTTTTAAAATATTTTTTACCATCATACCCATCAACTACATCTTCTTTGAAAACTTCTTTTGTTCCACCGTCTATTCCCTTAACTTTTACTAATTCTTTAGTATCCATAAGTTCTCTAGTAAACAATTTCCTATAAGCTGGTACAAGAATTGCGTCTGATTTTAATACCACTTCTTCTCCATTTAATCCATTCGCTATTCCTACATCAGATGAATGGTAGAATCTATTTTTATATGGTAGCCAACGCATACCTTCTAAAGAACCACTTGTTGAACTTAACCATCCTATTTTTTCTTTACTATCATCATTTGATAAGATGTTAGTTTCTGGATCAAATACTGCCAACGTATCAGCGAAAGGGAATTTATGATGTTCCGGAATCTTCATATCTTTTAATGTAAAGATTATTTTTTTCTTTTCATTAGTTTTTGGATTATAAACTTTACCATTAATTGAACTATCATTATCATGTTTTAAAAACCACCCTTGATTTTCTGCATATTTCTGTAATGTGTTTTTATGTTCTTGTTTATTATAATAAATTCTATCCATAAACTTTAACCCTTGTGTGTTTTCTTCACCATCAATTGTATCTGGTGTCCATAATATTGCTCTGGCGTCTATTTTTTCCTTTTCACCTAACTCACTCCATTTTTTATTGGGATCAGCAAATAACACAACCATTTCAATTCCATCATTAATAGCATAAAAATCCATGAAGTTATTTTTATCCGATTGTCTCATACATGAATTTTGTAATTCACTGCCGTTCACCTCAGTTGTATTATAATTTTTACAATCATACCATTTATTAATATCTTTACCTTTTACAATGTCTACTAATTCAAAATTAGCAGTAAAATGTTTTTTATATTTATTAACAAATAATTCTATATCAGTTGGTTTATATTTATCAGGATATATCTTATTAATTATTCTGCCTATTTTAGATGATGATTTATATTTTTCGGTTATTTCACTTCTATTTAAAAGAAAATATTGTATTTGATCTTTATGTTGATTTTCATTTGGGGTTTCAATGAATTTATCTTCAAATTTATCTTTCAAAAATTGATTAACTTTAACAGAATTAACAAACCACCATTTATCAAGTTGTTGTCTATCTAAATCTAATAATGTAACTTTAGATCGAATTGGTTGCCACGATTGATCCTTTACCAATTGAGTTGCTATTGGATCATCAATTTCTTTTATTACATCTGTTAATTCTTTAGTCATCGTAAAATACGATAAATCTAAATTTTCAAATAAAAAATCTTCAAAAGAAAATATTTTTTGCATAACAAACCCGTCAATTTTAATGTATATATAAAATATTATTGACGGACTATTTTAAATAAAAAACCCCATCCGCTAAAGCGAACAGGGTTTTCCTAAATTAATCTATGTTTAATTATTTACTCTTCTTTTCGAGTGGTTGCATCATAGATTTTGCTAGATCAGCGCTAATAAGGTCGTAGATGAATGGCATCTGTCCACCATTAGCTTGTACTCCTGATCCTGCTGTTCCACCGTTATTAATCATCATAACACCAGGGAATGAAGTTCCAGAAAGGTTTTTGGAAACTTTATCAGCTCTATCAACATTTGCATCAATCAAATACTTTTCATATTCTGAAAGACCGTCAGCTCTGTCAAGTTCGTATTTCTTAGCGTCTGCTAATGTTACTCTGGTTTTCTTTTCAATAAGAGCCTTATCATACTTAATAGAAGCAGCTTCAAGGAACAGTTTTTCTTTCTTAACCTCTGTTTCAGCAGCGATTGTTTCAGTAATCTGTGCCTTTTCGAGTTTAGCTTGTTCTTCTGCTTTATTAGCTTCACCTGTTTCAATTACAGCTTGTTTACGATACATTTCCTTTTCGGCAGTAATTTTCTGTGTTTGTGTTTCAGCAACAATCTGCTTCAATGCATCAAGACGTTCATCGAATTTAGGCTCCCAGTCCACTTTATCAACTACGGCTTGGCGTACTGTAAGACCATAATCAGATAGTGATCCTTCGTTACGAAGTGGTTCACCATTATCATATCTAATTTTATAAATTTTCTTTTGTGTATCATCAGCGGTAGCACCAACTAATCTAACTCTATTTTGACCAATTGTATCACCTTTAGAACCTAAATCTACTTCTTCAAGTACATACATACCATTTTGAAGTTGGTCTTTATATGCTCTGTCAAATTCAGATGATCCACCAGAAATAAATTCCTGTGCTGACATAAGTTTAGCAGTGTTCTTTAGAACAGCATCCCTAAATGGTACAATACGGGAAAATACAAGATTTTCTTGTGATCGGTTTGTTTTAGCTACATCAAGAAATTTTTCTTCATTAGAATAATCAATTGTAATAACAATAGAGTTTGCTACTGTTCCTTTTACAGCGTCATTGAATTCACGTTCTTTAGCTTGTAAAATGTAAGCAAATTCTGATTGTTCGATTTTTTCTGATTCAGGTAAAACATCCTTAATAGGAATTTCCATTTGAATGTCAATAAATTTTGTAAATGGAACTTTTGTGTGGATACCTTGATCAGAAACAAGGCCATCATCTCCCCAAGGATACTGTACAGCGTATAATACACCGGGTTCAGCTATCCAAAATAATGAAGGAAGAAGAGCTACAAGGAATCCTCCAAAAAGAATAAGTAAAGAAAGTTTCCTTTTGAATAATAAGAGAATTGGGTGTGCTTTACGAGATGTAATAACTCGTTTTTCATTACCCAAGCGATCTGTTTTCGTTGATACTATATTTTCCGTGCGAAGCATCGGATAAAGAATCAACATTACTAATGCAAAAAGCATCATTAAAATACCTACTACTGTTAACATAATTTTTAAGATTTTAATTAAACATAAATCCAGTGGAGTCTCCACCGTGATAATCCGTATATATGTTTAATTTGGAAAAGTTTGAAAAAAAAAATGAAAAAATTAAAGCATTACCCATTCTTCATCTTCCGGATTGTCTATATTATCTTCTACGTCAATATCTATATATCTCAGAGAACCCGTATAAATAGTGTCACAGGTGACTTCCCAAATATTATCTTTTACAATAAATTTTGATTTACTATCATACTGAAATCCATCCCAATAGTTAGCCCATTCTTCAATTGCAACATACATTTTTTTGAGAAAATGGTATCTGTGCATATCACCATTAAATACTTTTCTGTGCTCAATACCTAATTTATCCATAGTTGGAATTAATAAACCATTATGTGTAATAGAACCAAGTTTTTCATCCCACAAAGATTTTATAACAAATGTACCTGTACCATTATAAGAATAAGATTCACCAACCACACTGGCATCGAATCTTTCATCCTTATCCAAAAAAGTAATAGTAACGCTATATTCTTCTGATACTTTCCCAGATGAATCAACATCCATAATATTAGATAAATCTATTTGTAATTTTAATTTAGTAAACATAAAAATTTATTTAATGAATCGCTAATATACGACATTATTATAGAATAAAAAAATAAATTTGTTTATTTATGATGATTAAAGAACTTTTTGAATCTCTTTAATCTTATTTAAGAATAACTTTTGTGGTTCTTCGAATACTTCAAAGTTTGTTCCATCTTCAAGATATTTGATAGTTTTTTCTAAATCTTCGTCTAAATCTCTTTTAAAATTTTGAATGTATAATTGTTTAGCGATTTCTGAAATTACATTTGTACCGTCACCAACTTCAATACCTAAGTTTTCAGCATATTTAATTTGTTGGTCTTTTGGTAAATCAATAATATCTTCAACATCAATGAAATGATTATAAATATCAAGAGCCACTTTTATTAAACCTCTTTCAGATTTAGCTGCTTTCCATATTTGTTTAATAGCATTATGATCCATAAATAATGCGTAAAAAGATTGTAATATAGATTGTAGTGTTATAACTTGGCTAGCTGCTCTTTTGGTTCTTTTTAATAATTGTTCTTTTGAATCGGCTCCTTCAAAGAGTTCACCGTATGATTTAACATGTTTCATATCATTGATATTTATTTTTTATTATATATAAAAAACTCAAATTAAAAAAGGGTAAATGATTTCTCACTTACCCCAACACTTGTTTGCCTAACATGGATTTATTTTATATTAAAATAATGTCTTAATGTTAATTTAGATTCTTCTACCGTAGAATTAAGAATTCTTCTATTACCTTCTCTAGTAAGAATATCTAAATAATATAACAACTTAATAAATTTATCAAATTCACCTGTGGTAACTTGATTTTTACCAATTCTGGCTAATTCCAAAAGATTACCAGTTGACGGTATTTTTTCACCAACATCCTTTGTTGAATTTAAAATAAGTTCTAATAAGTAATTATATTTATACCATTGTTTAAATTCGGATGTACTAATAACACTTTCTTCGTATTCTTTAATACTTTTCCACCCGTAGAATTTATCATAATAAATACCTAACATGATTATCAACTCTATAATAGATGATATAATAATAAATGTTATTTTATTTTTCTTATTTTCACTTAAATTAGATGAAAGTGTGGTTGATTCAGTTGATCTTAATTCTGCAATAGCTTCTGATCTTTCTTCATCAATAGCATCAATTCTATCTTGATTAGAATTAATAACACCCACATTATTATCAATATTTTGTTGATATTCCCTTCTAACCGTTCTATAACTATCAGGTGTTGTAGCGAGTTTATTCCTTAATGTATCATTATTTATTCTAAGCCTTCCATTTTCATTTTCGAATATTATTGTTTTATCATCAAAAATATTATTTAAACTATCAACTTTTGATGTCATTATCTGTTGATTCTGTGTTTCAAAAAACTGCTGATTATCCACAAATTCTTTTGCACCATTTAAACTAAAATAGAAAGAACCTATAATTAAAACTGATGTTCCTAATATAAAAGTTATCATATTCCCTCGAAATATATTAAATTTCTGTTTAATAGATTCCATACTGAACATACCAAATACATATCTTTTCAACAATTCAAACATTGTTAAAAAGAAAACGATTCCTAATGTAATCCATATACTATGTCCTACATTTGATAATGAAGAGTAAAACAATTGTTGTAAGAAGAAAAACGCTAGAAATATAGATACACCATTCCCAAACCATGAAAACGCATAGAGAAATTTGTCTACCCATTTGAAACGTTCTGTATAATTTTGTACTACGGTCTTTTCTTTTAGTTCTTTGTATTTCTCAAAGGACATTTTTGACCTATTAATATTATCAAACATTATCTATTTCTTTTTTATTTTTTATAACGAATGAATTAACATCATTCATAAATTTTATTAATTTTTTATTATTCGTTTGACTTGAATAAGCAGTTAAACTTTGTACTACTGTATTAGTCATATCAATAACATTAATATCTATATGGTTTTTAGAACAGGTTTTCATATCTACATAAATACCATTATCTAATGTTATATAGTGTGTGTAATGTTTTTCGGAATTTTCTTCTTTTTTATTGTAAAATATATGATAATCAAAATTTGATTCTGATATTTGATAAAATTTTTCTAAATAAGCAACAAATTGATTAAAATCTAATTCAAATTCATATAAATCCATAGAAGAAGATGAAATCATCCCTTTTATTATTACTCTTATATATTCATAATAAGCATCCATCATTTCGTTACTGTCATAAAATAAAGAAAATAATATTTCATATCTCCTTTTAAATCATGTGGCATTGTATCTGATTCCATTGTGTTTAAGTAATCTTTATCAAATTCAAATGTTCCAACATAATCTTCTTTCTTTATGTGTTTTGTGCGTGGTTCTTGTCTAACCATTACCCCTTCTATTTCAGCAGGAAAATGGAATAGAGCATAACCCCACCCAACATCTAACTTAAAGACGCGACATTCCATTTTAGAATGTGTCTGGATTACCAAATTTTTGTTCAACATATATAGCTTTCTGTTTCTGTTTTCTTTTCTTGACAGAAGGCTTAGTAAATTGTTGATTGTCTCTAAGTTGTCTTAACACTTTAGTCCTGTCGAATTTACGTTTGTAACGCTTCAACATTCTTTCAATGTTCTCACCCTTTTCATTTTTAATAATAAGCATAAATTTTTACCTCTCTAATATTTTTAATTATTATATACCGATAAATTAAATTTGTTTTTAATTTTATCAGTTTTATATATATTGTATAGTAAAAAGCAACAAATGTTTAATATGAAAAATATAAAGAAATATAATGACTTCGTTAACGAAAAGAAAATACCTAAATTATCTATTGATATTAAAGATTTATTATCAGTATTAGATAATAGTAAGACTGATATATTCAGAATATTTAAAATAAATAAAGACGAAGTTGGTGTTAGGGATGATATTGATCAATTATATCCTAACAGTAAATTTAATGCTAACATTAAAAAGAATGATCTTAAAAAGGGTAAAGCACAAAACACACAATATAGTGAAACATTATTAGATGATAAGTACGTACTTAAATTCTTCTTCATATATGATAAAAGTTCAATAGAATTAGAAGAACCGAAATTTATTATATTACAATATTATAACACAGAAACAAAAGATAAAAGTGATATCTTAGGATTTACAAATAGTGATAATATTAATTCATTCTATGAAAAATTAACTGATGCTACAGTTGAACTATCTAAAGGAGATAATACGTATGTATATCAAACATCAAACGGTGGAAATAATTGGGAGATGAAAAATGTTCAAATGGAAGATGACGAAATGAAAGGAACTTTTGATAAGAAAGAATTACAAAATGTAATAGATAAAAAGAAGTTGAAAGTAAGTAATGGATAAATATAAACAATCAATAATTAATCGTGCTAAGAAAATTGTTGATGATACACCTAAAAGGGAATTTTTAGATAAGTATTATCCTACGGATGGAGTTGAAATTCTTATTAGAGATGATGCAAAAGATTTTACTTCTGATTGGGTTAATCAAATGGATGAATTTATTGGTGAAAGGGGTATTGTTGTTGATAAAGTTGGTGGTGAACTTGATGTTGAGTGTCGTCCTGGTGATGCTTATTATAGTTATTTTTTTAGTTATAAATCTGTTATTCCCATAGAATTACTTGATTCTCTAAGTGATACATCCAACATGTATTCTCCTAGAAAATTCATTTATGAATCTAATATAGAGCGTTTAAATGAAATATTTATATTTTCTGATAATGATGATGTAAAACAACGAATTAAAAATCTTGGTATTGAACCAGAACCTATTGTATGGATTGGGGATGTTGTTAAATTAAAAAAGGACTCTTTAAAATATTACGAAGATGAAAATTGGTGTGAAGAAAATGAAATCGGTTATGATTCAGAAGCAGCTTCTATTATAGAATATTGTATTGAAAATGATGTAAGTCTTGAAGCAATAGGTAAATTTAAAGGAGGTGAAGAACCAAAATATCCTTGGTGGACATTATTTAAAAATGATCAGATGGATGATATATTTAATAGTAAAATATATATTCCTGATCCGTTTATTCAAATTGGTAGAACACCTTCATATAGTCCGAGAAAATTTATTTACGAAAGTAAATCAGGTGAAAAGTATTATAATCCTATTACAAAAGAGAAAACAGATTATCCATTTAGATTTAAAACCAAAGAAGAATTTAAAAAAGAATACGGTGACAATTGGAGAAGTAATGTACCGAGATCATTTCCTGAATATATGGATATATTATTGGGTATTGATTTTTCTAGTTTATCTACTATGCATGAAAATGAAATTAAAAGAATAAATGATTTAGATGATAATTATAATTTAGATGGACATACACATTCTAACCATATTAGTAAATCTATGATAACTCCCAATGATATAGTAAGACCAATGTATGCTCCAAAACAATTTGTGTATGAAGAAAATCAACACCTTACATATTTTAATGAAATCGAAAAAAAACCAACTTCGTTTGAATATAGATTTAAAACAGAAGAAGAATTTGAAGAAGAATTTGGTGAAGATTGGGCGGATGAAGTCAATTTATCTTGGGCGCCAGGAGATATGGATTATTTATTTGGAATAAATATCCAAGAAAAATTAGATAAAGGCGCAGAAGTTCTATTTAGTATAGATGGTTGGAACATATCAAAAGATATGATAACAAAAAACAAATTAATGTCACCTACTTATAAACCAAGAAAATTAGTATATGAAGATATTGATATAGAAGATTTAAAATATAATACATTAATTGAAGAAGCTATTACAGAATTCACCAATGATTATAATATTGAAGTAAAAGATAATATTGATGATTTTATTCAATATTATCGTGATATATTTGAGAAAGTAAATCCAAAATTACAAGATATGTTTAAAGAAAACATTAAGAAACAGGATTATAATGTTTTAATCATAAATAAAGATAAATATAATCTAAAAGATAAAATGGAATTGATGATATTATTAGATTCCATAGGAATTAAAAACCTAAAATTAATTAGGGAATGGATAGCCGCCGCTGATGATCAATCCTTTTTAATATTACTTGATAATTTTGAAATGGAAGAAAGTATTGCTTTAAACAAAAAATATGTTTATAAAACAGCTACTGAATGGACACAAGATGGATCATTGGTTAGATATTATAATATGGCGATTCCTACCCCACCAATGAGAATACAAAAAACTATTGAATTCATAAATAAGATAATTAAAAACCCTATCACAATGTATAAACCAAAACAGTTTGTATATGAAAATTTAAAACAGTATAACGATAGAATAAGTGAATTAGATATAAATTCAATAGTTCTTGATAGAAGTGTTTGTGATGAAAAATTACAAAATGATCTTGTGGAAATGTTAGAAAAATTACAAATATCAAACGCGGAAATTATAACAAAGATGGTTGAACCACGACCCAACAAACTTTTCTTAATAGTTCTTAATAATTGTGATAATTCGTCTCTAGGTAAAAATTATGTATATTCATCAAGTAAAGATTTTATTGTAAACGGAGATATAAATCGAGGATACAATGAAATTAAACAATCTAAAATAATGAGTTTACAAGAAGCAATTAATTTTGTAAAAACAAAAATATTATATAACGCTTCTTCAATGTATGAACCAAGGAAATTTATATATGAATCAAAATTAACAAATGAACACAATGAAAAATATTTGGAAAATTTGAAAAAGATAGATTATAATGCTTTTATATTTAATGCTAAAGATAATACAGATGAATTAGAATTAATTAAATTAAAAGAAATTCTTAAAGATTTACATTTTGCATTTGTTATTGATTCATTTAATAGTTCACAGAATCCTGGTAACCAAATGGTACTTATTATACTTCATAACGCAGAAGGTCGTATCGGTGTTGGTCATAATAGTGCTGATAAAGGTAGATTATATACTTGTGATAAACAATACATAGATGATGGTAAGTTAGATGATAATTTCCCTCAATTAAAATATAATGGGATCATGAGAGTGAAAGATATAATTAAAGCATTTGATAATTTAACTGGGATAGGTATACCGAGCTATCAACCAAGGAAATTTATTTATGAACACGCAAACACAAGTTTAGAACAATATAGGAATAATATGGAGAAATCTGGATTTAATTGTTTATTAATGAATCAAAGTATATATGATAGAGAAAAGGTATCAATTCTGTGTAAAATGTTGGATGAAATAGGAATATCATCATCTCCGTTAAATGAATGGAACAGGGTTGATAATGATTATGGTCATTTAATAACAATGAATAATTGGGATGATAATCGTATTGATAAAAACAGAATCTATCAAAATGTTAATGTGTTTTATTTAACTGTTGATTTTACAAGAGATTATCCAGATACAAAAGCAACACCAATAATGAATCTTGATGAAATAATTTCTTTTTTAAATAAAAAAATATTTTTTAATCCTCGAAACCTATATCAACCGAAAAAGTTTGTATATGAATCAAATAAATATTATCCTTATAGATTCAAAACTGAAGAAGAAATGGAAGAGGAATTTGGACCGGAATGGTGGGATGATGCATTTGGTGAAACGGGTTGGAATAATGATATGGATCATTTATTAGGTACACTATATCCATACCAAGAGGATGAAGTAAATCACGGTGGGGATTTACCAAGACCCGATAGATTACCTGACGGATCAACTTATTGGGAAATATGTTGGAAAATGTTAACTAAAAACGAAAAAAAACAACCAACTTATCAACCAAAAAAGTTTGTATATGAATCAAATATATATTATCCTTATAGATTCAAAACTGAAGAAGAAATGGTAGAGGAATTTGGTGAATATTGGCATACTGGAACTGAATTTGATTCTGGATGGAATGATGATATGGATGAATTTCTAGGTAAAGATTATCCTTTTCAAGAAAATGAAGTTAAACATGACCACCATCAACCTAGACTTCAAAGATTTCATGATAGTAGAGGTAATGGATGGTCTATTGATTGGAAGATGTTAACAAAAAATAAACCAAAATTACCAACTTATCAACCAAAAAAGTTTGTATATGAAACAAAAGAATGGACTCCTTATAGATTTAAAACCAGAAAAGAATTTGAAGAAGAATATGGTGAAAGTTGGCAACACCAAATAGGTAGAGAGCCAGATGGGTATGATTTATCTTGGATTTCTAGTATGAATTACTTATTGGGAACAAATTTTGATCATGAATTTAGTGAAGATGAAGAATATTTTGAAATACCAAGACAAGATCGAATAGGTGATTTTGATACATTTAGCATAACAAGGCCGATGATAATTAAAAATAAACCAAAGACACCGAATTATAATCCCAGGAAATTAATTTACGAATCAAATAAATTATATCCATACAGATTTAAAACAAGAAAAGAGATGGAAAAAGAATTTGGTGAAAATTGGGAACATACACAGGATTTTAATGAATGTGGGTGGAATATTTTTATGAATAAACTATTAGGCCAAGATTATCCATTTGAAGAATCAGAATTAAAAAATGGGGGATGTTGGACAGGTTTACCATCTATTAATACGGATAATTGTGAATGGACTATTGATATGAGTATGTTGACAAAAAATAAACCAACAACACCGACCTATGAACCAAAGAAATTCGTATACGAAAACATTAAGAAATTAAAAGAATTTTAATCCCTACCAAGAGCGTCTTTCATTTCTCGTTTGACTTCTCTATCCTTAATATAATCCCTTTTATCACCTTTTTTACGTCCTTTAGCGAGTGCAACTTCTACTTTGAATATGTTCCTTTCATTAGGATAAAGTCTCAAAGGAATGACAGAAAACCCTTTTTCATCGTACTTAGCTTTTAACTTAACTAATTCCTTTTTATGCATAAGAAGTTTACGATCCCTTTTTGGTTCGTGGTTATTATAACTTCCTTCTTCATAGATAGCAATATCCATATCCTTAATGAATAATTCACCATCACTATTAAAATAACAGAATGAACCGATAAGCGACACTTTTCCTGATCTGATTGATTTCACTTCTGTTCCTTGGAGCATAATACCTGCTTCATACTTATCAGATATTTCATAATCAAAGTAAGCTCGTTTATTTCTAAACATTAATCGTGTATCTTTTTTCTTCTTAGCCATAATAAGGTTTGTCCTCTTCATAGATAAAGCAATATTCTTTATCTTCTGTTAATAATTTTTTGTATTTGTATTCATCCATTATTTCACTTGTCTTACCGAAATAATAATGGCGACAATGATCATGGTGATATCCTATTGCCTTTAGTCTTAATTCATCAATTGTATCTGCAAATATTACTTTCATATCTATAAAAAAATTAATCCTAAAAACATAAATAAAATAAACACCCCCATTACCAAATAGAGTGCTCTTTCACCTTCTGTTGTTTTCATTTTAAAACTCATGTTATTTATTGTATTTCTTGAATCTCTTTAAGTTTGTTTTTTGCATCATTTAATTCTTTTTCCTTTCGCTCTGTTTCTTCTTGTAATTTCGCGACTTCAAGAATTCGTTTTTCTATCATTGAATCCAATTCGATTTCACACTTTACCTCTTTAACTTCAAACCAACATGATGATGTGGGATCAACATCTCTTACATCTATATCTTTCCCGTCATCAAAATCAATTGGTTCGTGTTTTTCATATTGTATATGTCCAACCATATCAATAATTTCAATTGACAATACATTTCTTTGGTTTCTTGTAGTAAGATATTCTTTTTTCAAAACATCATCAAAGAAATTTTTATAAATCGCTTCCCTGATTTTTACTTTCATAAAATCACGAAAATATACCTGATTGTTTTTTGATTTATATATCATTGTGGGTGTAGCAGTATATTCTACTGATACATTAGCTACTATCTTTCCTGCATCAAGTGTATGGAAAGTAAAGGTTTCTTTTACCGTATCTTTACAAGGTGCAAAAGAATACACAACAAACCCGACAAAAAATACCAATACACTTATCAATACTGATACAATAATTTTTCTTTTAGTTTCTTTCATGACTTTATTTATTAGGTCTATATTTTACTGTCATTTCTTTTCCATATACAAATTCTGGATTCCAAATATTAAATTCTTCACCATAACATTCAGGGTTGTTCTTGCAAAACAGATCAATGTTTTCTTTGTCGAAAACATGTTTTTGAATTCGTTTGAGTGTCATATTAAAATATCTTGGTTTTCCAATATACATATTTGAATCAGGATATAATTCTAATTCTTCATCTTTACATAATATTTTAGTATATTCATCAGATAAAGATGTACATTCTACATCATCGTCTTGTTCTTCTTCGTTCCAAGTCATTAAATTGACTACTCTATATTTTTTTTCTTCTACCATATTTCTTCTCCTATTGATTCAAGATAATCGACACCTTTCTGTGTCAATGAACAAGTTTCATCTTCCTTTCCATTTCCATCACAATCATCTACATAACATTCAGCAAGACCCTTTTTAACACAAGAACCAAGAGCTCCAGCTAATTGTTTCGTTTCATTGGTTGCTGTGAAAGACCACACCCAAGCATATACCAATGGTGTTCCATCTTGGTACTCACTATTTTTGATATTAATCAAAACTTGTTTTTCTAATTCTGTTACATTCATTTTACAAAGGTAATAATTAATATATACAAATACAAATAAATTAACATAAAAATGAAAATATTAAATAACTACGAAAAATTCGTTAATGAAAACACACAATCCGTACAGGCACAGTTGGATAAAGAATCCATTATTATGAACAAAGTTAATAAAATCATTGATTATACTGTAATAAGACCCGGAACAATCAAAGATAAAGTTAAAGAATGTATTGATGAAGCTATAGAAAACGGATATTATGGAATAGTAGTAAACCCTGATTTAGTGGACTTTGCATCCTATGAAGTAGAAGATAGTGGATTAAAAGTAATATCTACCTTAGACTTCCCTGATGGTGATATGACATCAAGTGAAAAATTAAATGAAACTATTAAAATAATTTCTGATGGTGCTGATGAAATTGATATGGTTATTGATTTAGGTTATTTTAAGAAAGCATATACACAAGAGGATGAAGAATTAAAAAATTCTTCTTATATATCACTTGAAGAAGAAATAAAAGATGTTGCTAATGAATGTCATAGTAATGGAGTAATATTAAAAGTGGTTATCGAAACAGGGTTATTATCATTAGAAGAACTATCTGATATATGTGGGATTTTATCTAATGCTAATGTGGATTTTGTTCAAACTTCAACAGGAATGAAAGAAGTAGGAGCTGAATTATCTAAGGTAAAAGAATTAAGAAGGTTATTACCCGATTACATAAAAATTAAAGCAGCTGGTGGGATAAGATCATTAGAAGAAGCCAATCAATTTTATTCATATGTTGATAGAATCGGAACTAGTTCATTATTAAAATAATAATCACAAGATGGAAATTAAAAAATTTAACACATATATAACCGAATCTTTAAGGGATAAAATGACCGGGAAAACTTTACAAGGAGTTATAGAAGATATAGAAACTAAAATAAATTCAAAAAATTTTGAACCAGAAGAGTTTAATATTAATCCTATAATAAGAGCTATTTCTGATATATATAAACCAGATAATAAAGAATTATTAAATCTTTTAATAGATAGTGGTGCAATTGATGCAGAAATGGTATTAGAACAAGAAATAGACAATCTACAAGATTATATAATGAGTACTGAACCAGATGATGCGGCTTATATGATAAATAAATTATTAGATATACTTAAACAAAAAATATAAATAAAGAAAAATTATTAATTATTATGATTAAAGCATTAGTAATTGTTGATGTACAAAAAGAATTCAATGAATACATACAGCACGATTTAGTTGATGCTTTATCTGACTATGCTGAGAAATTTGATACCGTATACCAAATATGGGATACTCATAAAAATACAGTAGGGCCTACACATTCATTCCCTGGTCAAATTGATTCTATTCCTAAAAAATTCGGAAAGAAACATTTTAGTGATGAAGTGACAGAATATATTGAAAAAATTAAAAAATCATCAAGTAATGGAAGAACATTTAAATTATCAGATGAAGAAGGATATATAGTAAGAGTTAAAAATAATCACGATTGGTTTTATGTAAACCCGGAGATTGTAGAATTAATTTCTAAATTAAAGGGAAAGAAAGTAATATTAGCTGGTGGTGCTGATGGTGAATGTTTAGAAGATATTTACCAAGCATTTTTAGCATTTGGGTTAAACACTCATATAAACAAAAAATATACATACAGCGCAAAAACTTCACAAGAAGATTCTATCCAAGAATCTAAAGTAGAAAATTATCCATTCAACAAAATAGTTTTTAAAGTAAATGATGTAGATGATGGACTAAAAATAATTTGGTATTTAGAACAATTATTCCCCACATATAAAATTAGTCATAGATTCCACGAATCAGATATTGAATATCCCAATTATGCATTTATCCCTATTAACTATTTAATGGAAAACCCGCCCGAAAATACTACCGTATCTGTATCTATAATATCTGAACAAGATACAGAAGAAACATTAGATAATTTATTTAGACGAAATCAAACTAATATGTATGATAAAGATGTATTAACTATCAAAGACATTGATATGATAAGTACTATTTTAAGAACAGGAAAAAGAATTAAAAAACCATCTTACGAACCAAAGAAATTTATTTATGAATCAACTGAAATACCAAAAAAAAATAGTATAATAACTTTTTACCCACAAACTGACGAAGAATTAATAGAAGCACAAGAAATAGCATTTAAAAATGGATGGATGTGGGCAAGTGGTGCTACCAAACCCATTTATAAATATTTATATGGTAGTAGGATGTTAATATACAGTAAGGATGATAAAAAGATAAGAAAAGGTGATTTCAGGGCAATTAGACCGGATGAAGTCATAGCAAGTGATTTAAAAGAATTATCTAAATTATTATCAAATAGGCCAACTTATGAACCAAGAAAATTTGTTTATGAATCCAACAATGATATTGAAAAGGCATCAGAAATCTGTGTATTTATAGATAATGAAGAAGATTATAATAAATTAAGTGAATTATTAAAAGAATTTGACGTAGAAGATTATGAAAAGTACGATTATTATAATCAACTAATGGGATCATTTAAAGAAGATCGAATACCATATTTTTATTTTATTCAGATAAATGATGGTGCAAATAATGGTCCTATATCATGGTATGATAGTAGTGATCCATATGAACAGGATTTTTTAATGCATAACAATATTAAAGGTTGTGGTGAAACTAATGGTGTATATAAACAAATATTTGATATTGACGATGATAAAGAAACAATTAAACGATCAATAACAAATAGAAAAGTAACTATTGTTCCTAAAAGACCAAGTTATGAACCAAGGAAATTCATATACGAAAGAAAAAATAATAAACAGGATGCAACTGAGATAGTAATCATTCTTAATACAAAAGAAGAGCTTGATACTTTACAAAAATTGTTAGATGAAATAAAATATGATAAAAAATTGAGTTTTGTAAAAAAGTTTCCGTGCGTTGTTTATTTGGATATAAAAAGAGTAGATGGGTCGTGGGGAGATAGCAGAGGACATGATTACGAATCTGTTATAAAAAATGATATAAAAAATAATTCTATTCTTGACGGTGTTTATGAAAAACCATTTACCATTAAAGACATTAAATCAATTAAAAAGACATTGGTAAATCGTAGATTAATTCATATAACAGAGCCAACTTATAAACCAAAGAAATTCATATATGAAAAATTTGACCCAAAAACACATACCGTTGTATTTGAACCTAGTAGTCCAGAAGAATGTATAAAAGCACAAGAAATAGCATTCAAATGTGGTTGGGGTTGGGGTGGAAGAAATGAAAAAGAAGTTCAATACACATCTAAAGAAGAATCTATGTTTTTAACATTTAGTTATTGTTCATATTCTAGCTATAATAATATGTTAAGAATACCAGAACGTCATTATTTAGAAACATTTGATGAATATGGAGATAAAATGGAAGCTTTAAAAAATAACACAAGCGGAGAAATTATATATACTACTAGTCTAAGTAAACTACATAAGTTGTTAAGTGATAAACCAATTACACCAACATATGAACCGAGAAAATTTATATATTAATCATGAGAATAAAGAAACCCAAAGTAAAAAGAATGTCTAAGAGTGAAAAGCTCATTTATATTATAATATTTTTATGGGTAGTATTTGGTGTGTTGGGTATATACACAAAATCTAACTTAGCACAAATTGCAGGATATTACGCATCACTTACTGTATTCATTGGAACATATTTATGGGGTGAATGGAAAAGAACTTCTAATTCTACTAATTTCTTAAAAAAAGGGCAAAGTTCTTCTAGAGAAATTGTCATTCATATGACTGTAATATTATGGACAATATTAGGCGTTGCTGGTATTTTATTTGGTGCTGATATAAATCAATTAACTGTTTATTTTGCAGCATTAACACCATTTGTATCTTCTTATATTATATACAAAACAACCAAAGGACACGACTTACCTATATTTGATGGTAAATCACAAGCAATGGTTGATAAAAATATTGCAGCTGCCGATGTATCATCTACACCTGTTAAAGAAGAAGATGTTGTAATAACAGAAGGATCAAAAGAAAATGTAACAGTTGAACCAAAAGGAGAAGAAGGTGATATTGTCGATGAAGTATTTTAAGGTGTATTATAACTAACTTCATTTATTTCAGATAAACTTAATCCCTTAATTTCATAATTATCATAAGCAATCATAAAAAACCTAAAGAAAGACAGTAATGATCTTTCTTTTTTTGTTAATTTTTTATTTGAGTAATATTTAAGTTTGATTTTTCTTAATACTAAATTTAATTCTTTAAAATCTTTTATAGTATTTAAATCAATATTATTATAATAATAAGCAAATACAGGTGATCCATCTATATTAGAATTACCTATATAAGATAAATCATCTTGACAATCATTATGAATTCTCTCCATAATATCAAATTCACCATAATATTTGAATCTAACTATTCCCGTATTATCCCATCTACCACTTAACATCTTATCTAATCGTTTAGATGATTTATTATTTATAATCGGAGTTATACAATGTGGTAGTGGTGCCATATTAAAAATCTGGGTTTTTTATTTTTATATCGTACTTATTGAAATCTTTAAATTTATTATTATCAGTTTCTATTCTTTGATTAATTTGTTCTATTGACCATTTTCGTTCATTTCTCATTCGTTGGACTCTTTCTCCTGTTGGCGGCTCAATATAAATTATAAAACAAGAATCTCTATCTTCTTCTAATATACAGTCTACACCATCTGGTTCCATAATAAATACATCTCTTGTATCCCATTCTTTTCTACCTGTTCCGTATTTCTTCCCATTATATTCTACTTTCTCATAGAAACCGTCATTTGCTTTCATATTTTCAAATTCTTCGTCTGAAATAAAATGATAATCCTTTCCATCAACTTCACCAACTTCTTTTCTTATTTCTCTTGTAGTATAAGATACATCAAACGTAAATCCTTTTTTAGCAAGTCTTTCTCTTAATATGTTCTTACCTGATGCGGTAGGTCCAACTAAAATTAATTTCTTATTCATTTTTACATAATGTTATTTTGTTACCCGTTGGGTTACTATATATTGACCAATTACCTTCGGGTAATGGTATTTTAATTTCTTTCCAATTAGCACTATTATTAGTATCAGCAACTAAATGGTTATCTTTTGTTACACCACAATTAAAAAAGATATCATGTGGTAAAGTTATTTCTAATATTTCTTTCATTATTCAAATTCATCTAATTCAGAAAGCATTCTTTTACTCTTTCTTAATTTTAAATCATTTCTTAATATTGCGAGATATTTATTTCTTTTATCTCTTTTACAATGTATATCATAAATTTCTCTTGTTTGTTTTATTAAATCACTATCAAATTGAGAAATTTCTTTAGATACTATTCTTATCTTTTCACCTAATTCCGAAATAGTTAAATCTTTAGTATCTTTACTTCTTATTTCTTGTTCGTTCATGATTACTTTTTAATTTTATCTAATTTATATTTTCTTAATTGTATATTAAATTCATCCATCAAACCGGGAGTATTCACTAATTGATGCAACATATGTTTTGCCTTATCTTTATTATTTGTAACTGTCATGTCTCTAAATTTAAGTGCCATTATAATGTTGTTTCTTTTATATCAGAGAACAAATCTTTCTCTACTGATATTATTCTATCAAATATTTTTGAGTCAACTTCTTCTAATCCATGATGAACTAAAATCAAATTCAACTTATTTTTCTTCGAAAATACTTTAAGTAAACCAAGAATCAAATTAATATTATCCTTATGAATAGACTGAAATACTTCATCCATAAAAAGAACATTTATATTATTCATCTTTCTTACCATTTCAATGTATGAAACAGCAATACAAACATTTAATATTCTTGCTTCACCGTTAGATATTATTTCAGGATAAACCAAATCACCCCTATCATAAATAAGTGCATCAAAGTTATCATCTAATTCAACCCTATAAGGATAATTTGTATCTTCGAGTAATGATGTTAAACTAGCATTAATAGGAGGAACTAATGATGAAATTAATTCTTTTCTTACTCCCTTTTCACTAAGAATATCTTTTAATTCATCGAGTGTGGATATATCAGTTCTCAATTCGGTTATTCTACTAAGTTTTTCTTTTCTATCTTTTACTAATTTAGACCCCTTTTCTTTCAATTCTTTAATAACATCAACTTCATCTTCATTATAGTTATCATATTTGTCTTTTAACATAAGAAGTTCTGCTTTTAAATTAGTAAATTCTTCTGTCATAGTTTCTTTTGAGTCTTGGATAATTCTTTGCTGTCTGATCAGTCCATTATTTTCTTCCCTATAATGATTTACTTTGCCGTCATTATTTAAAATGTTTTCTTTATATTCGCCTTTTTTGACTCTGAGTTCTTCTAACATATTTTTGTGTGTAGAATCACTTAAATCGCTTAAACAATAAGGACACTTACCATTTTCATATAATTTGATCTTATCAAGTATATCATTAAGTTCGGTTCTTCTTTTAATGTTCTCATTTTCAGTAACATTAATAGTGTTCTTGTTTTCTTGTATCTTGACCATAAAATCAGATATTTTACCTTCTATTTTTTTTATTTCATCCCTCTTACTTATATAAGTTTCTTTTTGAGAAACCATAAGTTCTTTTATTCCTTCCTTAGATAATTTATTACCTGATCCTTTCTTATCTTTTATAATTGATTTATATTCATTGAGTGTTCTATCAATATTTGTAATATCAATTGTTAAATGTTCTATTTCCTTTTTATTTTGATTGATTAATTCCTTTGTAATAGAAAAATAATTATCTATTTCTTCAAGGTTAAACAGACGATTTAAGAGGTTTCTTTTATCTTCGGGGGTGAGCTTAATAAAGTTTAAGAAGTCGTTCATACTAAGAGATATGAACGATTTAAAGGTATTGTAGTCGAAACCTATAACCCTTTCACGTTCTTCTGGTGACATTACCTTAAATCTTTCAGTAAATGGTTCAAAATTTTTCTTAATTGTGAACGAATTAGGTTCAATCTTTCTTTCTATTTCAATTAAATCATCATTTGAATTATTAAAATTGATTGATACTTGTAATTCTTTATTAAGTCTGTTAGGAAAATGTTTAAGAGGAATCTTTGCAGTTTGTTTCCCTCTTACTTGATTGAATAAAGCAAGATCAATAGAATCCTGTATGGTGGACTTACCCGCACCGTTAGTACCAGTGAGCAAAATAAGTCCGCCTTCGGTATCAAATTCTAATCTTTGTACTTTGTTACCATAGGATTTTATATTTCTGAACTCTAAACTGTTTATGATCATCCATTAGATAATTGTTTTTTCCCTGAGTTTTCTCGCTTTCTTTTTTGCATCTATACTTTTTTTGAACTTTCTGGTAAGTTCATTTTTTGTTTTCTTCTTTTTTCTATATTCTTTAGTTGTCCAATACCAAACCCATTTAAAAGTAAAGAATTCTCTAATCCTTTCCAATCTCATTTCTCTTACCCAACGAGCAGGATCATCACGACCATAATTATGTCTACCCGGTCCAAAAACTGGATTGGGATTATAATTTTTAAAGTCGTTTTTTAATTTGGTGTGTTTGATTAATAGGATAGTGAGTAATACAATTACAAAGACTAATGCAATTGTTAACAAAAATATTAATTCCATAAAGTAAAATTATTTTTACTTATATAGTTAAAGTTGAGACATTTGTTTGATTATCTAGCCATAATAAAGAAGGAAGTATTCGGAGATTGTGCCTTAACTTCTTCGACTGTTTTATCAAGTAAATCTTGACCTTGTGAAATAATATCAGCTGCATTATATTGAAAATTACCCGGCATATTGAAATTCATTCTACCTAATGCTTGACCCATTCTTACTCTACTTAACCCAACTACGTAATCCTTAAAGAGTTGTGCATTGAATAATTCGTCTTGACTGATTCTTACATATACTTCTAACATTAAATCGTTTCTCACTTCACCTAATAGGTGTAATCTATGTGATTCGATGTTGTAAGAAAACTTATTATATAATTTAGAAAGCTTATTTATTTCATCTGAAAACGCACTAAGTATTTGTCTATACACTCCAAGTTCACCAACGTTTGTAACGAATGATGTAAGATAAGGTTGATTAGTAACACCAAAGTTAATAGAAAGGTTCGGTGCTTGAATACCAATTCTAAATAATGATGGGTCATCAATATTATAAATTTTAACAATATTTTCACATTCTTCTGGTAATATCATGTACCCATAATTTGTATAATAATCACTATTTACAAACGCCCTGTCCATCCTATAATAAGATTTAATTACTGCCCATTGATAATTTTTATAGAACCATTGTAATGCCTGTTCTTTAACAAGACGGAGTATTTCTAAATCGGGTAATATTTTTGGCATTAATCCAGAGAAAGTAAGGTCAGCTTGTACATAATCTACAAGTAGCTCAATTGTCATTTTGTTATTATTGAGTTGATAATTTTCCCCTTGTTTGTAATTATCACTCCTGTAAGATGATTCTACTTTATCATCGGCATCAATATAACTACTCGGTGCAAATGTTCCACTCCTTCTGTTATTGATATCGTTTGCTCTATAAACTGCCATAATGGATTGATTCTATTTTCTTATATATATTAAATTTTATATATACATAAAAATAGAAAATCAATTACTAATGTTGAAGTTTAATTCCTTCCTAAATGAACAATCTATATCAGGGGATGGTCTAGGTCATATATGTGTTAATAATAAACAAGATGCTATAAAAATTTATACTTTATTAAAGCAACACGGATATAAATTTCACGATAATTTTGATTTAGATGTTATAAATCTTTATTTTCAATTTTATAAAATAGGTGAAGGATACGATTTTAATGGATTAGTATTTACTGTCTATGTAGAAGGGAAAGATATTTCCGTTAGACCTATGTTAAATCGTCAACTTGATGAATTAAGAGATGGTAATATATTATTCGAATACCCAAAAGATACAACGAATATAATAAGTACATTTAATTTATCACCTATGTACGGAACAAGAAAAATGATATACGAAAATGATAATAGTAAAGAAGAGGCTAAAGAAATAGTCATAAAGATTAAAGATATAGATGAACTCAATGAACTAAAAAACATGGTAAACAACAATCTTAATCATGGATATAAAAGAGATTTGGATAATTTAATGTCACGCGATGAATTATTTCCTATGGCGGTATTTTTCTGTGTGAATGAAGATGAAGTAGATGAAACACCTGGTTATATTACATCATTATATTCATCTAATTTTCCTCACCAAGTAGAAGAAATTATGAGTGGTAATGTTAAAAATATGGATAGTATATATGAAGAAGTATTTTCGATAAACGATTTAAACGAAGTTAAAAGAATTATACAGAATAAAAAAATAGATGTTGCTCCCCAATATAGACCTAGACGATTTATATATGAAGATACTAAATTCAAGAAAATTAATTCATTCAATAATTTTATGATTGATAATTTATTAGAATCATACAGGGATAATGCACCATTTATAATTAGTCAAAAATTAGAAGATATACTAAAGAAAATTAACCACCCAATTTCTAAGAAATTGATAGAATTGAGTGACTCTATGAATGGTTATTCAAAAGAAGTAACATTAGTAGATGTTGATACTACCGAAGATGATAGATTTGTATATACAATTGCTAATAAATTTTATGATTCTCTAGGAAGATTTGATCATATAAAAATTAATGATATGTTAAAAATTGATCCGAATGATCCAAAAGAATCAGAATGGGATAAATCTAAGCTTTACGATTTTATTAAAACAAACCCAGATGTATATTATAAATTTCCAACAGCTATTAAAATAGGTAGATTTATAAATAAATTATTTCCCGGTGAATTTGAACCAAGTGGTGATAAAGATTCTATTGAAAATTTTGTAGATAAGGTTGTATCTAAAAGAAACGAAAAATACACAAATTTTGAAATAGTTGATGGTAAAGATATTATCAAATATTACAACGAATCTAGTTATTATGAAGAAGCTTTCAATGGTTCAGAATTAGGGAATTCGTGTATGAAATATGATTCATGTACAGATTATATTCAATTTTATGCAGAAAATCCTGATGTTAGATTAGTTATATTAAAAAATGGTAAAGATAAAGATAAAATTGTAGGAAGAGCATTATTATGGAAAATTCAATATCATATAGAAGAAGAACAAAAAGATAAATACTTTTTAGATAGAATATATTTCACTAAAAGATATCAAAAGAATTTATTTACACAATATGCTTTTAAAAACGGTTGGTATTATAAAAAAGAACAAAATAGTTTAGCTAATACACAAATATTTGATCCATCTTTAAATTTTTCTCACATAGGTACTCTTAGAACACCGACCACATTTAAAAAGAGTAGTACAGGGAAATACCCTTATATGGATACAATGAAATGGTTTTATGTGGACAGAGGATTTTTATCAAACACATTAAATTTCAGAATAGGAGATGAAGAAATTTATAACTTGGAAGATACTGATGGAGGTTATGATGTTGAAGGAGCTGGTACATATATTGAATATTATAATGATTGGATTAATGAAGATGATCTAGTATATTGTGAATATGGGGATGAATATAGATTAATGGATGATGCGGTATTCTTAGAAGATGAAGATAAATTTGCTACAAAAGAATATGCGGATGAAAATTGTATATTTGATGAAGGTGGATATTGTATATTAAAAAACAAGGCTGTAAAATATGTTGATGCAAACGGAAAAGAAAAATATACATCAAAAAAACACGCCATAGATAATTACTATTATAATGCTAAAGATAGAAAGTTTTATGAAAGTGCCGAATTTTCAGAATATTATGGTACATATATACCAACTACAAAAGCAGTAAAAGTTTATTTATCTAGTAATATTGAAAAAATATTAAGTGGGGAAGATACAAAAACGGATTATTTTATAAAAGGAGATGATAATTACATTGAATATTACCCTAATGCGAATAGTAGACCTATTTTAATACAAAATGATTATGTTGATAATAATTTTGTAGAAGTATCGACAGATTTAAACAGAGATACAACTAGATGGTATCACATTAAACGTGATAAAAACAAATATACCACCCATGATGGGGAATATGTTAGTAAAGATGCATTAAAAGAAAAAGGGAAGTAAAAACTTCCCCTTTTTATTACTTAGATTCTTCTGATGAATCTCGATAATCATCCATTAAATTTTCCACTTTAACAGACTTAGAGTGTCTATATACTTTAGTAGCGTGACTTACACCTAAATAAGCGTCTTTCAATCCACTTGATGAATTAGTAAACGAATAAGCATTACCTCTAGAAATACCCATTGTTTCAGCATTAAAAGCTGCTTCTTCATTAGCTGCCAAGAAAATAAATTCCCAATTAAAATCTTCTTTCATTTCTGAAACTTTTTCTCTAATTTGGTCTTTAGTAAATTTTTGACTACTGTTTTCTTTACCATCAGTAAGAATTACACAAAGAGTTTTTTCTGGTCTTTCACCTTTTGGTAAATTACCTAATTGATCAATTTCATTATCAATAGTTAAACCAATAGCATCATATAATGATGTCATTCCACCTGTTGTATAATTTTGATGATTTAGAAATTCACATTTTTGAATATCTAAATTTTCATAGAGTTTATTGAAGCTGGTACTAAATAGCATTGTTGATACTAAAGCATCTCCATCAACTGTTTGTTGTTCTTGTAAGAATTCATTAAATCCGTTTATTGCGGTATCAATCATACTCCCCATTGAACCTGACCTATCTATAATATTTATTATTTTAACATAATTTTTCATTTTATTTGTGATTGTTTTTTGTTTAATTTTAATTAATTGTTTGTTGTTGGAGTTTAATATAAAATTAAACTTCGTCACCACATTTAGGACAGAAGTTCCAACGGGTGTTTCTTACTCTGTATCCACAGTTCGGACAATAATCTCTTACTTTAGTTTCAGTAGAAGTTGTTGTGTTCCTTTCAGATGTAGGTTTAAGATAATAAGTGATTTGATAAAAAGAAAATGTTTCGAATTCAACATTCACTTCATTGAAGTGTTGTGCTGATTCATTTCCTTTTTCAATTCTACCTGTTTCCTTAATTACTTCTGGAGCTGGGTCAGATACAAAATCTAAATCGGGCATACTATCTACATATGATTTTTCTGCTAATCCGCGATCTAATGTTACTTCACCTTCAAGTGATGCTGAAAAATAAACATTGTTACTTGTTGTAAAATTACCGTCAAGATTTAGACTACTACCAGTGAAGGTTGCACCAATACCATTAGTATTAGTTAATGTCGTGTAACCATCACCCATACCATTATTGGCGAATGAACTTGATGTAGAATTAACCTGTTGTCCACCAATGCCTCTTGACTTTGATTTCAATTTTACATTAGGTCTGATTACTCTTTTCTCTTTAAAGAAATTAACATTAACGATACCATTTGATGCGGCTGCGTTAACAGCTGCTTGGTTGTTACCATCAATTGTGTAAGTTTCATACAACATTTTTGATTTGTCATCTAAAAATCTATCCAATGTTACATCTTCACCGGGATTAAGCACAAGTAAACTTTGTGATAAATCACCATTGATTCCGATTTGTACTCCGATTTTTTCTCTGAGTGGATTGAATAAACGAATTTGAAATTCGTCTCCGTTGTTTAGGTAAATTGTATTACCTTGATAAGATTTCAGTTCATCTAATGAACTTGATCTCGGGTTTTTCGCAAGGATGATCGCCGAAGGCGCACCATCTTGCATACGATAGTGAGTCATAGTTTAAATTATTATTTTTTGTTTGTGAGTTGCTAATTTCTTCCTTGTCTTAAACAAGTCGAAGCCTTAAAAAAGACTCAAAACCAACAAAACCAAATTTAACTACAATACTTATATATAAAAAATTGAAGTTTGTTTTATTTAATACTAAAATTAATATATAATTCTAAATAGTGAAACTACGATTTTATTAATTTATCGGGTTTATCTTTTTTATCACAACAATCACAAGATTCATCTTTATGTAAATACATTCTTATAATTTGTCCTTCTTTTCTAATCTCATTCAATAATCCCAACACTAATCCCAACACTAACGAAATTCCTATTGCCGGTAACCATAATTGTAATGGTAGTAAACACACATAAGTTATTACGCTATAAATAAGCCATTTAAGTAATTCTTTCCACATATCTTTCTTTTTTGTTTTTATAGATTATCATAATCTAATTTTTCGAAGTATAATTCTGGATTTAAAATTTCATGTGGTGTAGGTGGTTCATTATGTATTAGAATTTTCACACCCCTTTTAAACCCTGTTGTATCTAAAAATGTTTTTACATATTCAGCAGAATACTTATAAACATATTTGTATTTGTTTTCTCTTTTTATTAAATCAGATTCCGATTTAGGAACTAATATTCTTTTAGGTGGAATTATTTCACCCATTTGTGTAACCATATATTCACATATCCCTTCTTCAATAAAAGTAGAACCAAACATTGAATAATCTCTTATAATCCAGAAATTTGTTTCATATGCTCTGTTTATCCTAACACTATCATTGTATTTCATTTCCCTACCAATCTGATTGATATAATGGTGAGTTAATTCATGAAATACAGTCGATTTAACAAAAGCATTAGTATGTCCTTCTGTCTTTATTCTAAACTTTGATAAATCTTCTTTTTCATAAGCTTTAAATAATGTATCCATTGATATTACAGCTTCTCCATCATAATATCTACCTAATTCTAAAGAATCATGTCCAACAAAATCTGTTAAATCTTCGGCATAAACCCATACATCTAACCAGAATGTATCTTGGACATAGATTAAATATTCATTAATTAGACTTTCCCAATTATCCTCAACATACATTTCTATCCCTTTAGATGTAGGTTTCCCATGCTTAAGAGGATACTTATCTGTTGAAGATAATGGCAATAATAGTAATACTAAAAGTGCCAAAGTTTTCATTTAATAAATATTAACCCATTTCTTTTTTCAATTGTTCTAACTCGTTCTCCATTTCCTTCAACTCTTCATTGGAATCCATCATCAACTTCTTAAATCCTTTTCTTTTCTCATAGATTTCCGCCATCACCCTTTTCACAACACCATCTTCATTCTTAAATACTGCACCATTAAGTGTTATGATATCATTCTTTTGCAGTTTAACTTTATGGTTGTTAAATACCGATTCTACGTTTTCACCTCCCCTCAATCGGTTTAATATTTGGTCTATTTTTTCTCCACGTTGCTTAATAACCTGACCTTTATAGCTATCAGCGGAGATGTTAAACTGCCTCATTGTTGTTGGATATAGAGAAGCAAAGTCAAAACAACATGTCCAAGTATTCATTCCAACTATCGGGTCTTTCACCCAACCTCCCTTAATCATCATATCACCACTACTGTCTATCTTTTTAGTATCATCTTTAACAAAAACTACATTCTTTTCATCACGCATTTTTTGTCTAAGAATACCTTCCGTTACTGGTAGTGTATTATAAGCATCCGTTACTTTTACCCTTGATAAAGTAGCAATACCGTAAAGGATGTCAATATATTTCATTTTATTGTGTATTTGTTGAACAAGAGCGGAGTCAATTGCGTTATACATAACGAACTTGTAATAGTCATTCGCGTATAAATATTTCAAGTTTCCTTCATAGTTCACTTTTTTGATACCCAAGATGTTATCAGACACAAAATCAAGACTACTTGATTCTTTTACTTTAACTGATGTATCCCATTTATCATATAATTCCATATAGTCAACAATAATCCTATGAGCTGGAAG
>Ga0307377_10000933_pt1 | contig 38808 bp, 30 predicted proteins | sample TR3MG_FD_202535 | JGI IMG/M metagenome (GOLD analysis project Ga0307377, IMG submission 202535) | Soil microbial communities from Risofladan, Vaasa, Finland - TR-3 | ecosystem: Environmental > Terrestrial > Soil > Coastal area > Acid sulfate soil | place: Finland: Risofladan, Vaasa | collected... | reverse complement strand
TCATCATTATATATACCTAAAGGCTTTTCAAAAAAAACAAAAGCTCCTGCAATTATTTATTGCAGCGGTCATTCAGAAGAGGGATACCGTAGTCCAATTTATCAGTATGTTATTACTAATCTGGTGCTTAAGGGATTTATTGTCTTTGCTTTTGATCCTGTCGGACAAGGAGAAAGGCTTGAATACTTTGATCCGGAGAAAGGGAAGTCAATTGTTGGAGGACCAACCAGTGAGCATTCTTATCCTGGTAACCAGGCATTTATTACGGGCAGTTCGCAAGCAAAACATATGATATGGGATGGTATCAGGGCAATTGATTATCTTGTAACAAGGAAAGAGGCAGATCCTTCAAGAATAGGTATAACAGGAAGATCAGGAGGGGGAACACAATCTTCATACATTGCTGCCTTTGATGATCGCGTCTATGCAGCAGCTCCCGAATGCTATATTACCACATTCACCAGATTGTTGCAGACTATGGGAAACCAGGATGCAGAGCAGAACTTTCCCGGTTTTGTAATAAAAGGACTTGATCTTCCTGATCTGCTATCAGTACGGGCTCCAAAACCTGCACTGATGATAACGACAACCCGTGATATTTTTAGTATCCAGGGCGCAAGGGAGGCAGAAGAGGAGATAAACCATGTTTATGAAGCATATGGGAAAAGGGAAAATTTCGGAAGGGCTGAAGATGATACAGGACATGCCTCAACAATGAAAAACAGGGAAGCCATGTATGCATTCTTTCAGAAACATCTCAAAAACCCGGGTGATTCAAAAGATCAGGTTGTTTCATTGCTGACAAAGGATGAATTGAAAGTAACATCCTCAGGACAGGTTTCAACATCAATTGGGGGTGAAACTATTTACACTCTTAACATGAAGGAATCCCGGAAAGTTATTTCTAAAAGAGATTCATTATTAAATAGTTATGATTCTAAAGTGGATAAAATATTGAATTCTGCCAGAAAACTTTCAGGTTATATTGACCCTGCCTCCACTGATAAACCTGTGTTTTCCGGAAGATTCAGGAAAGAAGGCTATTCATTGGAGAAGTATTTTATAAAAGGTGAAGGCAATTATGTCGTTCCTTACCTGTTGCTTGTCCCTGACAGTGAAAACGGGAAAGCAGTTATTTACCTGAATCCTGAGGGAAAATCTGCTGAGGCAGGAGGGGAAATGGAATTGCTTGTAAAACAGGGATATATTGTGTTGGCTCCCGACCTCATTGGAATGGGAGAGACCGGACCCGGTATTTTCAGGGGCGATGCATTTATTGATGGCGAATCTCATAATCTATGGTATGCCTCAATTGTAATTGGAAGAAGCACTGTTGCCATCAGGGCTGCTGATGTAAATAAGCTGGCCGGCCAGCTTAAACAGAATAGCTCTGTAGTAACGATTATAGGAATTGCCCGTGCAGATCTTTCTCCGGTGATGCTGCATGCAGCTGCTTTCAACAAAGATATTTCCAGGGTAGCACTCTTCGAACCCTATTCTTCATATAGGTCACTTGTAATGATTCGTTTTTATAAATCATCATTCATAGCTGGCGTGGTACCGGGTGCTATTGAAGAGTATGACCTTCCGTTTCTGGCAGGAACTCTGGCTCCAAGAAAGTTAATGATTGCCAGACCAACAGATGGAAATGGACAGTTCGAAAACCAGGAGATTATAACAGAGGATATGAATACACTTAAGAAATTGTATAAAGAAAATAATGCTGAAGGTTCCCTCCTGATTTTAACTTCAGACAAAGTATTCCAATTTGAAAAACTCCTTGATTGGATAAAATGAAACATAAAAGTGCCTATATTAAGTTTATTCTGACTTATATTCTGCTTTTCTCAGCTGGACTTTTAAATGGAGAGTCGGGTGCTTTAAAGATTGATTTCATTGATTATTACTTTGAAAATGGATCCCCACTCTTATGGAAAATTGAAAATGACACTCTGTGCGTTTCTCTTTTACCTGATTATCAGAGAGAAACGTTAAACAGGCAGACAGATCACTGGTACTTCAGGATAGTTGCTGAAAAAGGGACCAGGATCAGGATGAAGATTGAAAAAATGGTGCCTGACGTTTATAACGGGAGGCCTGCAACCGACTGGTGGAACTATAAAACCGGCATACCCTGTTATATCTCAAACGATAACAGCAGCTGGAAACCATACAGAACCACAACGCTTCCAGGTAAAGAGATCTTTTTAGAGTTTGTAATGGATTCTGATGAGGTTTACCTGGCTAGACTTCCTGTTTATACAACATCTGATTTAAAATCTCTTATATCAGGGGTTGAAAATAAAAAAGGCATTAAAATTATTGAGATAGGCAGGACACTTGAAAACAGGCCGCTTGAGATTATACGACTTGGTACTCCTGATGCAAAAATTCAGGTACTGATCAGAGCCAGGGCACATCCCTGGGAAGCGGGTGGCAACTGGGTTATTGAAGGACTTATAGATGAATTCATCAAGAAAAATAACAAAGTTTTATCAGACAATTTCTGTTTTTCTATTCTGCCCATGGCTAATATAGACGGTGTTGTAAGAGGTATGACGCGGTTCAATACAGCGGGAATGGATCTGAACAGGAACTGGGATAAAGCTCCTGATTCTTTGCTTTGCCCCGAAAATTATGCTTTCGATGCTTACATAAATGGACTTATTAGTCAAGGATTAAAGCCTGTTCTTATTATTGATCTGCATAATGATGACAAAGGAGATATACATCTTGCCAAACACGACAGGAAAGATGTTCAATTCAAAAATGATATGAAAAGATTTGAACGCCTTTTGAGAAAGTACACCTCTTTTTCTGAAGAATTCAGGTATTCCTGGAATGACGACGGTCAGGAGGCAGTCATGTCAATTGAAAATGGAATATTACAACGATATGGTTTAGAATCATTTGTTTATGAGCTAAATGCGAACTGGATTTCCGGACTTACAATAATCCCTTCTGCAGATAACTGGAAAGAGACCGGAAAAGGACTTTTTAATGCTTTATACGATTTTTTGAGATAAACAAATAGTATATAATAAAAAGGAGGCAGATATGAAAACCAACATCAGAATTTTACTATTAATACTGTTAATGACATTTTTTATTGCCAGTGGGAAGGAATCTTATTCACAGGGTGTCCTTAAAGCAGGTATGGCAAGAGTTGAAATAACACCATCACTTCCCGTTCAGCTTTATGGCTATTCTTCAAGGAAAACTTTGTCAACGGGAGTGCATGATCCATTATTTGCGAGAGTAATTGTATTTGGGAACAACGGAAACAGGTTCGTGCTTATTTCGACTGATATAGGATCATTCAATGATGAACTGTTTACTGCAATTAAGAAGGATCTTATGGAGAAATTTAAAATTAAAGAATCGGAAATTATACTTTCAGCTATTCATTCGCATAGTACTCCGATAGTCGGACTTACATCAACGAGGTTAAATGAAAATAATATAAAGTATACTGGAGAACTAATGCTGAAACTTACTTCAGCAGTCGGTGAAGCAATTGCCGGAATGAAACCCGTAACCATAGGTATGAATACCGGGTCATCACCGGTTGGGTCGAACAGGCGTGAAATGAGTTCTGATGGCACCATTAAGCTGGGAAGAAATCCTTACGGACCAACAGATAAGGATGTGCAGGTAATGAAGGTATCTGCCACTGACGGATCATTTAACATTGCATTGTTTGATTATGCTACCCATGCCACATCACTCGGGCCAGACAACATGCTTATTAGCGGAGATGTACTGGGCCTTGCTGCACAATTTGTCGAAAAGATCCTTGGGAATAAAACTGTAGCTCCTGTATTTGCAGGTGCCTCAGGCGATATTGACCCCTGGTACAGAATACTTCCTGGTTTCAATGAAGAGCAAGGCTGGATACCAGAGACCGTTCTTCTCGGGACATTACTTGGAGAAGAAGTGATAATTAACTATAGAAAAATAAATGAGACCAGTCAGGGTGGAACAGTTTCATCGATGACATATACACTTGAGTGCAACAGGAATACCAGAAATGAATCGAATGGTAGCAATAGTGAAGTCCAAAGCGGCACCGTGCCGGTAAATATTACCGTTGCAAGAGTGGGCGATGAAGTTGCTTTTGTTGGATTCAGTGTTGAAATGCTTACAGAAATTGGTATGGCTATAAAGGAAGCATCTCCATTCAAATATACCTTTATAATAACCCATGCCAATGGTAGCAGTGGTTATCTTCCTCCTTCATATTTGTATAAAGAGGGAGGCTATGAAGTTACATCGACTAAATTCGAAATTGGCTCCGCAGAAAAAGTGGTCAAACAGACTCTGACTATGCTTTATAATCTAAAATAACAAGAGGTCGATACAGATTATATTTATATTGAGTATTTTAATAAACTACTTCATATTTGGTGATACTTAGTGTTTTAGCGTCTTGGTGACATGTTTTTGCCACTTAAACACAAAGGCACAAATATCCACAAAATGAAAAAAATAGTATCTATTTCACTCTAAAATAGATCTTTCTTTGATTTGAATACTCTTTTAAAAATACCTTCAGGATTGCTGCTGAAATAGATGCCAGGATTAAGACTGGAATTAAGTATATAATTTCCGTCATTCTGCCTGTAGCCTTTGATTGAAATATTCAGCAAGTTATTGCCTTCAATAATCATCTGGTAATCAGGATTTATATCTGGTTTGAAAGCGTCATTGAAATCCTGACCGTCAACATTGCTTAAGGATGTCAGAAATGATGCAACTTTCGCAGAATCGGCAGGTTCATTAGCAATGAACCATTTTGAATCCCGGAGAGATAATGCAAAACTGCTGTCAGCAGGATAAATGTATTTAATATATGTGACCTCATTCATGGTGAAGGTTACAAGCGTATTATCTCTCCAGTCGTTGAATGACCTGTTAAATGATAATGAAAGAAAACCGTCAACTCCAAAGACCTCATTTTGACCATGTACCCTCACATATGATGTACCCTGAATATTATTCCTTCCATACATAGTGAGCTGGTTCTGCATCTGCTTGTAGGTGAAACGTCCAATGATAAGGTCGGCCAAAGACTTACCCTTTTTGTTAAGGATGCGTATCCTGGTTCCGGTACTGTCAGTTACCTCAAAATCGCTCCATTTTGCTTTACTTTTTGATACTAGGTTCTGTGGTTTGATTGAGAGAATTTCACCCAGAATGTTCTCTACTTCCATCTGCCTGGAAGGTGAAATGATATTGCCCTGAATGACTTTCCACTTTCCATTCTCCCTTATGAATTCATAAGGTTTGTCAATAGAATTTTTTGGATTAAGTATTATTTTTGAAACTTCTGTAGTATCAAATTCAACTATCCTGTCTTTCAGGGTAGCCCTCTCTTTAGGGATCTTTATCAAAACTGTAAATGCCAGAATAACTATCAGTGCTGCAAGTATATATAATAATCTTTTATTGTCGAATCTGCTACTCATAATTTACCTCCATTCTTTTAATGCGCTTGTTGTGATTGATCTGTATCCTGATAAGTCCGTAAATTACTATAAGTATAATAGGGAGAAGAAAATTCAGAAGACAATACAGTATTGGTCGTTACATTGTTGACTTCTGTTGTCCTTCAGAAAAACTTATAATTGAACTTGACGGAGCTCCCCACGGTGAATATTATAAAATACAGGAAGATGAAAACAGGGATAAATACCTGGAGGGCTTTGGATTAGCTGTATTAAGGTTTGAAAACAGATTTGTATTCCAGGAACCTGAATACTTAAAAAATGAGATAAGGAAAGTCTTCAAGGAAAAGGAAACGATCTGATAAACTAATCAACCACCCCGGACACGCCAAGGCGTGTCCACCCCTCCTTCAAAAGGAGGGGAAATTATTATATATGAACTGAATTCAGATATTAAAATCCGTTTGCCTTTATTTATCCTCCCTGTAAAACCTTTTCAGACTCCTTAGGTTGACGGCTCTGCCCACTAACCCATTTCAAAGGGGAATTTTGAGACAATTATTTTCTCATAGAACAGGAAGGGAAATAATTGATGTTACCTAATTTATAAGTATATTTATTTCTCGAATATACATTACCTGGTAACAAATATTTATTCCATGAAGAAAGCTGCAATAGTCGGATTTGGTTTTATGGGTATGACTCATGCGAAGAGTATTCTGAAAATGAATGATTTGAAATTGTCATCCATTGTTGAACGTGATCTTTCCATAATTGATAAGAACCTGCAGGCTGAAATCGGAAATATTGCTGTTGGAAATCTTAATGCCTCAGATTTGTCATCAGTAAGCCGGTATTCTGATTTTGATGAATGTCTGAATAAAGAAGATTTTGATGCAGTGATAATATGTACTCATGTTAACACCCATTATGAGCTGACTAAGAAAGCATTGCTAAATAATAAAGATGTCTTTCTTGAAAAACCTTTTTGCATCGATTCCACAGAGGCAAAAGAGCTCATTGACCTGGCTTCAGAAAAAAACAAACTGCTTATGATTGGCCATGTGGTGCGTTTCATGTCTCCATATCAGAAACTTAAAAATTGGGTTGATACCAGGGAATTTGGTGATCTTAGGTTCCTTTCTCTTACCCGGTTTTGCGGACTACCAGGCTGGGGGCAGTGGAAAGAAAAAGATGTAAAGGACTTGTCAGGAGGCGCCCTTTTTGATCTTGTAATTCATGATATTGATTTTGCAGTATCTCTGTTGGGACAACCAGAAGAAATAGAATCTGTTTACCTGCCTGGTGTGTATAGTAAACATGACTATGTCAGTGCTTTATGGAGTTATGATACGATTAAAACGCATATTAAGATTGATGGAGGATTTTCTTTTCATAAGAACTTTCCATTCCAGGCAGGTTATATGGCACAGTTTGAAAACGCAAGCGTTGCATTTTCCACTTTGAACGGGAGTGTGATCTCGATAGCAGATGATGAATCTGTCAGGGAAGTTCCGGCAGGTGATGCCGGAGCCGGATACTACAATGAAATGCTCTATTTTGCTGATTGTTTGAATAGTGGAGCAGTACCGGAATTATGTACTCCTGACTCATCCCTGCTTTCTATAGAATTATGTTATAAACATCTGTAAAATAAAAATTTATGAAGAACCGTCTTGCTATTAACGGAGGTACCAAGAGTATTAAAAAAAACTATGAATGGCCGCTCTTTGATCATTCGGAGGTAAATGCAGTTGCTGAAGTTGTAAAAAGCGGAAGGTGGGGAAATCCCGACTGCGGCGATCTCATAAAAAAATTTGAAGATGAATTTGCAGTATACTGCGGAGTTAAGTATGCCCTGGCCTGTGTTAACGGGTCAGTTGCTTTGCGACTCGCACTTATAGCCTCAGGAGTCAGGCCCGGTGATGAAGTTATTATACCACCTTACACCTTTATTGCTACTGCTTCAATAGTTCTTGAAGCAAACTGCGTACCTGTATTTGTGGATATTGATCCTGAGACCTATAATCTGGATCCATTAAAGATTGAAGCAGCTATTACAAAACGTACGAAAGCTATTATCCCGGTTCATTTTGCAGGACAATCATGCGATATGGATAAAATAATGTCAATAGCATTAAAGCATAATCTAATGGTTATTGAAGATGCATGTCATGGACATGGTGCTGAGTACAAAGGGAGAAAGCTCGGAAGCATTGGAAATGCAGGATGCTTCAGCTTTCAGTCATCAAAGAACCTTACATGTGGTGAGGGCGGAATGGTGATAACCAATGATGAAAAACTTTATGACATGATGAATTCACTAAGGAATGTAGGAAGAGTGAAGGGAGGACAATGGTATGAACATCATTATCTTGGTTGCAATTACCGGATGACCCAGCTGCAGGTTGCATTGCTCTCTGCGCAGATAAAAAAACTTTCGGAACAGACCATGAGAAGGCATGAAAATGGCACTTATCTCAATTCACTTCTTGCAAAAATAGATGGGATAAAACCACTTGGAAGGGGAGTGGGAGAGACTCTTCATAGCTATCATATTTATATTTTCAGGTATGATAGGTCAAAGTTTGATAACCTGCCAAAAACTGAATTTGCAAAGATGCTTGCTGCAGAAGGTGTCCCATGCTTCATGGGGTATCCTCAGCCTCTCTATAAACAACCTCTTTTTCTAAATAAGAATTTCATGTGTTATGCTATTCCTGAAGAGGTTGACTATTCAGGAGTCAGTTGCCCGGTTACAGAAAAGGCCTGTTATGAAGAGGCTGTATGGATATTGCAAAATGGCATGCTTGGTTCGAAAGAGGATATGGATAGTTTTGCCGGTGCTATCCTTAAAATACAGGAAGCAGTAACGAACTGATACTATTTTACCCTGATCTTGTGTCCTCTCAGGGCATAATATAATATATAGGTATAGATTGGAAGAACTATCCAGTATGCAGCTTTTGCTGTAGCTACATCTGCAAGACGGCCGTAAATAAGAGGAATAACTGCAGCGCCAGAGATAGCCATTACCATCATTGAGGAGCCTGTCTTTGTAAAGCGGCCCAGTTCAGTTATTGCCAGCGGCCATATTGATGGCCACATCAGTGAATTTGCAAGTCCAAGCAATGCAATAAACATTACTGAAATAAATCCACCCGTCATAATTGCTGCCAGGGCAAAAAATAATCCTAAAACTGCAGAGATTACAAGGGCATTCTTCTGTGAGATATATTTAGGAATTGTGATTATCCCGATTACATAGCCAACCAGCATTGCAAAGATAGTGAATGATGAAAAGAATTTTGCAGTGACCATCGGGATATCAAGGAAGACACCATAACTGATAATCGTATTTCCTGCAATTACTTCAACTCCTGTATAGAGAAAAATTGCAAGGACACCAAGCAGCAGATGTGGAAACTGGAATATGCTTGTTTTATTGGTTATTCCTTTTTCCGCAATTGCATTTTCTTCCTCAGCATTGACATCAGGAAGATTCGAATAATAAAGGTAAACAGACAGAATTAAAAGTGAAACAGTTATCAGGAGGTAAGGCACTATAACCCTTTCTGCCAGCAGATTAAGTTCTATGTTTTTCTCAACAGGGGTCATTACAGCTACTTTTTCAATTATTTCATCTGCTCCCTGGAGTGTAATGAATCCGAGTATTGCAGGGGCGAGTACCCCGGCAACTCCATTGCATATACCCATTATACTTATTCTTTTAGCTGCACTCTCAATGGGGCCTAATATTGTGACATATGGATTAGAGGCGGTCTGGAGTAAGGCCATCCCTGCACCCTGAATGAATAATCCTGTCAGGAATAAACTGTATGTTCTTGTTAGTGCTGCAGGAATAAAAACCAGTGATCCTGTTGCCATAGCTATCAGACCTGCAGTCATTCCTTTTTTGTATCCTGTATACTCAAGAAGCCATCCTGATGGAACAGACATAAAAAAGTAGGCTATATAAAATGAGAAGGCTACCAGGTAAGATTGAAAATTATTCAGCTCGCAGGCTATTTTAAGATATGGAACCAGAATTGCGCTCAGCCAGGTGATGAAACCGAAAACAAAGAAAAGAGTTCCAATGATAATGATCGGGCTTGTGATGCCCCGATATATGCTCTTTATTAGTTTATCCATTAATAAGGTGCTATGCTGATTGTGCTACCTGTTATTCTGCTTAATTTCACCAATTATTCTGTCATAAACGTCAATCGGAAAGACTGCCGGTGACCCATACCAGAAAAATGAATCAAAACCTTCATAGTTTTTTAATTCCAGGTGTTTGCTGGTAGGGAGGTAGCTTGAAACATCATTTGTATATCCTGCAACAGATACCATTTTGCCTGGCCACATATTTTTGACACCCAAACCATATTCAGTGGTTGTTTCTCTCGAAAATCCGATCAGTTTCCAGTTACCAATATTGAATGTCTGGACATATACAGGAAGTGATGATGGCATAGTTTCTTCTTTATAATATTTGAGCATGAGATCACTCCATTTGACATTTTTCTCTGCATATACATCCCCGGTTTTATTTATATTTTCCTCTTTGTAGGCCATTATCTCTTCAATTGTCCACGGCTTAATTGGAATATTTATTGTATCGAGGAAGAAAGTTACAGGTCCGCTGATTTTTTCCATTGGTCTGTTCAGAACCGCAATCACTTCATTTGCAAGTTTTTCACCTGAGATATATTCTCCGTTATCCTTTGGATTAATGTCTCCCGCAGTTCCCTGCAGAAATAGTGAATTGACAGTATTTGTTCTTCTTTCCACAAGCTGGCGGGCCACACCCGGGTAATTAGCACTGATTGTATAGTGAAGCGTTCCGGCAGTACTGAACACCGGATGGCAAGCCGCAATAAATAGATAATTCTCCTCATGTTTTACTGGATAGGAGATTTTTAATACATCCACTGCACTGTCGTAAAGCTCAGGATGGTCTTTTAAACTCCTGTTATATCCAATATCAGTAGTACCTCTTCCGAACCAGAGCTCTGCAGGTTCCAGTTTTGCAAGAGCCTTTTCTACTGAATTGATTATTCCATTTCTGAGTGTTTTGTTCAGATATATGCTGTCGGGTCTCTGGTTGGCTTCCTGCCACGTGAGCCAGTTCTGTGAAACTGGAGCAAAATGAGTATGTGAAGAGTTAATAAATACAGCATTCCCGGGGATACTTGTTTTTTTATATATTTCATCCTTGATTGCTCCTGTAAATTCATCATCAAGCCCACATAAATCTATATTGATAATAACAATTGTACTGGATCCTTTTTTTATTGCCAGTGCCCTCGATGTAAGATTGCCTTCACTACGGTTTTCTCCAATGTAGAGCATGTTATTCTTTCCTATTCCGTAAAGCCTTTCATTGAAAATGATAATATGATTTATATCCTCTTTGATTGTTTCTCCATTGCGGTATGCCATTTTTAACCATCTGATCTCTTCTCGTGAGGGTTCACATTTATATATGACGCCTTCTGAGGTAAGCGCATAAAGCCTGCTTTTGTCTGCAGCAAGACTTATAATACCTGATGGTGCATCAGCCTTCTTCCAATCAAAGCTCTTTTGTGACAGATCACTTCTCCAGAATATCCCATCAGGACCTGATGCATAAATTGTTCCTCCCGAGATTGCAATCCTGGTAGCTGTCTTGTCAATATTTTCTTCTTTTTCCCATTTTAATGCTCCATTAAGAGAAGTTACAACTATTTCGCCTTTATTGTTTAATCCATAAAATTTTTCGCCAGTTCCGGCGATGGAAATGATACCATCTGAGATCCCTTCTTTTTCACCAACTATGATTTTCTCATCCGGTTTCAGTCTGAAAATCCCATTATTGCTTATAATGAACATTTTATTGCCAGATGCCCCGGTAGCATTGATTGAAGGTAAGGATCCTTTTTCGACCCATTGAAGAGTAAATCTTCCATCTCTCGGAGCACCATAACCTCCAAGGTGCAAGGATAACAACGACTGATCGGGTTCTATTGAGACCTGGGCAGTACCTGCCTGGTATTCGTACTGGGAGAAAAGTCTTACAGGTAACAGTAGCAGGAAGATAATGGGAAACAGTAATGACGATCTCATAATTATTAGTGTATTCTTCATATTTCTATCTTATTTTGATCTTAAAAGCCCATGCATAACTGCAGGAAGTTGGCCTTGCTTTCTGCCTGGGATAAATAATAGTCAATCCATCACTCTCTGACCATTTCCATTTTAATTCACCAGGTATCCCAAGCATAGTAACAATTGATCCTTCAGAAGGTTTAACTGACTTAAGCTTAAACTCTTCACCCTGCCATTCAGCAAAAATAGCGTAAACATAATCCCCCTTGGATGTAAAATATGCATCTCCTTCCTGCTGTACTTTCCAAGGCCTGGTATCATAAATTGCCTCTCCGTTGGTTTTAAGCCATTCGCCCAGCTGAAGAAGTGGATATTGCTCATATTCAGGAATCTTTCCAGCCGCCGTGGGACCAACATTGATATCGAAATTTCCATTTTTGCTGACTCCCTTGATAACTTTGTCAATAAATTGCTTTGGTAACATTACATCTTCAAGATCAGTATCCTTGTTATACCCGAATGTCTTGGCAATGCCCTGCCAGTATGACCATTTGTGTGTCAATGATCCTTCACTGCCTTTGTCATAATCATATTCAACATTATATAAATCACCATGTTTACCTCTTTCATCCTTGCCAAAACGGTCATTAACAAATACTTCCTGGTTTCTTTTTGCAGCCTCATTGTAATAATATGCTACCACCTCTTTCATCTTCCAGAACGATTCAGGGTGATCCCATTCCCCGTCGAAGAAAATAAAATCAGGGTGGTAGAGGTCAATCAGTTCTTTTATCTGAGGTATCATGAAATCGTCAACATAATTATTGACCTTTTTAAGTCCTGCATACGGAATTACCTTGCCCGTATAGAGTGGATTAAACCATTCATAAAGAGAGTAATAGAATCCAACTTTAAGGCCTTCTTTTCTTCCGGCTTCAAAAAATTGACCAAGTAAATCCTTTCTGGGGCCCATTATCATGGCATTCCGATCAGTATATTTTGTTGGCCACAGGCAGAATCCATCGTGATGCTTTGACGTTATAAAATAATATCTGGCACCCATTTTTTTCGCAAACCTGGCCCATTCATATGGATCAAATGACTCTGCTTTCCATTGTGGAATGAAGTCGTCATAGGTAAAGTTAGTGCCATAATTTTCTTTATGGTAATCGACTGTGGGATTTCCTTTTTCGTGCATTCTGTATCCATACCACTCTGCATAAGAAATACCTTTTTCCCTGGGAGCCCATGCAGGAACAGAATAAACTCCCCAATGCATGCTCAGACCGATTTTGGCATCTTCGTACCAGGCAGGCATCTTATGTTTGTCAAGGGATTCCCATTCGGCTTTGTAAGATCCCTGTGCAGACAGGGCAACTGTTAATGCAAATAAAATGAATGAATTAGAAATCTGGAGAATTCTCATAACGGGATAAATTAGTTTGTTATAAATTATTAAGAATTTAAAGATATATTATTTCGTAAGAAAAGTTGAAATCAGATTCTATTTTAAGGTTTGTTTAAAATTTGTTAATAGAATTATATCTGTCAATAATTCATTTGGTATTAATTTTAATCTTGCTACTTTTAACTGTTTTTGTTAATAATTAAAAATTCTGTAAATATAATCTTCTTAAAATGAAAGATATTGCTAGATACACATCTGCTGAAAGATTTGTTATCGTAACATTAAGGCTTTTAATCGGCTGGCATATCCTGTACGAAGGATTCGCCAAGTTATTGATACCCAATTGGTCATCAATAAATTTTCTTCAGGAATCACAATGGATACTCAAAGGATTCTCAGGATGGATAATTTCAAATCCGGGTGTGCTTGGTGTTGTTGATTTTCTGAATACATGGGGACTCATCCTGATCGGACTTGGGTTGATGCTGGGACTTTTTACAAGGGTTGCTGCAATATCCGGAGCCGCTCTCCTGCTGGTTTATTACCTGAATAATCCTCCTCTGATTAGTCTGGAGTATTCTGTTCCTGCTGAAGGAAGTTACCTTATTATCAGTAAGACACTCATAGAATCGATGGCATTGATAGTTCTGGCTGTTTTTCCTTCCGGGTATTTTGCAGGGCTGGATATTATTGCTGATAAATACCTGAAACGTAATAAATAACTGATTATTCAAAATAGATATGACAAACACAGAAAATACCGAAAATAAAAAAGATATGGAGGAGGGGACAATCAAGAGGAGGACCTTGCTTAAGGCACTCGTCGGAATTCCTGTTCTCGGAGTTTTTGCTTTTGAACTCATAAAAAAGTATACCTACGATCAGGAGAAAAAGGCACGACTGATAAAAGAGCTTGGTCTGGATAATCTTCCTGTACCTACTATTGTAAAGAGTAATAAGGGCTCAAAAGGTGATCTTATAAGAGTTGGTTTAATAGGATTCGGAAGCAGGGCTGTTTCACATGCCAATGGGCTCGGTTTCATGCATCCTAAGGATGTTGAGTCAAGAACAAAAAATGATAACATGAGAGACTGGCTTGCACAGGATGACCTTAATGTTGCTATAACAGGAATCTGTGATGTATTTGATCTTCATGCTGAAAACGGTCTGGCAACCGCCAGGAATACTGTTCGTGCAGGAGGAGCTGAACCTTCAACACTCCCGGTGAAAAAGTACCGCACTTATGAAGAGATGCTGAATGATAAGGATATCGATGCTGTTATGATTGCAACTCCCGATCATCATCATGCTCCAATTTCTATTGCTGCTGCGCAAGCCGGTAAACATGTTTATTGCGAAAAAGCACCGGTGCATTCTGAAGATGAGATAATGCCACTATATGAGACTATTAAGAACAGTAATATAACTTATCAGCTTGGACATCAGATTACTCAGAGTGTAATATTCCAGCAGGCAAAAGACATTGTGAAAAGGGATATTCTTGGGAAGATTACTCTTGTAGAGACAACTACCAATCGTAACAGTGCTGATGGTGCCTGGATACGTCATCTCGATAACGATGGAAATCCAAAACCAGGCGATGAAAAAACAATAGACTGGCCACAGTGGCTTGGCCATGCTCCAAAAGTTCCATTCAGCATCGACAGATATTATAACTGGACAAAATTTTTCGACTATGATATAGGCCTTCTTGGACAACTTTTCACTCATGAATTTGATGCTGTTAACCAGCTTCTTAACATAGGGATCCCCAAATCTGTTGTTTCTTCAGGAGGCATATACTATTGGAAAGATAACAGGGATATGGCTGATACACTTCAGTGTGTATTTGAGTATCCCGATCGGGACCTTACGCTGCTTTACAGTGCCATGCTTGCCAACAGCCGGAGCCGTGGCCGTGTTTTTATGGGAACTGATGCATCAATGGAACTTGGAGGCGCAATAAATATTACTGTAGATGGAAGCTCCATGAAGTATAAAAAGCAGATTGATTCCGGATTAATCGATCCTTCAAGCCCTATGGTCTCATTTAATCCTAATTCGGGCAAAGTTGACGCTGTTACTTCTGCCACTGAGAAGTACTATGCTGCAAGAGGACTTACAACCACAAGCATTAATGGTATACAGGTTGATGTTACTTATCTGCATATAAAAGAATGGATCGACTGCATCAGAAGTGGAAAGACGCCAAGTGTAAATATTGAAATGGCTTTCCAGGAAGCTGTAACATGCATAATGGCTCATAAGTCGTATGTGGAAAAGAGAAGAGTTGAATGGGATCCTGTAAGCAGGAAAATTGTTTAGAAGGTACCGATTTTTGCATACAGGTATTTTACAAATTCGCAATATGAAAAGATTATCCTTTTGCATAGGTGCATCAGTAATATTTTTCTTGTTGTTTATCTCATGCAATAACCGGGATAAAAATTTTATTTTTTTCCATACAGACCAGGGATTCGAATTGAAAGAGGGGGGGAAACCTGTTTTTTTCTACCAGAGTGTTCCCAAGACACTTACCGGAGAATATGTCTGTACCAATTATTTCCATCCCCTGTATAACCTTAAAGGTGATATTCTTACTGAAGAGTTCCCTCCTGATCATCCTTATCACCGAGGTGTTTTCTGGACCTGGCATCAGCTCTATATTGATTCTGTAAGCATTGGAGATGGTTGGATCAATGATGGCATATCCCAGGATGTTGTGAAAATATTAACAGAAGTAAGGGATGGTACAGCTGAGATGGACCTGGAGGTAAACTGGTTTTCGGATACTTTGCCCGCTGGCCAGCCATTTATGAAGGAACAGACTTCAGTTGTAGTCCACCCATCGGAATCGAATATCCGAAAATTGGATTTTATAATCAGGTTGTATTCTCTTATAGATAATCTTGAAATAGGAGGATCAGATGATCCGAAAGGGTACGGAGGATTTTGCCTGCGTTTAAATATTCCTGATAATATGATATTTACATCAGAGTCAGGAAAAGTAGAGCCTCAGGAGATGCAGGTTTCAGCCGGCAGGTGGATGGATTTCTCAGGTCTGTTTGGTAAAATGCAGGAGACAAATGGTATTACAATTCTTTGCCATTCTGAAAATCCTGTATTTCCTTCTCCATGGATATTGCGTCAGAAAGGCAGTATGCAGAATGCCGTGTACCCTGGAAGGGAAAGGGTTAAATTGAGTAAGGGTGTACCGGTCATTCTGAAATACAGGCTTGTAATACATAATGGTGATGCACAGAGCATTGACATTAATAAGTTGCAGGCTGAATATTCAAATAAATAAATCTTTTAAATCATCCTAATTCCGGCCCGCTGATCAGGAACTGAAATTCAGGTTTGCCCGGATAAGGATTATTCTTTAGATACATCCTTACAAATTCCCTCTGAACTAAGAATCCTGATGATTCCAGCCATCTTATCAATTCTTTCTTATCAGCCAGAACATCCAGTGCTACAGCCTTTCCTTTGAGGTTACTAAGAACCCTGGATAATAAGGCTTTTGCATTATCAGCTGATCTTGAATATAGAGGTCCAATGTAGTCGTATTTGGTTCCGTTTCTTCCCAGGATGAAGTCCCCCTCATTCTTTTTACCGGCCAGAAAAAAGGACTTTTCAGGATAGTCTTCAAAGAGATGCTTCATTAGATTATCCCTGCGGACTCCAAAAACATCTGCATCCTGATCAATTATCTGTGGAAGAAATTCTTTGGAGAGGGCGTCAACTATAGTATCAGGAAGAAAATTTTCGCCGCTGTGCAATGAATTGATTGTCATCCTTAAGATCCGGTATTCATCAATAAATCCAAGGCTTTTGTAGAGAGGATATCCTGCAGGGGTAGCATCAAGTTTGATGCACTTATTATTACCGGTTTTTTTTATTAATTCACTCATTAGCATCCTGCCTGCCCCCATGCCCCTGAGTGATTTGTCAACAATTACCATTCCGATCCAGATCACTTTCCCTGCATGGTTAAGTGCAGTGGCTGTACCCGCGATTCTGCCATCCATTTCAGCAACAATGCATAAGTTATCTGGATTCTTCTGAAGGAACATCCAGTCATTTATAGTCTGGTTCCATCCTTCAGCTACTGACAGCTGCAATGCCTCACCCAGGTCATTGCCGGTCATACGGCGTAGTACAAATGATGAAGATTCAGGCATACTTAATTTATACAGATTTTTAAGAGAGCCATCTGTCAAGATTTTCTTTTACAAAAGCATCATCATTCAGGCCAGGGTACATTTTATAAACCCTGTCTATCTCAGCCATCTGCCCTGGTGATAGTGCCTCCTCCGGATCAAGTGTCCATAATCCTTCGAGAATGCCCTGCCGGCGCAAAACTTCATGCAGACCCACAATACATCCTGCAAAGTTGTTTGCTGCATCGAAGAATGCTGCATTGCTGTCAGTGATTTTATTTGCCAGAGCAAGTGTTCTTTTGATGTCATTATTAAATTCTCCGGCATGCACTGATTCAAAAAGTTTTACAGCAGAATGAGTCCATACAGCCCAGTGGCCCAGCAAACCACCCACTATATTTTTCTTAATAATTTTATTTCCGTAAGGTATTTCATATTCCGTCAGGAGGTCAACAAGAATATTATCGTCATTGCCTGTATAAAGTGCAATTTTATCACCTCTTCCTGATTCCATTACTCCTCTCAGCACATCAAAGGTCTGGTAACGGTTAAAAGGAGCAATTTTTATGGCAATGACATTTTCAATAGCGGCAAATTCCCTCCAGAAATTTACATCCAGCATTCTTCCTCCAACTGCAGGCTGAAGATAAAATCCTACCACAGGAATAATATCAGCAATCTCCCTGCAGTGCCTTATGATCTCCTTATTATCAGATTTCCTGAATGCCGCAACGCTTAACAGAACAGCATTATAGCCATGTTTGAGAGCGAGGCTTGCTTCCCTGACTGCCTGGTCAGTCTTTCCTATAACTCCTGCAATACGTATAACAGGTTTACCCGTATTTGAGCTGAATCTGGTAAATTCTTCACCAGCCAGGGCCAGCAAAGGTTCATAAAGACCTACTTCAGGGTTCCTGACTGCAAACTGTGTTGTATGGACTGCCACTGCAAGTCCGCCTGACCCTGCATCGAGATAATACCTTATCAGGGCTCTTTGCCGTCTCTCATCCAGCTTCCTTTTACTGTTGAGCGCAAGCGGCATCGCCGGAATTACCACCCCTTTATTTAAATTTCTAATTACTTCTGATGGAATTGAATTTGCTGTCATCCTGGTATAATGTAATTGAGATTAAATTTCACTTTATATTATCACCCTTCTGCCTTTCGCCCTTCGCCTTCCGCCTTTCAATACTTCCCATCCCTTACCTCAAAATGAGTAGGTTTGCCAAGAATGCTCTTGTCCTGAGCCAGCCATTCAGCTATCCACTTTATAACCTGTTTCACCGGGACTTTTGGCTCACCAAATAATTCAAATGCATGTCTGGAGTTGTTAAGAAGGGCTGTTGGAGCTTCCCTTCCGGAAAAAGCGACCTTAACTCCCATGAGATTCCCGAATTCTTCTGCCACATCCTTTACGGTTAGGATCTCAGGTCCTGTGATGTTTAGTATTTTTGCCGGTGAATCAGCATGTTCAAGTGAACGCAATACATAATCATTCATATCACCCTGCCAGATTACATTGAAGTGACCCATAGTCAAGTCTACGGGCTGATTATTTTTAACTTTTAACGCAATATCGACCAGGACTCCATATCTCATCTCGACAGAATAATTAAGCCTTATGAGTGTAACTTTTGTTTTATTTCTAATACTTCCAAACTCAAACATTCTTTCCCTGCCCAGGCATGATTGTGCATATTCCCCTATAGCCTCAGGCATATCAGTCTCTTTGGATCCTCCCGAATCAACCGGGACCAGAGGATAAACACACCCGGTTGAGAACGCAACTATTCTTGATTGTTTAAAGCTGTCAGCAACAATTGCCGGCAGGTAAGTATTGATTGCCCATGTCAGAGACAGATTATCTATTGAACCGAATTTCATCCCGGCAAGATAAAATACATTCTTAGCCTTTGGTAATGAATCAGTGAACCTTGTATCAAGAAGGTCACCGTTAATGGTTTCAATGCCTTTTTTTTCAAGCCACTCACGTTGTTCATTGCTTTCGAATGTTGAAACTCCGATTATCCTTTTTTTAATGCCGGCTTCATCACAGGCCCGTTTGGCCATTGCAGCAAGAGATTTGCCAATTTTACCTGCAACGCCAAGGAATATAAGGTCTCCGTCTATACGCGAGAACATTTCAATTGTTTCCCTGCCTGGTCGTGAAAGTAATTCATCAAGTTGTTCTTCATTTTCAATCTTTTCCGGGTAATTCAGCATATGTAATTCCTCCATGTTAAAATAATATCCTTGTATATTCTGTATGATTCTTCCAGTTTATTTATGTAGCAGAATTCATCAGTTTTATGTGCCATTTCAGCTTCACCAGGTCCCAGTATTATTGTAGGAATACCACCGTAGGTTTTCTGTAATACTGACCCGTCGGTAAGATAGGGCAGTGATTTTGGAAATCCTGCTTTATTTATATCTATCCCACATATCTCATAAACCATTTTGACAAAAGGATTATCTTCAGGTGTGAAAACAGGAGTCATATCGACAAGTACCTCCAGCTTTGTTTCATTACCCAGCTCTTCTGAAAGTCTTGCAATTGTTTTATTATGATCTGTTTTTGAAGTGGACCTGATGTCAATCGTAAATTCAGCATGATCAGGAACAGAATTGAGATTAAGTCCTCCGCTCATTTTGCCTACATTTATAGTAGGGAATCCCAGCAAAGGATCTGCTTCTGTTTCAAATTTGAAGTCTCTTGCTTTAAGTATCGATTCAGCAGCTTTATAAATTGCATTATCTCCAAGGTGTGGCATCGAGGAGTGAGCTGTTTTACCAGAGGTAACCGCATTCAGGTAAATAGCACCTTTATGTCCGATGGCAGGAATGTTTCCTGTCGGCTCACCCACGATAACTGCACTTGCACTGCCTGGATTATCAATCGTTTTCATAAGTTGTTGAATTCCGATACATCCCAACTCTTCAGCAGCGGTGAATATTAGTCTTACACCTCCTTCAGGTGCCCTGTTTTTAAATGCATCAATTGCTGCCAGTATCATTGCGGCAACCCCACCTTTCATGTCGCTCGAACCCCGGCCCCATATCTTGCCTTCACTTAACTCCCCTCCGAAAGGATCAACACTCCATTTATTATTTCCAAGAGGAACCGTGTCGAAGTGCCCTGAAAGAACTACTGGATGCTTGTGAGTTGAAAGACCTTTTTCAGCTATAAGATGAAGCCGGCCTTTGTCAAACTCTTTTAACCTGATTTCGAACCCGTTTTCACTCAGAAGGGCAGCAGTATACCTTGCAATTCCTTCTTCATTTCCGGGAGGATTAATGTTATTGAATGATAATAACTTTTTTGTTAAGGTTATGATATCCATGAATTCTTATCCTAATCGTGCCTTTCAAAGATAGTAATCGCAATTCTTGTACACCAGAGAACAATTAATAAAATTAAAATTAATTGTCAGGGAATGTAATTTATGCTAATTTGCATTGGAGAGTGTTTAATTATCATCCATATGAATGGGAAAAAGGGTCTTGTCTTACAAATAATACTGAGTTTTTTGACGGCATCACTGCTGGCGGTTGATTCTTCAGACAGTGTAACAATTATTGATTCAAAGCATTACAGCAATGTGCTTGGAGAGATCAGGAACTACCGTGTTTTTCTTCCTCCTGGTTATAACAGCAGTATTACAAAGAGATACCCGGTAATATATTTTTATCATGGCTGGTCGCAGAGATATTTTGGCAGCGGACCTGATGGCTATAACCATTACGAAAAGGGTACAGATAACAATGGTGATAACATTGCAGCTTTTGTTTCTGAAAATGATGTTATTGTTGTTAAACCGGATGGTTATAACAGAAATCAGGGAGAAGAGTATTATCTGAGGCCATATAATGTAGGTCCGGTTGAAACAGCCAGGCAGTTCCCTCTCTACTTTCCGGAATTGGTAAAGCATATTGATGCCAGTTACAGGACGATACCTGACAGAAATCACAGGGCTATATCCGGATTATCGATGGGTGGCTTCATGTCTTTCTGGATAGGAGGAAAATATCCTGACCTGATCTGTGCTATTGGTAATTTCTGTGGCTCTGCTGAATTTGTAGTCGGACCAAAGGATTTTCCTGTCGAGTACCGGAATATTGATTTGTTCAGAAATTATAATGGTTTAAATGTACGGTTGAATTACGGCAATAAGGATTTTATACGTTATTATCACAGGGATTTGAATAAGGTGTGGCTGCAGGTAATGGACAATTATGAGTTTGAGATATATGAAGCTGAACACTCTACCTGTGGAATGGGAGAGATGTTCACTTTCCTGAAATCATCTTTTGATAATCCTCCTGTTATCCCTGATAATTGGAATCATACTGATGTATATCCTGATTTTACTGTATGGGATTATAAAGTTTTAACTGATCGGGATATCCCCGGATTTACACTTCTTGAAAGAGTAAATAAAGGAGGATTTAAATGCTCCGTTCGTCAGCATCTTCCTGACGGTGAGATTCTTCCCCATGTTAATGTCACTGTAGTAACACCTTGTTTGTATAGGAAGAACTCTGAATATATTATTAGTGATATAAATATAAGTACAGGGGATTCAAAAAAATACACTTTAATAAGCGATAATACCGGCTCTCTGAGAATTGAGTTTAATGGAAGTATGCATGAGATTGGCATTAATAGCTCAGGTGATGACGCAAATGTGTGCCTTGCATCATATTCTATCGAGGGTACGAAGTTTGCCAGGCACGGGAGTGATGTAAGGATAAGTATTTCACTGCTTAACAAAGGATTGCAGAGAGCAGAGGGAGTGGTAGCCACCCTGACTGCTTTCAGGAAGAGTGCAGTAGTCTCCAGATCTGAAGTACTACTCGGTAATATAAATATGAATGAAATATTAAAGGCAAAGTCCGATTTTGTTTTCAGGACCTATTCAGATACGACCATTATTGAACGTTTCAGGCTGACAATTTCAGACAGGAACAACAAGAACTGGACAGAATATTTTGAAGTTCCTCTTTTTAAGAGCGATCTTCCTGAATTCACTGATTTCCAGATTGCTGACGGAAGAGAAGTGATTGTTGCGGGAAGTGGGACAGGAACTGATACCATTGTTTTGGGAATGGGTAATGGTGATGGAATTGTAAATCCGGGAGAGACTATTGCAATACTTGTTAAGGATGGAGATAACTACAGGAGAACTGAAATTCTCGCTGGAGATAATTTGCTGAATCCGCGGGGAGAAAACAAGAGGATGTCAGACTATTGGGGAACATATGACCATGTAGGCGGTTCCGCAAAATATTCGGCAGCTGTTGTTTCATCATCTGATCCCGGAAATAATATTCTGACCACATTAGTTGAATATTGGATGCCTGATTATCCTAATCATATTATTAAACAGGGAATTGTAAGTTTCAGCGTTTCAGGAACGGATAAAACGCCTCCATCAGTCGATTGGGTTAAGGTTACCGGCGATAATACAATTATGGTAAAGATGACAGAGGGCTCAGAAATCAGAAAAGTAGCTGCAAAACTCATTCTTCAGAATGATCCGAAAGTTTTCTTTATAGCCGATTTGAATAATGATGGGATTATAGGTGACATGGTAAAGGGCGACTTCATTTTCAGTTATCAAATACCAATACGGGGATTTGGCTTTTATAATATGGAGATCACGGCTACAGACTCCTTCTCAAACAAAATGGAGGTAAAAACACCTGGAGTCTTTGTAGTACATTAAGGTGTAAGGGCGCAAAGGCGCAAAGGCACAAAGGCACAAAGGCACAAAGGCACAAAGGCACAAAGGCTCTTATTCCCCCTTTGAAGGGAGTAGGGAGATGTTTTTAGGACTGGTGACAGAAGACGACCGACCTTCGCTACCTCCTTCGCAATGATTCGGAGGTCATAGAGCACAATGATAAAAACTAGTATCAAAATGTTATATGAATAAGTGTATCAAATTCACATTAATCTAAATAACTCAATTGTTATGAATACTGTAAAAACTAATTTGGCTCTGATAAAATTTTTGCTCATAATGATTATTTCGGGAGTGATTTTCATCTCTTTATCAGCCCAGACAGCTGATAAAGCATCGCTTGTTGTAAGAAAATGCCTTGACTTTGATGTCACAGGTGATGGGAGTTCTGCTGAATGGAAGAAGGCAGACTGGGTAGAGCTTCTTCAACAAGGCCCGGATAAATCTCCGTATACAACAAAGGCTAAGGTTCTTTATTCTGAAACGGGGATCTATTTCCTTTATGATTGTGTTGATAAGAAGCTTACATCAACCATTAAAGGTGATTTTCAGAATATATTTACTGAAGATGTTGTTGAGTTCTTTCTGTGGCCTGACGAAAGTTTCCCGGTTTACTTTGAATATGAGCTTTCTCCTCTTGACTATGAACTGCCTATCATTGTACCTAATTATAATGGTAAGTTTTATGGGTGGCAGCCATGGCATTATGAAGGTGAAAGAAGAACAAGGCATGCAACTATTGTCACCGGAGGTAAAAAAGAGAGCATGGCCTCAGTAACAGGCTGGAAAGGCGAGATCTTTGTACCCTACAAGCTTCTTGTTCCGCTGAATAATGTTCCTCCGGTATCCGGAACTAAATGGCGGGCAAATATTTATCGTATTGATTATGATAAAGGAACAACACATTTCGCCTGGCAGAAAGTGGCAAGGTCATTTCATGAGTACAATAACTACGGTACTTTTATTTTTGAATAAAAACAGATTTAAACAGAGACTTTTTATTTAAAAAATTCTGATCTATAGACAATTTTTCCGCCGACAATTGTAATCAGTGATTCAATTCCTTTTATTTTATCCACCGGGCAGGTCAGGAAATCGTCAGTAATAATTGCCATATCCGCAAGTTTGCCTGGCTCAATGCTGCCTTTAATTGATTCTTCGAACGAGGCATATGCATTATTAATTGTATAAATTCTCAGAGCTTCTTCGCGCGATACTGCTTCATCAGGCAAAATGGTTGAACTGCGTTCTGTTTTTCTTGTAATTATTGACCACATCGCAAGAAATGGATTGTACGGATTTATAGAAGCATCTGCATCCCATTTTACCATATGATCTGATCCACCGTTTATAATTACTCCTGCATCGATCATGGCTTTATTCGGGTGGAATGACTTTATCCTCTCGTTTCCAAGTATTGACAGCATAGCATCAGCATCCTTGTAGAACCATGCAGGTTGTACATTTGCATATACACCAAGTTCAGCCATCTTTTTTATTGCATCATGGCTGAAGAAGTTTCCATGAATGATTGAAAATCTTCTCTCAGTGATTGATTTTGACTTGTTAACTTCATCGTAGACATCGAGAAGCATATTTACTGATCCGTCCCCGGTAGCATGTGCTGTGAAGCTCCAGTTGTATTCATTTGCTGCAGAGACAATTGTTATCAAATCATCACGGGTGAAATTTATAATTCCGCGGTAAGAAGGGTCATCGATACCAAAAATTTCACCGGCTTTCTCACCCCATGGCTCCTGAAGATATGCTGTCCCTGTAAGAATTCCGCCATCCATAAATACCTTCAGCGAACCTGTACGGACCCATTTATCCCCGGAACCGGTTTTACCCGGGTAACTGTTAAGTATTTTATCTATTGATTCCTTTGTTATCTTATCCGGGGTCTTCATCAGAATATTCTGGTATATACGTGCTGTAAGTTCATTGTCAGAAGCCAGATCCTGATACAATTTTATCGATTCGAAATCGCCGGTACCTGAGAATAATCCAGTTATACAATATCTGTTATAACGGCTTATCATTTCCTTAAGAGCCTTCTTAATCTGTAGATAACTGAGAGGTTTTTGTGACGGTATTTTAAGCAGATTAAAAGCAGAAGCTCTTATAAAACCGGTTGGAGAGCCTGTTGCAGGGTCTTTAATTATTCCGGGATGATCTGACCCTGCAGAAATGCCGGAGATTCGCATTGCTTCAGAATTAATCATTCCTCCAAATGAACCATTGAGAAAAACAGGATTTTCAGGTGCCGACACATCGAGTTCTTTTAGCGAAGGCTGCCTCATTTCAGTCAGACGTGTTGAAAAGAACTTTGGAAATATAATCCATTCTCCGTTTTTCTTTAATGACGACTCATTTCTGATCCATTCGAGTAACTGATCAATGGTGTGAACATCAGGAATCTCTTCGTCAATTTCACTTAGGGAAGCCGGTTCAGGATGCAAATGAGAATCGATTAACCCTGGAATAACTGTCTGTCCTTTTAGGTCGATAATTTGAGTCTTATTGCCCGTGAATTTGTTAATTTCTCCGGTTGTACCCACCGCGAGTATCGTATCGCCTTTGATAGCAACAGCTTCTTCAATGGTAAAACGGCTGTCAACTGTGATCACTTTTCCGTTTATCAGACTCATATCTGATTGAACCACAGGTTTGCAGGAATGATTAATTATTAAAGCAAAAATGGTGTAAAAGAGAGTTATTTGAATTTTCATTTGATTTCAGATTCTATTTACTTTTTATTGAAATCCTATGCTCAGGTCCGGTAACATTTACAAGGTTTACTGCCCTGAAAACTAATTCATAGTCTGGCTTTGAAAGCCTGAAAGTAATTGAATCGCCAACACTCCGCCAGGTACCTGCTGATTCACTCATCTGGTATTCCTTTAAATTTGGAGTAAACGAAGTCAGTTTGATTGTACAGTTCCTGCCCTCTATATTTACAATAGAGGCAATTGTGTTAGGAGTCCAGTATATTTTGTTCCTGTCAGTTTCAAACTTCAGAAATTCGGGTTTGTCAAGGGCCCAGTGAGGTTTTCCATCCCATATCCATGTATTGTTTCTTGAGAAATCATCTTCATACATTATTAATAACTCTTTATGATCGGGCCATACAGTAAAGATATTATTGTACCCATGCCATTCAATCCATGTATAGGTCTGGGCATTCCTGACCTTGCTCAATCCGGTTTCGCTGTCAATGTCAAATGGTATTCGCTCAGGGCCTTTAACTTTTACTAAATCAGCTGCCTGGTTCTTTAAAAATTCATTTCTTATTTCAAGGGCGGATAATGGTATCCCGTCTTTTTCAAAGTGATGATCATATTTTGCATCGGAAAGGAACCATTTGTTATAACTGTTAAGCCATATTTCATTTATGCCGTGGTGACCATCAGGACCACCCTTAACTCCAGGTCCGGCACCAAGAGTTCTTGTAACATACCCGTAGGCATTCATAATCGCATTCTGGACTACCATATAGTGACCGCAATGAAAACCCTGACCCTTCAGAGCAGCATCCAGAATTCCTTCAGCATACCCTTCTCCCGGATAAGGATCACCAAAATCATTAATACTGATAACCATTTTTATCCAATGTCTCAATAACAGAATTCTTTTAAATTCATCTGTTTCTCCATGAAATATCGTATCCAGACTATATTTCTTAATGAGATGATCGAATTTTGGAGATGTCAGATCCTCAAATGAATAAAAATCAGAGTTTGGTAATAATATGGGATTCTTTTCATTTTCAGCATAATAGTCACTTTTACAACAATTCAGAATTACAACTGAAAAAAATATACTTATGATATAAATTTTCATCATATAATAGTTTAATTTCTATGTCATGATGGAACCCGCATATTACTGATAATTTTAATAGCGCTTGTGTATGCAAATACATGCGGGTTTCATATTGAACATTATTATTTGTTAAATATAAACATAAAAATTAAGCCTGATTTGTTGATTGGTATGCCTAAAGTTATAATTTTGATAATGAACATTATTGGATAATCTTATTACTATTTTTATTGAAAATAAAATTTAGACTTATGAGTACAATATTTTTTAACAGGAATTTTAACAAGCTAATAGCAGTGAGCATGTCATTAGTTTCTTTTATGATGATCATGACAAATTGTGAAGCACAATACAGGCCTGGTCTCTTTTTCCGTGAAGACTGGAAAGAGATCCCTGCAGCAACACCGGTCACACAACAACATGTTGTAAACAAAGACCTGGTTCTGGGATTATACGGACCGGGCTGCGATAGTATAAAGAAAAGTCACCATGATACACCGGTTGATGATCCTTATTATATATGGTCAGGCCTTAGCCAGGGTAATTGGGCTGTTACACTTAAACACAGCAGGTCATTTGTGGATCTGACTGGATATGCCAAAATATTGTGGCGTTCAAAGCAGATTGGCTTAAGATGTCTTCACCTGGTTCTGAAACTGGCTGACGGGAACTGGCTGGTCAGCAGCGAGGGAGATTGCCTGTCGAAAGACTGGAAAATAACAGAATTTAATATTATGGACCTGAACTGGTATACATTAAACATCAGTTCTGTCATTGAAGTAAAACCTGTAAAAGATCCTGATTTGTCAAGGGTTGATGAAATAGGATTCACAGATCTGATGACAGGCGGAGCCAGTGATGCCTGCTCCCGTCTTGACTGGATTGAAGTTTTTGGCAAACCGGTACCAAGATAACCGGTAACCAGTTGAAGAATTGTGTTAAAATGACTACAAACCTACTTCAGAAGTTACTGGATGACATAAGATCTGTAAGGATAGCTGTTGTTGGTGATTTCTGTCTTGATGCATACTGGTTTATCGATGAGTCGAATAGTGAAATCTCAATTGAGACAGGTCAGGCAACAAGGCCTGTCTCAAAGCATCGTTATTCGCTTGGCGGAGCAGGTAATGTTTCGTCTAACCTTTCTGCACTTTGTGTTAAGGAGGTCATTGCATTTGGTGTAGCAGGAGCCGATCCTTTCGGAACTGAGATGATAAGGATAATGAATGCCAACGGCATTAATACAGAGAATCTTCTTATACAGGACAATAAATGGTCGACCCATACATATGCAAAGCCATATTTGGGTGAAACAGAATTAAACAGGATTGATTTTGGCAATTTTAATATTCTGTCGGATGAAACAGCTGATAAGCTGATACTTAAACTTGGTGATACAGTAGCATCAGTTGAAATAATTATCATTAACCAGCAGGTTCCCTCAGGGATTCATACAGACTATTTTAAAAACAGACTTGCGGAATTAATTAAAAGGTTCCCGGATAAGATATTTATAACTGACAGCAGGAATTTTAATGATTTCTATTCAGGATCAATAAGAAAAATGAATGATACAGAAGCCTTAAGGCTCTGTGGCAAGTTTAGGGAACCTGATGAAAAGATATCTCTGAAAGAGCTTGAACCTGCTGCCCGGGAACTCTTTGATCGCTATAAAAAGCCTTTATTCATCACCAGGGGATCGAGAGGATCAATTACTGTGGAAAAGGATGGAATAAAAGAGTTACCTGGGCTGTTGATTCTTTCAAAAGTTGATACTGTAGGTGCAGGCGACAGTTATCTGGCAGGTGCTGCTTCAGCACTGGCTGCAGGTTACAATATGATTGAAGCCGCAGAACTTGGAACTTTTGTGGCAGGAGTAACTGTTCAGAAACTGTTTCAGACTGGAACTGCTTCACCTGAGGAAGTCCTCGCAACAGGGAGTGACCCTGACTATATATTCTCCTCCGAGCTGGCTGAAGATGACAGAAATGCATGGTACATTGAGGGAACTGAGATAGAAATATTAACCAGATGGAATGAAAAACCACAGGTAAAACATGCAATCTTTGATCATGATGGTACTATTTCAACATTACGTGAAGGCTGGGAGAATATAATGATACCTGTAATGATTAAGGCTATCCTTGGTGAGCATTTTGATGATGCTGATGATTCAGTTTTAGAAAAGGTTAAATTACGAGTACAGGAATACATTGATAAAACAACAGGAATCCAGACTATTGTGCAGATGCACGGACTGCTTGATCTGATTACCGAATTTGGCTTTGTTCCGAAAAATAAAATGCTGGAAGCAAAAGGTTATAAAAAAATATACAATGATGAATTACTCAGGATGGTGGGAGCGAGGAAAAAAAAGTACAAGAATGGTGAGCTGCTGATTGATGATCTTACTTTAAAAGGGTCAGTTCAGTTTATCAGAGAGCTGTATAATTCAGGAGTAAAATTGTATCTGGCAAGTGGTACCGATGTTGAAGATGTAGCTGGTGAATCAAAGATTCTGGGATATGATCATTATTTCGAGGGAAGGATATATGGTTCAGTCGGTGATTTAAACAAGGACGCAAAGAAAATAGTTCTTGATCAGATACTTGATACTATAGGTGAATCTGCTACCGGCAAGTTGATTACATTTGGTGACGGACCGGTTGAAATAAGGGAAACAAGAAAAAGAGGAGGAGTTACTGTGGGTGTAGCCTCTGATGAATTGAGGCGATATGGATTGAATAAGCATAAAAGAACCAGGTTGATAAAGGCAGGATCAGACATTATCATTCCTGACTTTTCACAGTATAGAAGGATTATTGAATTATTGAACATCTGAACCAGAGGTGATGTCAAATCCAAAGTTTAACAGGGATCGTCTAGTCTTTAAAAAGCTGTATGAAAGGAAAAACAAGGTTAACATTGTTGAGGATGTTGTTTCTATTGATAGAAAACCTGAAAATCTGACCGCTGATGATTGGAGCCTGATTGAGAAGAGTGCTCGTAAAATGGCTTCAGCAAAGTCCGATAATCGTTCCGTAATTCTGGCATTTGGGGCTCATACCATCAAAAATGGAATGACACCACTTCTTATTGCGTTGATGAGGGATGGATGGATAACTCACTTTGCAACTAACGGTGCAGCTATAATCCACGACTGGGAGTTTGCTTATCAGGGTAAGTCAAGTGAGGATGTTCGCGGGAATGTAAACAAAGGAGAGTTCGGGCTCTGGGAGGAGACCGGTTTTTATATAAATCTTGCCCTGGCTGTAGGCGCATACGAAGGTTTGGGTTATGGAGAATCAGTTGGCAGAATGATTTCCTGTGAAGGATTGCAGATACCTGATATTACTGATTTAAAAGAAGTCGCTTTAAGAAACATTACTTCTGATCCGGACCTTTCAGCATCGGCCATTGAATTATCTGGATTGATAAACAGGCTTGGTCTGAAAAAGGGTTTTATGGTAATTCCGCATCCATACAAAAGATATTCTGTACAGGCGCTTGCCTTTGATTTGGGAATCCCGTTTACCGGACATCCGATGATTGGACAGGATATTATTTATTGCCATCCTGCTAACTTAGGATCAGCTATTGGCAGGACAGCACTCAGAGATTTCCTGTCATTTGCAGATAGTATCAGCAATATTGATATGGGTGTCTACCTGTCAGTCGGATCAGCGGTGATGTCGCCAATGATTTTTGAAAAATCTCTTTCGATGGCTCAGAATATAAAAATCCAGGAGAAAAAACATATTGACGATCACTATATGCTGGTTGTAGATCTTGCAAAAGCTGACTGGGACTGGGAGAAGCAGGGAGAACCTCCTGTTGATAATCCTGCCTACTATCTGCGTTTTTGCAAAACATTCAGCAGGATGGGAGGAGAAATGCATTACCTGACGGCAGATAACCGTGATTTTCTGCTTGCGTTATATCAGACACTTTCTAAATTATAATCAAATGGTTAATAATTATTTTTATGAATAATGATGAAGTATTATTACTCAGAAAAGAGGTGGAGAATCATCTTATAAATGAGTTACTTCCATTCTGGACAAGCAGGTTTGAGGATAAGATCAACGGAGGTTTTATCACACATTTTGATGAAAAGGGTAATGATACCGGAGCGGATGAGAAATCATTGATTGCCCAGACCCGTTGCCTTTACACAATATCTTCAGCTTACAGGTCAGGATACGGTGGTAAAGAATATGCAAGACTAGCCAGGCATGGAGCTGATTTTCTTCTCAATAAAATGTGGGACAAGGAAAATGAAGGATTCTTCTGGATGGTGGATCGGAAGGGGAATGTTAAGATTGATAAAAAGATAATCTACGGACACAGTTTTGCAATCTATTCCATGAGCGAGTATACTCTTGCAACCGGTGACAAGAGAGGAATTGAATATGCAGAAAGGGTATTTGATCTCCTTCAGAAATATTGTGTTGATACGATGTATGGGGGATACTGGGAGATGTTCCTGCGTGACTGGACTCTCTGCGGCCCCGGAAGCCAGGGAGGTGATAGGAAGACCCTTGATGTTCATATGCACCTTATGGAAGCGTTTACTACTCTTTATGAGTGCAGCGGTAAGGAGGTTCACAGAAGAAAACTGATCGAAATAATCGATTTACTTCAATTCAGGATTATACATCCAAAGTATAAAACGGGGATACCACAGTTTTTCAAAGACTGGACAATTGCCCCACAGATAAAATTCGACATAATCTGGGGCTGGGACAGGTTTTCTGAAGATTCTCAGAAGAAGAATGCAACTGATAATACCAGTGCCGGGCATAACGCAGAGCTGGCCTGGTTGCTGATATATGCGTTGAGAATCCTTAAAATAGACTCTGATGACTATTCAGAACTGCTGAAAACAATCTTTGACCATGTAGCAGAAAATGGTATTGATAATGAATTTGGCGGTGTTTATATCGAGGGTCCCCATGCAGGAGGAGTCCATGACAGAGAAAAGGAGTTCTGGCAGCAGGCAGAAGTCCTGATTGGAATGCTGGATGCTTATATTATGTTCAGCGATCAGAGATATTGGGATGCTTATGAAAATGTTCACCGGTTTGTGCTTGATAAAATGGTTAACAAAGGAGTGGGAGAGTGGTACCCTCTTATGACAAGAGAAGGAATACCGATTTGGCGACATATGAGCCATTCCTGGAAAGTAAATTATCATACGGTCAGGTCTATGATCCAGGTACTTAAACGATTGAATATTATTTTATTTGATAATGAACTTATAAATTAAATTCCCCCTTTGAAGGGGGGCCCGATAGCTATCGGGAGGGGGATGTAAAATGAAGTTAACACTGACCAATCTGGATTGGATCATTCTCACCATAGTGATGGTTGGAAGCCTCTCCTTTGGTCTTTATATGGCTTACCTTAAAAAGGCAAGCAAAGACAGCTCGAGTTTCTTCCTTGGAGGAAGATCAATTAAGTGGCCAATTATCGGGGCTTCACTTTTTGCCACAAATATTGGTGCTGAGCACCTTGTTGGTTTATCAGGGGACTCCTACCGCTACGGACTATCTGCAGGACTTGTTGAACTTACAATGCCAATTACAATCGGATTCAGCTGTGCAATACTCTTTCCGTATTATCTGAAGAACAGGATCTATACCATTCCCGAGTTTCTAGAGATACGTTATAATCGCAGGGCACGTACATTTTTTTCAGGTCTGATGCTGTTAATAAGTATTATGACAAAACTTGCTTTTACACTTTTTGCAGGAGCATTGGTTCTAAACAGTATCCTTGGCTGGAATATTATGGAGACAATATTCTACATAGGGCTGATAGTAGCTATTTTCACTATTATTGGAGGTTTCACTGCTGTTGCATATACAGATGCAATACAGGTAGTAATTATGATAACCGGTACTGCTATAATGACAATAATTGGTCTTGGTAAAGTAGGTGGGTTTAGCGGACTAATGGACAAAGTACCGCACATGATGACGATAGTTAAACCTTTTGACGATCCGGTTTACCCTTTCTGGGGAATTATGGCAACAGCATTTTATGCAGGAATATTTTACTGGGGAATGGACCAGGTTAATGTACAGAGGGTATTGGCTGCTTCGGATCTGAAAAATGCCAGATGGGGAGGTATGTTTGCTGTATTTCTTAAAATATTGCCTGTTTTTCTTTTCGCCCTGCCTGGTGTAATTGCCTTTGCATTGTTCCCCGGAGAACTGGAAGGTGATGCTTCAAAACAGACCTTCGTACTTCTGCTCGATAGGTTTCTTCCATCAGGACTAAGGGGCTTGCTGATGGCATCATTGCTGGCAGCATTGATAACATCATTAATAGGAGTATTGAACTCAGTATCAACACTTGTAGTACGCGATTTTATAACAGAGTTCAGACCAGGATTCAATGAAAAGAAACAGGTCTTCTATGGAAGGATCGTGATATTATTTATGACTCTGCTGGGGATAGGTGCTGCATATCTTGTATACAAGAATGAAGAAGGTCTTTTCAAATATCTTCAGACAATTTCAGCCTACCTTGTTATCCCCATATTTCCTGCGATCTTTTTCGGAATAATAAGTAAAAAAGTTACTCTGAAGGCCGCAGCTGTATCTGTAATTATCGGTGTTATTATAGCAACTGTATTTGTGACTGACCAACTGCTGGGACCTGAGACAGGAAAAGCTTTGTTTCCATTCCTCCATCATAAATTAACTCTGAATTTCGGATACAGAGGACTCTGGGCAGAGATATTTATAACTATTGTTCTCTTTGCTGTTTCTGCATTTACTCCAAAAACTGATCCTGCAAAGCTTGAAAGAACTACTATCAATTATTCAGGAAGGATTGCCCGATTTGAAGGCCTGTCTGACTGGAGGCTCCATCTGGCTGTCTTATCAGCCCTTACAATTGCAGTTTATATCTGGCTGTATTGATGAGGCTGTGTTCCAAATTAAGGGAAAATAGAATTGACTAATTCATGTGTATTTCTTTTATTTGAGAACCTTTCCCCTAATAAAATTTTTCTTTTGCGGATAATTTCATCCGAAAATTCAATTTCCATAAGTTGATTTATCGTTACGATCATTTCTTCCTCTGAATCTGCTATATGAAAAAGTGATTTGTCAGGGAAATTAATGGCTGCTATTGAATTAACAATGCAAAACCTGCCGGAATACAAGGAAATCAAATGTTTCAATTTAAATCCATTGGAGCTACTTGCCGGTAGTAGATTTATATGTGCATTCCTGATCAGATCTTCCATCTCATTCTGATCAGGATTAGCTATTATCCTAATGTTCTGTATTTTATCGGCCGTTTTGCATAGATATTGCCGCGGATTTTTACCGGCTATAATGCATTTGTATTTTATTTTTGAAAATACATTTTTGACAAGTGATCTTGCAACCAGGGAATTCTCGCTGACTGAAAGATCACCGTGATACAATATGTATTTCCCTGATCCTGTTTTACTTATGACTTCATCAAATTGATGAAAAGGTGGTGACAGAACTGCATTCTTATTAAGGAAGGTAAAGTAATTGTAGTCAAATTCTGATATTGTTAATAAATTAACAGTTCCTAGCCTTTTCTCATACTTCAGGAGCTTTCGGGATTCAAACCAGAAGTACAGTTTTTTTACCAGGTCTTTTTCAGAATATGCAAGTGACTTATAATAAAGGTGTTCAATATTATGGATTCTGACAAATTTTTTCCGCGATATCAGACCCGGATCATTAAGAAAATATGTTGTGTGCAGACCATCAAAAAGTATTGGATAATCATTTGATTTAAGGTTTTCCAGAAGAGAGTTTGAATCCCTGCTTTTAACAATGTACGGGAGACTGGAGAAAAAACTTAATATACCGGTATGACGTGGATAGAAGCAGATAGTCTTGCATAGTGATTCAAGTTCATGGCTGGATTTTCTACCATACTCAAAACAATGAAGGTGAATAGTTATACCTGCTTGCTTCAACCATTTTATGCGGTAGTAACTATCGATCATTCCTCCATAATCAGGAGGATATGGAACATTAAGCGTTACAATATTCAGATCTTTCATTATCAATTACCTGTTGCCTTTTGCCTGCTGCCTTTCGCCTTTCAGAAAAACATATTCATCGCAAATTCAACAGCAAAATCTTCGTCTTCAGCCAGTTCTATATGTTGAGTCTTAGATAGTAAATTTTGTATTACTTCATCAAATTCTATAGACTTTAAAGCAAGTATGGCACCTGTTCCCGAAGTATTGCCAAGCGGTATTATTTTATTTTTCATCTCTGAGGGAAGTAATCCTATTCTGACAGCACTCTCTGTGTTGATATAGTTACCGAAGCCTCCTGCAAGGAAAAGTGCATCAAGCTGTTCAAAGGTCATCCCAGCCTGTTTAAGTAGTATTATGACTCCTGATGCTATGGCAGATTTTGCAAGTTGTACTTCCCTGATATCATTCTGATTAAGTGAGATAGCTTTTCCCGAGCTTGTGCCATTTTCATGAACCACAACATAATCTTCCTGCAACTGGCCCTCAATGCTTATTTTATCTTTTTCCAGCAACCATGCCATTATATCAATCAAGCCTGATCCGCAGATCCCTGAAGGTTTTTCATCTCCGATTACAGTGTAACCATTATTCCCAAAGGCAGCAATTGCTCCCTCAACAGCTCCCATTCCGCATGAGATCCTTGCACCCTCAAAAGCAGGTCCTGCAGCAGTGGAACAACAGAGTATCTTCTGTCCGGTTATAAGAGCAAGCTCGCCGTTTGTACCAATATCCATGAAAAGGTAGTTTTTATATTTATCGGAAGGTGCTATAGATGCAAGTCCTGCTACTATGTCTGAACCTACGAAAGCAGAAACTGAGGGAAGGACTTTAACCTCAGCTTGTGGAAGCGATTTTAGCCCAATGTTTTCTCCAAGCATGATCTGTTCATCAAGAAACTGAGCTTTAAATGGTGCCAGGGCCAGTGATTTCGGGTTCACACCGAGCAGCAGGTGGAGCATTGTAGTGTTTCCTGCAAAAACAATTTTTACAATTTCATTTTCTGTTATCCCGGCAAAGTTTATAAGGCTTGATAATTCCCTGTTTAGTGCAGTGATTAGCTCATTTTGCAGTATTTCCAACCCATCGGGCTGTGAAGTAGTGAATTGTATACGAGTAATTACATCGGCTCCATATTTAGTTTGTGGATTAAGTATGGCTCTTGTTTCAGATATTACCCCTGTTATCAGGTTAACCAGGTAAAGTACAACAGTTGTTGTTCCTATGTCTATTGCCACGCCATGAGGATATCCTGAAAGGTCGGCACAATTACCGGGCATAAGAGGAAGTAGTACAGTATGCTGATGCTGTTCTATCAGAACTTTGGCTTCTCTTCTGTCGGGCAGAATCACCTCTATTGAATCCTTTATCGGATACAGGCAGGATGGTACAAGTCCTTCATTTTTTACAAGAACATTACATTTTCCGCATGTTCCGTTTCCACCACAGGGAGAATAGACCTCAAATCCGTTCTGGCGCAAAACATTAAGGAGAGAATCACCTTCCTGACATTCAATAGTTTTAACACTGCCATGGTGATGGATGATAAGACTTATCATAGGATTATGGATAATAAAAGGTCAAAATAACTATAAAAATCATGCACGAGCATAAAATAAAACATAAAATAATAAAGGAATCTGAAATATTAGTGTTCCGATGTGGGTAGAGCACTATGCCTTAAGGATATTGATTTACTCACTCTATTGGAAAATTCGTCAGATTAGAAGGATTATATTCCGAGTAATATATTTAATTAATTGAAAATAAATGAAATATCCGATATTTATGACTATCTTGCGACATTAATCAATATTATAATAATGAATAACGGAACAGTAAAATTTTATGACACAACAAGAGGCTTTGGCTTTATCGCCGATGACGACTCATCAGAAGAGTACTTTGTACATTCAACAGGATTAACAGACCCTATCAAAAAAGATGACACAGTCACTTTTGAATTAACACAAGGGAAGAAAGGTTTAAATGCAATTAATGTTAAAATTTCTTAATGATTAATTATATTTAATTGAATAGGTTTAGTCCCGGCAAAACCGGGACTATTCTTTTAAATTTAAGATATTATGTTTGAAAAAAAAACTACTCCTTTCAAGTCTCCCGACTTGTCAAAATTAAAAGCTGTAATAATCGATCACAGAACGACAATCTATATTGCACGTGAAGCAGATAGCGAGGAGGCAAGGGAGAAATACCTGATGAGGAATCCCAGCAAACTTGTAAAATAGTTTTTCCCATTTCAATTTTAACTTCAATTAATTCTCTGGTCCTTTTTTATTGATATTGACTTATATTATATTGTTTCATAAATTTAAGATATGAGACGATATATCTGGATCTTACTGCTTAATATCCCTTCATATTTATCTATAATCTTGTTTAGCTGCAACAGAGACGATGAGCACCTAAATTCAGATGATGAAAATTTAAACAATGTTTTTACCGGTACTGTATTAGACCAGGTTTCACGACAACCGGTTTCCGAAGCAGATATTTATTATGGATACTTAAATTTTTGTGAGTTCGACGCTAATGTCATAAAAAATTGGTCCAAAAGTTTTATCTGATGAAAAAGGAAAATACAATCTTAAAGTATCTAAAAGTATATGTGAAGATGAATTCAGATATCCTTGTCAGGTAATTTTCGCTTCAAAAACGGTTATATAGGTAGTACTATTATAGGGCCCTCAATTGATGGAATTATTTTGCTATATCATGCTTCAGAATTGCGATTACACATATTTAACGATACGATAAATAATCCTGTTGATACAACCAATTTATGGATTACAAATGGTAATATCCATTTTTTCCCTTATCCTGATTTTTTTGGTCGGATTCAAAATCCGGGTTTAAAGCCATCTTTTGTATTAAAATGCGAGGGGAGAGACTTTGATACAGTTTTAGTTATCAATAAACTCTGTGGAGGATTGGAATATAGAATCAGTACTGGAGATGGTTATTGGCGTGGCGATCTTTTCGATTACAGTTTTATAGCAAAACCTGATTCAACATTATATTATTCAATTTCATTTTAGCTGTAGTTCATTAGTGTTCTATTGGCTCGAATTAAATAAACCTTTTAACTTTTTACTTTCATCTTTATACTTAAAAAGGCGCTTTATGCGCCTTTTTGTGATCCCGGAGGGATTGCTCACTTCGTTCGCGAACCTGAGTGGTGGGCTTTCACAAAAAACATCCACCTGCGGTGGTTATTTTTTATTTATCATGATCCTCATTGAAGCAAGCTTCTTTGGCTCATTTAAAATAAAAAATCCTGCTTGCGCAGGATGTTTTTTGTGATCCCGAAGGGATTCAAACCCCCAACCTTCTGATCCGTAGTCAGATGCTCTATTCAGTTAAGCTACGGGACCTTTTCGAGGCGCAAATATAATAATAAAAATTAAAAGTGACTAAAGTGAGCTAAAGTTAGGAGTGCCTGAAGTTCATAATTATAATACAACTTTAAGCACTTAAGTCACTTATTCCCCTGCCTATTTCTTTTCTGAAGAATATTAATTAATTTTAGTCCTTTATTCCTCGGTATGAAATTATTTCATAAACATCAGAAAATAAACATAATACATAAGCAATATGAAAAAAATATTAGGCTGGATTATTAAAATATTACTTGGATTGGTTCTGCTGATACTTGTTGCAATGGTTACTATTCCAATTATATTTAAAGAGAAGATAAGGGAAAAGGTAGAGGAGGTGATAAATGAGTCTGTCAATGTAAAAATCGCGTTTGACGATTATAAACTCGGATTCTTTAAGAATTTTCCGAATCTTTCATTCTCTTTAAATGGACTTTCTGTTGTTGGTGTTGATAAATTTGAAAATGATACACTAGTCGGATTTAACTCATTCAGTCTTGTTTTCAATCTGTCAAGTCTCCTGGGGGATTCTGGCTATGAGGTAAAATCTATAGTTATGGACCGTGCTGTCATAAATGCTATCGTTCTAAAGGATGGTACAGCGAATTGGGATATAATGAAAGATACAACGACAACCGAAGAGGTGGAAACGGACACCACAGCTTCAACTCTTAAAATTGTCCTTCAGAGAG
>Ga0307377_10000932_pt1 | contig 38825 bp, 65 predicted proteins | sample TR3MG_FD_202535 | JGI IMG/M metagenome (GOLD analysis project Ga0307377, IMG submission 202535) | Soil microbial communities from Risofladan, Vaasa, Finland - TR-3 | ecosystem: Environmental > Terrestrial > Soil > Coastal area > Acid sulfate soil | place: Finland: Risofladan, Vaasa | collected... | reverse complement strand
ATTCGCCTGTACCCTGGAAATCGTAAGTGTAGATTACAAGCCCATCAACACTAACAGAAGAATGGATACCATTAATAAATGCCAATCCCCTCCAGTAGGTGGTGTTATCAACCTCTTCCAAGTTTAGATTTATAGGGGTTGAGCTTACCCCGAGAGCTTGTGGAGCATCCCCCTTGATAACCTCAAAACTTCCTGACCATCCTGAGAGTCCTGGAAGAAAAGTTCTGGGATAGGGTGTTGTCCCACCGTCAGCGAAGTCCGTAGTATCCAGCATATCCACCGTGTAGTCTAGTGTCCATGATTTAACACCAACGACCGCCGTTCCAGCACCGGCACCGATTGATACATTTCCCCCTCGTCCTGCTATGTGTGCCATCTCTTAACCTCCTATTGTTATTGTCTGGCATAGACTATTAAATCAAATTCTGTTGATAGATAAGTAATACCCCCAAAGGTCATCACCCCATACCCTAAATTGCGGTCCAGTTCGCAGTCATCGGCACTGCCATTAAGTGTAGAGTCTCCATAGAGTGCTGCCTTGATTGAGTTAGTCCCTGTCGGTTCCATATAATCCATAAGTTTATTTAATGCTGATGGCGTGTCTTGTTTGCTTATCATCACGATAATACGCCACCTCGAGAAGTAAGCCCCTGAAAATGTCTGGTCATAGTTTGTTTCCCCGGGCATAATGATGGCACAAGGGAAAGAATTATAAGTATCCCTTAATTCATTGGGGGCATAGACACGCTTCAAGTCACTGATAGTCTGTAGTCTGGTTTTTATTCCACTACCAATAAGTTCAAGTCCCATTATTTCCACCTGGCTTCGATTGCATTAGCTATGTCACCCAGTAAATCCTTCATCTTGTCCGTCAGTTTACGGAGCCCAAAGGCAAACATACCTTCGCCCAGAACTTTGGTTCCGCCCTCCATGTGTCGCGCTTCCATATATACTGAGCCCCATTCTAGGATAGGACCATATTCTGCGCTCATTCCTACTTGACCAAATCCAGTTCCAATTTCTGAAGATACTGTAGCCCTTGCATAACCTTTATCAACAACCGTAGCCTGTTTAACTTCCCTGTCTAAAAGAAGGGTGGCCTTTTTAATACCATCATTCAGGGGCTCGGTAACATTCTTTTCTTGGAGCTTCTTCTTGAGTGCATCTAGTCCGATTATTGAAAGTGTTACGCCTATGCTCATATTCTGTACCTCTTGTACGGCTTGAATATCATAGCTATATCGGGGTCTAAACCTTTATACATGCTTATCGTTCCTAACTCGCTGGTCCCAATAACATCACCAAAGGCACTATCTTTTCTCTTGAACCACCTACAGACTTGAATTATGGATGCCCTATTGATCGGCTTGGCAACCGTAGCTCCATATCCCCAGGTGGCTACTATCTTCACGCCCTTTTTCACACCACTAGCAAAGCCACTGTAATTTGACGCGGGGCTTATTTTAACCATTGTTTTGGGTGTTCCATTGAGGGGATAAAGAATATAATCAGTGGATGCCATTGCCGTTACAGCGAATGTGCCATCGCCATCTTCATCAAGAAAGATGCCATCACTGACTCCTGCTATACTTACCAAATCATCTATCCACAAAAGGGAACCTGCCCCATCAAAATATCTAGTCGCGGCTGTACTATCGAACTGGCGGTCACAGAAATCATCTATAAAACCTTTGGCCTGCTCAATCATACCTTGAAGCATACCATCATATTTTTCATCGTCTATATCAAGTTCGGTTTTGACTTCATCTAATGTACAATAACTCATTTATCCACTCTCTATTATAGTAATTGCGAAATTCTCTGTGCTTTCAATGATACTAGCTGCTGTTAATTCCAATTCAGCCATGTAACGCCCCACGGCGGGATATGTTGCAGGAGTAAAATCCGCCAGTGCAACAGTATAATCACAGGTTCCAAGAGCTGTCAGATTGGCACAGGCTTTATTTAACAGTAGTGTTCCCGGTATTCCCGGTACCCACATCTTGATATTAACGGCTGTGTAAGCAGTCAAATCAACCACTCCCCCACTGGAATTTTGAACTGTAAAGTAGAGTTTGAAACCCACATCATCTTTTGGAATTGTAATATGCTTCATGGCTTTGTCCTTGTTTTCAGGCTCAGTGTCCTTGATGACAGGTCGGCTATAAGATTACGGTCATATAGATTTATACTTGCTGCCCTTGCGTAAAGGGCTAGGGTTAATTCAATTACTTTCCTCACAAGGAATGATTCGCTAAAAGCCCAAGTCCATGTTGGGGCACCATAAATCGTTAGGGTTGGTGAATAAACTGTGGCATCGTCATCAAAGGCAATTATCATGTCGTGGCAATCTCCATATTTCTTTGCAGGCAATCCGTCTCGGTGAACTTGAGTGCTACTATATCAGCATTCATTTCGGCCTGGATAAGAGAAATTTTGTACCACCCATTACTAACTTCGGCAACGGCATTGGCACAGTTGACAAATGCACCACCATCCTTTGAGATTTGGGCAACAACAGTCTTACCCGTGGCTGGAGTTTTGCCGTCGGTTGCAAGTACCATAGTAAACATCAGGTTATTAAAAGCCACATTCTTTGCAACGCCAGATGGCAGAGCATCGGTCTTGAGTTTGATGGCATCTATATCGGCAGGGATATTAGCTGGTGTTAATTCATCTAAAGCAGCAGCCCTAACCGCATTCAATCTAACTTCCAAGGCTCCAAGGTCATTCAGACCACCTGCATCTGGCAAATTGTCGGTTACCGCTTTAATGGCATCTATCAGTAGGTCAAGCCTGCCACCGTCTTCCAACCAGAATTCCAGGTTATCTAATATATTCTGATTATAGTCGACATCAAGCATTAAATTATCAACATCTGAAGGGAGGTTAGCTGCAGCCAGTTCATCAAGGTAGCCAGCTCTAACAGCCGATAACCTAGTTTCAAGGTCATCTACTAAAGCAATCAATGCGGTTAATGCACCACCATCTGGCAGACTATCAGTAACTGCTTTAATGGCATCTATCAATAGGTCTAACCTACCACCATTAACCCAATCAGTCTGTAATTCATTGGTATCAGCCAAGATTGTTGCTAAATCACTGAGAGCACCAGCATTTGGAAGCAAGTCGGTTACAGCCTTAATAGCATCAACCACAGTGTCAACGGTCGCTATTGGGGCATTTATATTATCACCCACTATCTTGCCCGCTGTACCTGCTCCGTATGCACCTGGGAGAGCAGTTATCCAAGGGTCACCAGCACCACCAGCAGCATCAAGTATCACATCAAGTCGCCCACCATCTGCCCAATCTATCTGCAACTCGTTTGTATCGGCAAGAATTGCAGCAACCTCCGCATCTACATAGCCAGCGATAGTTGCCAGTGTTCCAGGTAAAGTCGTCCCAGTATCTTCCACGATAAGAACAGTCTCAGCTTTTATCGCATCAATCTTAGTCTCATTGGCATCAACCTCAGCTATAATAGCTGCCTGAGCTGTATCAAGTTCAACCTTAGTGGGTCCAGCAGCCGTAATAGCATTGAGCGTTCCATCATCATCGGCTCCATCAGATGAACCCATAAACTTATTAGCAGGGAGTTTGCCTTGAATCTCATTGGTATCAGTTTCAATATCATCCACATTAACATCAATCTCATCTAATGTCTGGGCTGAAGTTTGTATATTGATGGTAAGGTCGCACCATTCAGCCCCCGCAGCATCAGAGCATATAACGGTAAGATTATCCCCATTAGTTTGTGCCTGGCTTAATGTAATCTTAACTCGTTTAGTGAAGTCTGCATCTATTGCAACAGCATCAACATTACCTGGAGCGGCATCATCTACGGCTACTTGTATATCCCCCGCAGCATAAGTGGGGTTAGCCTGAAATATCTTGGTATTGGCCTGAGAGACAAGACTTACATAGAATATATAGCCATTCGCATCATTCTTTTTACAAGGTACATAACTTGCCATATCATCCTCCCCCTACGGAAAACCTATCATTATAACTTGAGCACCGCCCACTACCACTCCTGCCCCTACCACTATATTCTGAGCACCACCCCCTACTGGGACTCCAGAAGCAGCTATTGATATTCCATTATCAACATTGGTAAAAATGTCATTATCATCATCATCAAACCAGACTGGTTGGAACTTACCGCCCCATGTAGCCTTTACAGCACCGCAACTAATCCACCTCATATCATCTTCTGCATCAGCCTGCATAGCTGTTTGTCCGAGCCAGTTGGCACCACCATTAACTGATTTCTGGTAGAAGGCTGCTACCAAAGACTCAGCAGTAGTCCCACCCACATAGGCAACATAAATATCATCATTGACCTGATTGATAAAGACAGAGCACAGGAAATACTCAGGTGTGACGGCAATCACTATTGCCTTTGGGGTGATACTTCCCGCCCCATTTATATCCCAAGTCCTTAAGGAAGCAAAGTCCCAGTCAAACATATCCCATGCAGCAAATATAAGATGTCCATCACTGAGGCGGATAGCTCCATCCATTTGGAGATATGAAGCGCTTTCAGCCATATTGAGAGAAATGGATTGCTCACCCCAACTATTCTCAGAGTTATCAAAGGTCTTTAGGGAGATTTCATCAGCATCCGCATCCCAGAAAACAGCCCATATATCTTGGTTATCAGCCTCGTTGCCTGGAAATAGCAAGCAGTAATCGCCAGCAGCCTCACCAGTATAAGGGCTTGCTTTACTTGTCCAAATATCGGCATCAGGTGAAGTGTAGAATGAATTATATAGACCTCCAATATTGTCTCTATACTTTAAGGCAACTGCAAGGTTGCCACCTCTGGTCTTGGTTATAGAAGCCATATTATACGAAAACCCAAAAGTGGATATGAATGTTCCACTTCCCTGACAAGCTTCAATTAAGTCATCTCCACCAACTGAGTCATCGTTTGTATCCAGATAAACATAATTGATTTCATTAAGGTCAAGGCTTATATATGCTATATGTATCTTTGTTCCAGCATCGCCAACTGTCTGCCAGTCTGCATAACAATCATAGTGGAGTATATTACCTACAGTAGCTCCAGCAATAGGAGCAGCAGCAGCCCAGTTAGCCCCGCCATCGGCGGTTTTACTATATACCAAATCCTGGTTGGCATCAAGGTAAATAACATAGCCAACCGTGGGGGAAGTCCAGAAAACTCCACCTCGTACAGCTTTTGACATTTGAAATGTGCTGGCAGCAGCTTCAATAGTTATATCAGCGATTGTAATCACCCCCTACGTTAGCCATTCCACGCCTCTATCTCAGTTCTTCTTTCAGGATAATCCAGCCAGTCGTGTATGTAAGAAGGATGTGCTAGTTTGGGCAACTCACCACTTAGCAAGAACACACTGACTTCCTTATTATCTGGTAAGTCCTTTTGAGCAGCTTTAAGGTGCAGTTCCCAGTGGGCTTTGTCTGTTCCTGTTAGTTCATTTAGCGTTACTACCATTTATTAGCTTCCTGATTTATTCGCTACTCCAACCCCTTGCATTGTAGGTTTTGCTATGTTATAATATTGTTATGAGTATAAAAATTGGAACATTAGCGTATGGACACTCTATCGGCTATAAAAGCAATATGAGGTCTATTTGGCTTGCCTGCCCTGATTGTGGCAAGCAACGGTGGGTTAATTATTATAGCCTCAGAAAACCAAACTATAATGGGCGGTGCAAAAGCTGTGATGCCAAAGCACTTCCCAACCCCAGTTTGTATCAGGGTAGATTTTTAACATCTGAAGGATATGTAATGATTCAGCTTCATCCAGATGATTTCTTTTACCCCATGGCAGAACAAAATGGTTACATTAAAGAACATAGGTTAATTATGGCAAAATACTTAAACCGATGCTTAATGTCCCTTGAAATAGTGCATCATAGAAATGGTATTAGGGACGATAATCGGATTGAAAATTTGCGTTTAACCCTTGCTGGTCAACATACGGGCTACCATAATGCCCTGAGACCCTATGTGGGCGAAGTAAATCCACAGAATTCACAATACAATACCCCATCTTCAGATTCTTTTAATGGATAATCGCATTCAGGGCAAAGAGTTCGTCTTTCAGGTTCCTGTTCCTTGACCTGCTTAATCATTTGTAGGATTTCACTTCCAAAAGTCATTTTTATCACCTTATAAAGAGATAGACTGTTCCCTCTGTGGAATTGCCCGCAGCGGTGATAGCGATTGTTAATTGGGAATGAGCCACAGCAGCCATTGCCGCTTCAGCAACGAATTCAGTATTGACAATACTCCGGTCAGCAAGAGCCCCCAAAGCAACATCTACCGCATCATTATCGTTTACTGCTATATCATAAAGGTTAGTGGGAGCAGCAACCGCATCTGGAACTGTTATAGCACCAAGCAACCGCCCAAAATAGAAGCTGGTTGTAGTCCCAGTAACCGCTCCAGTAGTATCATCTGATGTCCACTCAGCCTTTATCTTCTTGACCGTTCCATGTGTTATTTCGGTAAAAACCATTGCACTTCCAGCCATATTAAACCTCCATGTGATTCAGCGGGGGGTTTTTATACCCCCCGCCTAAAGGGGGTATTACCCTGCCGTTTCCGACAGGCTCACTCCAGTTACACAGCCCTTATGTAAGCACCATCATCAATTGGTATGTAGGTGAGCATCCACTTCCAATTGCCAGCTACGCTCGTTGTGGAAATCATACCTAGATTTCCTGGCATCAACAGAATACCTTTGCCGCCTGATTCCAGCATAACTCCAGATGAGGCATGGACTGTAGGTGACATAACAGCGGTTAGTAATCCTGAGACACTGAGAATGTCCCCCACTACCCATGTAGTGATAGTGGTAGCAGCAGTAAGAAGGGCACCAGTGCCAGCCGTAGGGGCATGGAACCAACTAACAGCACACGCACCCCCCACATTTGCAGTTACTATTTCGCCAACCAGTCCAGTAACCAATACCTTACCACCGTAAATAGTGTAATAGGGTGTGCCAGGCGAAACTACTGTCTGTGGCAAAACACTGGCAGCTCGTGCAACCTCCCGACCCAATAGTAATTTCCGTAATGCTTTATTGTCTACATATTCGCTCATTATTTACCTCCAAGTTTTTATTTACCGAGTCACAGGAGAGGTCTTACATTCCTCATCCTTGGTATTTGGTGGACTAACCACCATGCGATGTTTAACAGGATAGGTGAGGGCTTTAACAACCCTCACCTTCCTCTTGTCCTTTTGGTGTTTCTTGGACATTAGTTACCTCAGTCAAGCACTGTTTTCAGCAAGTCCTCTGCATACCGGTATTGAGTCAGGATTGCAGTGACCTGAATTAAATCGACTGCCCCGCCTGCTCCAATCGTTATCCTGACACGATGGTAACCAGCATTTGCGGCAACTGTAGCAACCCTATTCGCATAGACTTCAGCAGCATCCAGCTCGATAATGGTTGCAGCATTGGCTGTGGCGAGCATGGTTAGCCCTGTCGAGGTACACCAGGTGCGAGCACCCCAAACATCCGAAAGGGCAGCTCCACCCATTATTGCTCTACGATAGTAGAAGTCCATGTCTGGAGATAATGTTCCCGCATTGTCGCTGCAGGCTTCAACTGTCAGGGTTGGAGTGCCACCAGCCCAAGCGCCCTGCTGTATATATATAGCGAGGTGATTCCACTTCGCCATATTTATCACATCGCTTGAAAGACCAGCGGTGATGTCGAGGGGTAGAATCATTGGTACGACTTTTATTATTTGTGCTACTTGCATTTTGTTTAACCTCCTGTTATTTCAAAGGGGGGGGAATTTCACCCCCCCCCCGATATTACGGTCTGACTGCCAGGACTACGAACGGGCTAAGAGTGGCACCAGCTCCACCACGTCTTGGGGTTAAAGCAGACAGCCACCAGGGTTGCCCGTCATAGCGAAGGACAAACCTGAATGCCATCTCGTCATAGACGAAATAGACGTGCATTGAAGTCGCTACCTGAATTCCACCCGCCTTCTCACCGATAAGATACTGACTGAAGTCAGCAAGGCCAATGTCTCCCTGCGTGCTAAGAGCCTGCATTTTCTCGGATAGGATGAGGGGTCTGCCCATCAGGGTTTGGTAAGGTGAACCAGAAACGCCACCGGCAGGCATCCAAACAGGACCACCACCAGCACCCACAGCCATCGCCATAGAAGCCAGTTGTGGGAAGCACTCTATATTGGCAACCCAAACAGCCTTAGCGTGTCCGGCAGGATACAGGCGTGCCCACATCTTTATGATGTTCTGGTAAAGGATGGTACTTATTGCCTGCCCAGGCTCAATAGCCTGAACTACCAAAGACGGATTGCCGGCATTGAAAGCACCTAGAGCCATATTAGCACCGGTGCCATTCAGGAAGTCATCATCCTGCACAAAGGCAATAGCCTGACCGAATGTTGACCTCACTATCGGCTCGATGCTTATTGGTGAATCCTGGATAAGCTCATCGGTAACTTGTGCCAGCCCGGTTAGCTTGTGAAGTGTTAGCCCCACTTTGCCAAAGGTTGGCTTGGTGACAGTCTTAGCGTAAGCTTCCTCGGTTCGGTAAATGGTGATTCCACCAAAGTAATTAGTGGCATGGTTGCTATCAACCAGTGCTGGGATGGTTACTCGATTGGTAGCCATTGGGACTCTAACTGCTCGACTACCTACTATTGATGTCTCTAAGGCAGTCTGTAACAGGGTTGCCCTGAATTCTTCGGGAACTAGATAGCCACCTTGGGCAAGGTCTCCTTCCTGCATCACAGCTCTTACCGCGCTAGACCATTTGCGCAGTGAATCGCTGACACTACCATCGGGATGACCGGCGCTGATTAGGTCGCGGAAGTAATGTCCCATACCCTTAAATCCGCCCTTCGGGTCTTCCAGAAGTTTATCCTCTGGACTCTTGCCGACAGTGACCGCCTCATCGTCACCAGGAGTTAGTTTGCGGTCTGTTTTGGATAGCCCTTCAATGATTTTATCGGCAAATCCATCAAGTATTTCTTGTGTTAATTCCATGATTTGTTTTCCTCCAATAAAAAAATCCGCTTTAAGAGCGGATTTAGTATTTTTTGTGAGTTTGTTGCCTTAACTCACTTTACCCTGAGCCATATCAAGCCTTTTAATGACTGTATCCGTAAGAGCCTTCAAAACGTCTTCGGCGGATGGCTCTTTGGTTTTATCTTTGTCTGGCTCAACAATTATCGGGATTTCCTCGGGTTTCTCAGCAATGTGAGTCTTGGCAAGATATTCTTCAAGGTAATCAATGGCATCTCTTACCTTGATTTCCTGTTGCTCTGTAATAAGTATCCCGATTGTATCCCTTATATCATCAGGTATGTCGTCACCTGCTAAACGCATAATATCCCGCATCAATTCCCAGGCATATTCCATCGCCTCTTCATTTAGACCTACATCCTCAATAATGCCTCTGATATAATCAATCTCATCTTTAACTTCGGCCTGAGTAACAACCTTTTCCTCAATCTCTATCCCCTCGGGAATCCCATCAATTGCCTTATGGTCTTCTACCCATTTCTTGGCTTTCGCCATAGTCCAATTGAAAGGCGGTCTCTTGTCAAACATATAGGTCCTGACCTGCTTTTCCTTGCCACAATAAAGTGCCTTGATACCTTCTTTCTTGGAAATGTCTATTGTGGCAGTAACTTTACAATCCCTAACTGGAATCCTTATCCATTCATCAGTCTCTTCAGGTTTGTTGACAATATCGTCCTCAAATAATGTATCGAGCTCCTTTGTGGTAATCACCCCATCTTCAACAGCATTGCGGAGGGCATCGGGATTTGCGGGCACCGGCACAATAGAAATCTCCAGCAATTCTTGCTTGAGGAATGTTCGTTTGGGTGCCTTATCGCCATCCCCGTCTTCCCACTTCTTGGGAATGAAACCCACCGATTCTGTCCTGAGATAGCCGGTATCAACAAGTCTTTCTACAATATCGGCAAACGCATAGGTTCCTTCAGGGGGGAATTCAACGATATTCTTTAACTTGCCATCAGAAAGCCATACTCTTGGCGCTTTCCCGATAGGCAGGCTACGATAATCATGAGCATACATAATGACGGGGTTCTTCTTGAAATTCCTTAAATCCCATCCTTCAGCCTCAATTATCTCGCCATCCCTATCAAGGGTTGATGTGGAAGCCGTAAACTCATAATTGCGTTCTCCCAGCTTCTTTATTTCGCAGTCAAACACCTTTCTAATTGATTCAACCATATTAACCTCCTTATTCTACGACCGGTAGCATTACACATCGACAATTGGGATGCACGGGTATTTTGCCGTGTGCTTCCTCTACTGGATATACCCCAACCTCTGCCAGACACTCCTCGCAAGCATCGGGGGCGGGATAGAACTCTGCTTTGCTAACGCCCATCTCTTCGTATCCCTGTAAGGCACCTTCATTGGAAGCAGCTATAACTTCAGTCCTCGCTACCATCGGTGCCCGCCGCTTAAATGCGTCATCATAATAACCCCTGATTCTCTTTGTTAAATTAGGGATACTTTCGCCTTCCCTCAATCCTTCGGCTAGTTGTCGCCTGATTTCTAACTTAGTAGTCTCGTTTATGCTTGTAGCAAGGGATAAGGAGCGAGTTGCTATCCATTCAAGGGCAAGGGGGTTTAACTGCTTTAAGTCAGAAACAGCAACTTCTAGTGCGGAGTTATAAACATTCTCAATTAAAGGTCTAAAGGTATTATCAAACTTATCTCTAGTCTGCTCACTGTCAAATAAGGAGTCATCAATTTGCCCTGAGTCCCTTAATTGACTAATGGCATCTTTCTCCTGGTCATTAAATAATTCCTTTAGCCTGGTCTTAAAAAAACTCTCTTGACGCGCTGTTTTAACGGCATAGCCTTGCCAGTAAGTCTCCTTCTGATCTTCACTAAAAACCTTCGCTACCTTAAATGCCTTAATCGGTGTCGGAAATAGATTCATTGGCAGAAGCAACTGGTCGCCGGTGGGAATCGGGTCTAACCCAACCAGCTTTCTTCCCTCATTGATAGTCATATAGCCGGCCTTAACACCCGATTCGGCCAATCCCTTTTTCTGCTCTACCGTTTCAGGCACAACCTCATCAAAATCAATCTCCACGCCTTTAGCCTTCGGGAACATAGGTAAAAGTTGTTCGTTGAGTTTGTTTTTAATCCTGGTAAGCCTGGGCTTAATGAGCCACCGGGCAAAGGTGTAATCCCCCGCCTCAGCATTGGCTCGATTAACATTCTCCGATATGCCCATCACGGATAGGGGCATCCCAAAAGTAAACAAAAGGTTCTCCCTGGTCTGCTTTCTCAAATTAGGGAAATCCATATCCTTTTGCGATACCTGAATCTGCTTGTATTTAAGCCCACCTTCTAATATGGCTATCTTGTGTGCCTTTGATACACCCTGGTAGCGGCTTGCCCACTGCTCCCTTAATTCCTTATATTGCTCTTCGCTCAGGCTTCCCTCAGCCTCAAGGACAGCATCAGCTCTGGCCGAATTGTAAAAGAAATTCCTGTTCCATTTGCCGGCGTAGGATTCAGAGTCCAATTCCACGGCAGCAGGCTGGGCATATCCTATCCCGCCGTAAGGATTCACGGGGTCGGGCATGGGGAATCTTATAATCTCGCTCCTGTCAAAAGGCACCCATTCATTACCATTCAAGTAAACATAACCGGCAATAAAATCCTTTTCGGAGGGCACTATTTTCATTAAATGGGGTGGTAACACCCATAGTTCACCTGGCACACCCAAGCCATTCTTGGGCAAATACCAATATGCCTTCCCTGCCAGGTCCATGTGTAATTGTGTAAGCTCTACTATCTCCTGCCCTGTCTGAAATTCATTGGCATAATCAAGTAATTTTAATATGGGATGTTCAGAGACTTGACTCCGTTCGCTTCTCTCACTGCCTTTGTATAACCGCCACTTAACCTCGCTGACAGCAGTGGCAATCCGCAAGGCTATACCAAACAGGCTGTAAATCTCACCATAAGCCGATAAATAACCCCTGGCATCCCTTTCGGGAGGTGTGGTCCACGGACTAATTGAATAGCCAAACCGCCGGCCAATAACAGGAGCTTTTCTGAACCAATCTCTTAAAGCCATCTTACCCTCGCTTCAATCAATGGTGAGTCCATAAACGCTAAAGCCAGGGCATCCGCTTTATCAGGGGACTTGGTACCACGCTTTTTCATATCTTCCTTGCTCTCCATCTGCAACTGCCCCCTTGAATTGATTTTGTATTTAACACTAGATAGTTGAGCAATTAACTCCAGGTCGTCAGGTATGCTTATCTCACCATTCTCGAACTTGTTTGATAGGTTCTTATACATCTCAGCACGGAGGTTGGCGAATTTCTCTTTCTCTTCGCCTCGCGCCGATTCCGCAACATTCACACCTTGAACTTGCTTGTATTTGAGTTCTACCAACCGATCATAAACGCCAGAACCCAATCCGATAATATCCAAATTCACCAGCGAGGGCTTGAACCTGTCTATCAAGTTGACCACCTTGCCCGTAGTGTGCATCAAGTTCGTCTTAGCCCAATGGTCAATCCATTCAACCTTGTTGCCCCGCTTAACTATTGCCACAGAACTGTCATCACCATATCGGGCTATATCCTGACCGATAATGTTCGGCTCAGAATCTTCAACATCAACTTCTCGGTCTATGGCCGACTTAATATCTGCATATTTGAATAAATAATTGCCCGCTTCCAGAGCATCCCAGTCGCCCTCAAGTAACTGCTTGACTAATTCGTCAGGATAGAGTTTTCTTAAACTCTCCTCATAATCGGCGGGCAGAAACGGGTTGTCTTTCGGTAGTGAGGGGATAAATACATGGTCTTCCAGTTTTTGCTCGATAAACCGGTGCTTTACCCACCCGGGAGCGGGATTGGCCGTCATTATCCCCTTATATCTAACATTCGGAGCTTTTAAGCGTAACCTTGAGGCCAAAAGGAAGAAATGTCCCTCAGATGTCTCTTCTGCCTGGTCAATCGCGAACCAACCCAGCTCCATCGACTTTAACCGGTCTATCGCCTTCAGGTCATCGCCTAAACCACCATAAAATATAAGAGACCCGTTTATTAAGCGGTAATAATTCTCGGTCTGATGATGTTGTGCTATTATATCGCCGGGCAGGAGTCGTTCCAGCGTAAGCATCGTTGTCCGCATAAAACTAGACAGTTCATGCCTGCATAAATACCCAACATTACCAGAACACTCAAGGGATAGCTCTATACCCTCCCTGCAAAGCCAGAACGACTTTCCACCCCCTACCGCTCCCCCATATAAAACAAACCTTTCAGATGCGGTGTGTGCTTTTACCTGTTGCTCGAAAGGCTTGTATATCTTCCTTAAATCTACTGTCTTTACCATCTACCCTTTTTACTTAGTTTATTCATATATAGGCTTGCCATCTGCATCCAGGTCAGGCCGGTAAGAAGCCGTCTGTTTAGGTTGGACAGGTTTTGATGTCTGCGGTGGGAGAAGTTGCTTGTCCAACCTGATTTGAGCCCTTTCCTTCTTTTTCCTTGCCTTATCCTTAGCTTTGCTTAGCGGCATTATGCCCTTTCAACCCCTTTTGAATTACCCGAATCTGCACAAACCTCTAAATCAACTGTTCGCCTAGCATTTAGATAATGGTTTCTAATTATTTTAAGTCGCCCCAATACGATAAGTGGCGGTGAAGCCCCATCAATTAATTCCTTGAGGAAATCGATATCCCTATTTAATACCTGCTTAAAGGCTAAACTATGGCGGGCATCACTCTCATCATTAATTCGTTTCTGAACCCTCTCCGCTAAACCTGCTTCAAGTTGCCAAGTTGTCCGATTTACCATCATTCATCCCCCTTTTGTTTTGTTTGGTATTAGAGGCACCTTATACTGGCCCCTCTTCCCATCTTTTCTAAAATATTGACCCCTACCCTATTTGAACAACGCACTACATAGGTTATGTAGACCTGTAGATAGGATTTAGCTACAAAATGTGCTGACAGCTAGGGGCCTTTTTTGTTAGCGTCAGTGTGAGGCGAGGAGCTACGGCTAGGGATTTACACCTATCTTATATTCTGATATTTCCCTAGATTTCTCTATGACGAGTTTATCTACATCAACAAACTCCACTGTCTCCTTGCCCTCTTTCCTTGCCTTATCATAGAGTTCAAAAAGACAGTCCATCCATAGTGAGTCTTTCCACGGTTTCTCGCTCATACCTATTCCTCCACCATATTACTGTGGTCTAGGAACCCCGCTTATAATCTTAATCTCAGCGTCTACCTTATGCTCAAACTTATCGCGATACTCCGGGTTCTCTTTCTTCAACTTAAACATCAATAGAATAGCCGAGGCTTTATCGTGATCGTCCTTAATTCTGTGGTCTAAGACAGCCTCAAGCCCCTCTATATATTCCTGTTTGGCATTGACCATGGCCTTCTTGAATGACTTGTCCCGCTTCTCCTCTTCGTATAGTGTTTGACGACTAGAGCCACAGGCTTCTGCTGCTTTGGTCATAGTGCCGAATGTTGCATATGTCTTTATTGCTTTATTCTTTTGTGCTTCTGTTATCTTTGTACTCATTTAATTCCTGTTCAACCAAAGGTGTCTCCACCAGATTTCATCCGGATACCGCAAATATTCCCAATCTATTCCATATAAATAAAAAACACTGCGCTCAATAACCCACGCCGGATATAACTGCCTGCCTTCAGTGGTTTCTATCATGTATGCCGGTATTATTGTGATTCTCATCTTTGACATTCTTCTACCGTTTGCTATGGCTAGGGATTTGCACCCTAGATAACCGAGATTTACCGACCTATAGCAATCTTCAATATCCCCACGGTGCCCATCCGTTAAAGGGGCGCTATAGCTCTTATCGGACAGTTCTCTTGCCAGGTTACCAGTCTCAGTCTCTCTGATAGCGTCTACCTATTCCGCCACCATAGCTTAATTAGAGCCTACTCCTACAACACGCAATAGAGTTACGCCACCCTCTACTATTGTAGCCACCTCATACTACTAGCCTTTCGGCGTTCGCCCTTAACCTCTCTGTTATTGGTGCGATTTCACCAACTCGCTTCAAGCCTCGGCTCTTTATTAACTTTCTCCACTTATATCAGGAACATCATCAATAGAATAATATATAATCAGCCCTTTACTTTGGGCTATGTTTATCTCATCCCTTACACCACATACAGGTCCATCGGGTGGAGTTCCTACTAATAAGGCATCACAGAATCCCACCCACTCTGATACGAGTTGAAAGAATGTATCTTCCGAGATAGACCCGTTAGCCATCAGGTGAACATAATGGAATAGGTTCGGGATAAAGGGATTGTGTCCTTTCTTAATGAGCTGAAGACCTAACCTGATAGAGCTATCAACATTCCTCTGTAACGTTTCTACACTTGCTCCTCTTCTACGCCCGTAATTGTGAGCTGTGTAAATCCTCATGATTCTATTGAAAATTCGCCTTTATCTGGTTTGATTATCACTTTGGGGCATCCTATCCTGGAAGGTTTGTAGCCTTTTATCTCGGCATAAGAAGCGTTGAGCTGTTGTCCCTTCCTCGGCTGTGTATATGCTCGAAGCCAGGAGCCAGTGATAGTAGCCACCAATTTACTACTTTTAATCCTACCGTTCGAATATAAAAGCCGGTCCGGGGTATGCTGCGTCATAGCGTGGAGGTGTCCCATTAAATAAATATCGGCTTGAATCTCATTAACCAGCCTCATCAACCGCATCAACCTGGCACCTTCGGTTTGCGCGGCACCGGCACCGTGCCAGGCATGAATTAAGGAACGATGGCAAGCCGTTTCTGCTCGTTTGAAAGATAGTGCAATATAGCAGGCATACCCAGCATAGGGAACCTTCAAGTCATCACATAAGTTGCGGGTTATATCGTTCTCATAACGCAGGTGTATCGTCTCTTCGTGATTGCCTGTAAGGAGCCCTAAACACTTTGAGGATATGGGCGCCAATAACTCTTTAACCCACTTTCTTTGAGACTCTACTATGTTGTCAGGCTTGACCCAGGGAGCCAATCCCCCAATATCAAACCTGGGGTCATTCTTTAAGATACAGTCGGCATAATCACCCATTCCTACCCAGAGAGCATCAGATTCATTCTTGATAATATCCACCTGTTTTCGGATTTCATTCTCTGCACAATGGATAGAACCGCAGTGAATGTCTCCGATGGGATAGATTGTAATTTGGCTCTTCCGGTTAATGGGAATTATTTTCTCGATGACTTCGATAATTCACCCCTTAAATACAAAAAGCCCGGCATTTCTACCGAGCTATCCTTCGTTCCAACCATACCCGTGCTTACATCTCTTACTTGACCACTGGGATTTATTGGCTGGAAAATAAAGAACCCGCCTGGTGGCGGGCATAGTTTATCCTTCTTAATAGTCAATATACCACGAGAATGAAATATTGTCAAGTTTTCACCAAAATGCGATATTTTTTATCGCTTTTACGACTCTTATACCACCTATCAGCTTTCCACTGGCCGTAAGATTGCCTTCGCCTCCTCCACCCACTGATGTAATTAAGAACATCATCCGCTCTTTCTGTAAGAATAACATCTGGGCCATTATTGATTAGTAGGTCTACTAAGTCCTTGCCATCCTTTTTGCATGTCTCAAGCCTCACATCGATTTCTATTGCCAGTTCTTGAGCTACCTTACTTGGTATCTTCACATGTTTGCTCTTGATAGCAGGGTCAATGGCTGTACTATGAGGATCGGGTGGCCAAGTGCAATCATCAAGAAGAGGTAGACAAGAACAGGCCCACCGCATTTGTGGCCGACAGTAGAAGATCATCCCTGGCGTGTAATAATCAGCCTTGAAACAGAGCAACGGCTTATCCCTCTTAATGCTCTCTTTATACCGCTTGCAGTCATCACAGTCAGTCTTTACCGTCTGCTTCTGGATGGTGCCCTCCTCATCTCGCGGTCTATCTCCTCCAGAGTTTCCAATTTACTATCCAGAGATACAGGCTTAAATGGGTCTGGAGGAATAGTCAGTTTTATCCCATGGACCTTGTAGTTATATTCCATCAGTTTCGCCTGGTCTTCAGGTGTTAGTATCCAAAATAGTGCCGTCATCTTCTTTGCCTATTAAGTCTCCTTAGTTTTGCTTGACTGCGGTGCTTGATACGGCGATAGCCCTTACTGTCCTTGAACACATCCTGAAATCCACTCGCTAAATTAAGAGTCTCGGCAGTAACAAGGAAAACCGACTTATTTAATATCCTCATAATCTTCTCACCTAAATAACAAAAGGCAGGTTCTCCCCCTTTCGGGTTCAAATCTGCCTCCTATTTCGTCTTATCCCCAGTCAGCTATTGCCTCTGGGGGACTGTGCTCAGTCAGCTATCGCCTCTGAGCTAGGTCAGCTCTTATTTAGTTGTTACTTCTCCTTTATCAATGGCTCTACTGCTAGAAAATGAATATTGTGTTCCTCGTGGTAATGTCTTTTAACCATTTTATCTAGCACATTATAATCACCAGTATCAAAGATATATCCACAGCGAGTACAAGTATAGTTTTCAATATCCCAATCATACTTACGTGTTTCACCCACCTCTATCACTACACCCAGTTCATTCTCAACCTTGAGGATTAAGTCCCTAAGTGTCCACCTTTCAGTGTGGGATAAACAATGCCCTACCATTCGGTCTATAACATCATCTATCCCTTCCCTTATCTCTTCTTGCCTAGTCATTATTCCTCCCTTTACTGATTATACGGTGAACATCATATTTAATGTCAACTATCCTGTGTTCAGCGACCTTAACAACAAGCTCGCCATGACCTACCTGCAAAAGGTGCTCTAGGTCCTTCAGCACCAGCTCTTTATCTAATTCTACTTCTTTACCCGGCACTTCATAAACTCCTGTAACTCACTTCATTGCCCCACTGAATTACTTGAAGTCCTTTGTTTTTAGCTTGCCAATAATGCGATGACCTGAACGAGTTTGTAATTCTGTTGTGGGACGAATTACTATACCCTCAGCAGGGAAATTACCCCATTGGGAATTGAAGCCATTCTTTATCTTTGTGATTGCTTCTATTAAAGTTCCTTGCCCGATAGTAGGCACAACTTTAATATCTAGTTTTGAGGCAATATCGGCAACATCATCACGCTTTAGCCACCACTCACCAATCTTTACATCAAATAGAATAAAATCTACACTAGCAGGATTATAATTACCCCCACCTTTCTGTATTCTTGCACCATACCCCTCGCCATAAAGACAAATTGGGTCAGTAAAAACACCAACAAACTTAGTGGGTGGGAATAATTCCTGAAGTTTAGCTATTAAAAATGCTGGTATCTGTGCGTTATCCGTTTTACCGCCCCATAAAAGAGCTTGCCCATTCCATATTACACGGATATTTGTTCCATCAACTTTCTCTGTGAATTCCCACTGGTTGTCTTTTAAGTATTCAAACTCTGGCAATCTCCACTCACCCTCGATGACACCAAAGGTTGCCTTGTCCCTATTAAGAATTGTTTCTATTTTGTGATATTCTTCCATTCCCTTCTCCTTTCTGTTATTCAGGTCTTTTCCAGGGGTATATTAGACTCCTCGTATAATATCGGAATAACTCTTGCATCAGGATATACACCATATCTCTGTCTAATATCCGAAACCGCTTTTGGTATTCCTCCAGCTTTGAACCAATCCTTACCCTGGCCGCCGGAACATCGAATGTCAGAACATTCTTATCTCCCATTATTTACCCTCCTTTTCTATCCCCTTCTCCTTCTTGAAGGCTTGCCACTCTTCCTTTAAGACCATTACATCTAACTCAAGTGGCACACAGCGATGTTCCTCTATCCACTCCACCACTTCCCTTATCCCTTTCTCCCTGAAACAGTCAGGACAGCAATCACAATAGTATAGTTTGTGTTTCTCGCAATAGTTTAACTCTCGCCTTTCTACCTCTTGCCCTGCCTTGAAGGATATTTCTGCTTGCTTAGTTAATTGACAAACCTCGCAGTCTAATCCATCACAATTCTTACCTTCAAGTGTGGCAGTCCTGTATTCTTGGCAGACTAATATACACAATTCCCCACCTGTAATCACTGTATCTTTATCTCCCATCATTTACCCTCCAAAAGTTTTATTTTCTCCTTTAACCGGGCTTCGAATGCTTCTAGGTCTTCAACTGTGAATTTCTTAATTTGCCTGCCTTCTGCCTCTAGCTCTAAATCCGCACCATCACCATACATTTCTATAATTTTGCGCCGGTATTCGAGTGTATTGCCTTTAAGGTTTATATTACAGTTATAGCATTGGGCGTGTGTCCCTCTTTCTGAAAACAGATTGGCATTGTGTCTGCCCGGTATGAAATGACCTGCTTGTAAGAGCTTGAAATGAAGCCTCTTCCCACAGGTTATGCAGAGTCCCCAGGACGTGCACCCTGTCGTCTCAAGGCAATCCCTCATCCTGATATACGGGGAGAATAATGCCCACACTTTCTTCTTTACACTAGATACCGTTTTCTTCTTCATAGCTCTATATCACCCTACTAGAAGCCAAACTATCTGCTGTATATCTACATTGCGACCCAATAACTGCCCTGAATTGTTAATAATAAAATCTCGTAAATCCTGCTCATCTATGTGCCACATACACATACCTTTTTGTGATGGTCTAACCCCATTATGATACGAAGCCTTTAATCGACCATCATCTATCCAGACCTGAACTTTCTTATGGTCAACTCCACATATTTCACTGACTTCTCGTTTAGTAAACCAACCGTCACGAGCACGCAAACCTAATTTCAGGCGAGTAGCCTTGATTTTCACGGCATTGGGGGAGCGGTGTAATCTCTTTGCCACTTGGGTTATAGAATATCTGTGGACTAATTCCGATAATCGCTCTAATTCTTTCTCTGTCCAGTCGGGGCTTTTATCCTGCATAATTCCCATCTTGGCAGCCTGACCTTTAACGGCAAAGAGAGTAATTTTATCACCCATCATATAAGACAGTTTATCCGCTATTTGTTGAGACGTTTGGTTAGTCCCATCATAATCTCGGCGGACAATATCCCGCTCATCATCAGTCCACTTGTGTTTATGAGCATTACCGCCTTTAATTCCAGCTTGAACCAGTGTTGTCATTATTTCCCCTCTATATCACTCTCTACTGAGTTGCCCCTCAAAGTATTTGATTGGTTTCCCTTGCTTGGTGGCATAGTTAATCTCATTTCTCGTGCTCTCACCTATATAACCACCAATGTTAAGCACCAAAATTTCATCAGAAAGGTCAATCTTTCTAAAATGAACTTCATCCACTATCTCCTTCACGCCTTCTTGGTCGCCGATATGGGTCTTATCTTCGCCCTTGAAATACCACTCTGGAATAGCACACCAACTAAGGACAACGATTCCCTGTTTAGTAAGTTCCCATTGCTTTACTAGCATCTCATCAGTAAAACGAGTTGAACCACATAAAGTAATAACTTTCGCTCCATTTATCATCCCATTCTCCTTTCAGCATATATTATCTGATACTTCTTCATCTCTTTGCCTTCTCAAAGAACTCTCCCCAGGTCTCTATTATCTTTTCCTGTTTCTCCAGGCTAGCTCCTATTTCCCAAACACAATCGGGAGCCGGGCAGGTCTGGCACCTGGGCCACAACTTGCAACCGACATCAGTCTTAGAGTTCTTATAGTGATATCTGTCCTTACTCATCGCCCCACCATGTGTCCGTATTTGCCCTTGATATACTTATCCGGGTCGGCATAATTTATTTTCTGCTGACTATAATCCCTCTTGGATTTGTCCTTCCCAGCTTGTCTCCCAGATTCCTTCCAGTTTTTTAAGACACCTTTCACATAGCTCCACTTCCGCTTATTCTGTTTGACCGCCTCTTTGATGGCATCTTTAATCCAGTCCGCCGGATAATTCTGTAAAGCATCATTAAGCTCCTGGGCTACAAAGGATGTTATCTTCCCGATTTCTGCTTCATAAATAGTGGCTATTTCTGCCATCTCATCGGAAAGTTTATTAACCTGATTATCTTCTAAGGAAGAACTACTACTCTCCTCTCTACTTCTATCATCTATAGTCTTTAATCTAACATCTACTTCTATACCCGCACTTTTGCCTGCACTTTTAGTGCGTTGTGGTTTCTGCCTTTCATATTCGGATTGATAGTTTTTCCAGTTAATTATGGTCAATATATTGCTACTGTTTACGCTTAATCTTTGAGTTTCTAAGAGTCTTTTTTTACAAATAGCCCACATATTTGGGGTAATATTTAGCACCAGAGCCAACATTTTGTCAGTAAAACCAATGTCTTTTCTAATTTTTATCTCACCATCCTGGCTGTATTGCCCCCCTCCACAGAGAGCTAAAAGGTCAGCCCAAACCCCTCGAAGAGCAGGCTTCTCTTGGCGGAGTGAACCTTCAAGCCATTTATCTACGTAGAGCTTTATCCAAGTTCTAGAACCCATATCTATCCTTCCCCTAACTGGGATTGAAGGACTTGCCAACATTTCCAACAAGTCCTACGCTTTCTGATGGGTTTATTTCTGTCTGTCTGGGCTAAACTATTAGTGGGGCAATCACACTCTTCTTCTCCCCACTGCCCGAACTCTTTTAGCATCTCCTTGTAACCCCAGCTTAAAATATCCTTATAAGCCTGTATATTAACCGTGTTAGGAACTCCGAATCTATCATCTATCCAGGCTTGAATTTCCTCATCATTTGGTACAGGTTTCTTTATTACTGGTTTATTCATCTGTTAGATCCCCCTCGGCATTAGTCCGGTATATTGTGGTGAGCTCTCCTCTTTATTCCAAAAGCTATCATTACCACCTTTTAATCCCGACTCATCATTTTGGCACTCTACAATAACCTCATAACCTTCGCCATCGGAGGCAAATAAGGCAGTATCGCCATTGTTATCTTTGACATCTGTTTCGCTAGTAGCTCTTTTATAAGTTAGAGCTCTATCTATAACAGCTTTTAATTCCAATAAACCCTCACGATTACCGATAATTCGGGCTTCGGTATGCCACATATATTGCCCGTAAATGTTAAGTATCTTCATCCCATCTTCTCCTTTAGTTTCTTGATGGTGTAGGACCGCTGGGCTTCCTTGCCAAGTTCAAATATTCTTTGTTGACCTATTCCATCAGTAAAGGGTGATTGACACATCCATAAAGCATTGCTAACTGTCAGCCCCTCCAGTTCTTCCTTGAGGAGATTGAGGATTGAAGCAGTTGCCTCATTACTAGTTTGCCCTTGCTTAAAATTAGCACCATCAACCACTTGGAATATCCGTTCTTTCAATGTAGGTTTATTTCCTACTAAATCACAAGGCTCATCGCACTTTGAGCAGACAAAGTAATAAGTTCCCTCTTTATCATCCCCCTCTACTGTAACCGGTGCCTTACAACACTTTGATAATTCTGTAGGTTTATTCTCTTTACTTTGTTTTGTCATTTTACACCTCTATTCTGTGAGGCTGGCAGAACCCTCCCAAGAACCACTAGCCCCACAGTACAATAAGGAGACTATATTTGTGCCAGCTAGTAGCCATCGTCCTTACTACACTCAGGAGCTTATCCCTGTAGCTGTTCGGGCTGCTCATACTTACTAGAATGACGCCCATTCGGGTAGCTGGCACTTGCTGGCTCGGCTTTACTTCGCCTAACTGGCCGATGGAAACGGACACCAGCAAGCTATTCACTTTTTAGCTCATCTCCCGTCTGTCCTGAATTTCCTGGACAAATTCTTTCTGTTGTTCCTTTGTTAATTGTGCAATCACTTCTTCCAGCAGACCGCCCTTGACTTTGTATTTCGAGACTAACCAGGTCGCCATTGTCTTGTCAGTCCATTTGAGTATTTGCTGAGATTCCTTTAGCCAGTCCATATCAATGAATCCCTGCTTTTCCTCTTCTGCCTGGGGTATTGGCTCGGCTAATGCCGCGGTCTGTTCTGGTTCAGCAATTTCGGGGTCCGGCTCCTCTGTTCCCCCTGCTTTGACTTGCCTCTTCTGTGGCTTGGAAGGTTCATGGCACCATTCCTTTGGATCGGTTCCTTCGATGGGATGGGCATAACTTATCATCCTGCCTCGCATAAAGAAGGCTGTATTGTGGTCTTGGCACCAATGCTCACTACTACTTTTCTCTTTAACAGGGCTAGATTTTGATTTGGTGGCTTGGGGTGGCTTGTTTGAAGGAAGCCCCTTGAATACATCTATTCCTATTTCAAGTTGCTGTGCTGCTATCTTGGTAAGACCATCGGTAGTTGCCCCCTTGTAGGCATCCCCAATATCGGAATTATCATTTCCCCCGTATGCTTCACCGTAGAATCCAACCCCAGGTATCTCAAGAATTGCTTTAACGACAACAAACTTTTCCAGTCGTTCTATAACCTCACTTTTAAGTGTCCAAGAACCTAACCCAAAGACATCATTTATGCGTTCAACTACATAAATACTCTTGATGCTTGATAGGTATGACTTAGTAGGGTGTTGTGATACAGCCTCTGGCGGCAGAGGTTCTCTCAACTTGTCTCTCATTTCAGTAGTAATTTTATCCATTATTTTGTCCTCACTGTGATGAAGGGGTCGTTATAAAAGGTGACCCCGGGTACCGGCTTCTTGTCGTGGTGTTTCTTGGCTATTGAACTTAGCATGGCATCATCCGGCATCATGTATTCCCTCGGTAGTAGGGCAGGGTTATCTACCCTATACTTCCAACGGTCTGTTGTAGTTGAAAGTCCCATGTCTGTCCTTACCCTCTCGGGGGCTTCCGTGACTTCCACCAGGTTGACCGACTCGGTTAGCTCTCCCTTCAGTCTCATCTCGGCCTCGGCTGCTTCTAACCTCTTGCGGTTAATCTCCTCTTGCTCCAGCTGGATGCGTCTTTGCTTCATGTCATAGTCAAGCATGTTACTCCGGGTGACCTTATTCGCCTCTTGGATTGGGAGCATCAGGTAGTCATAGGTGTCCCTGATTTCTTTTTTCTGAGCTTCCAGTGGGGCTAGAAGAGCCTTTCGTTTTGCCTCCATGAGTTTGGTTAGCTTAGAGATGAGCGCGAGATCATCAGTAGCTGACTGGGCTTGTTCCAGTGTAGCGATAACCCTGCCCTTGGCATACTCCAAGATTCTCAATGACTCTTCGTAGTAGCCGTGTGCCTCGATATCCTCCCCTGGTCTTAGGGCTACCGCTGTCCCTGGCTCGCCTTTATTCCAACGCCTTACTGCCTCCACTGCCTCAACCACAGCTTCCTCCTGCTCCGATCTTACATTAACAGCCTTTACCGCTTCTGCTATGCTGGCCTCGGTATTCCCTTCCTTCGCCATCCTGTCTGCAATACACAAAGCGCACCCAGCCCTTAAAGGGAAAGTTCCATGTTTACAAGTTCCTGTCTCTTTAATTTCCATCATCACACTCCTATTTGTTGCCTTAGAATAATATTCTCAGCCTCTAATAGGGTAACCCGCTGCTCTAAGTTCTTTATCCTGTTTTCAAGCACGGTGATTTGTTTATGTTGTAGTTCAGAAACAAGTTGAAGGTTTTCGGGGTATCGGTTATCTTGCTTATCCTCTATACTGCCCGCAGGGTATTTCGCATGTTTGTGATGCACTATCTCCCACCTATGGAGACATCTTCCTAATGCCCTTGCTACTACAAGACGGTGTTCAAGAACATAACCCACCTTAGCTACCATTGGATAAAAGAAGTCATCGGGGCGAAGCCATATCCCAATGTATCCTCCTTTATAGACTATTCGCCCACCTTTCCAAGCTCTATTTCTATTCCCTTTTTGGGCACAGGATTTGCAACGGAGACTAACAATACGCCCCATCACTAGTCTAATCCAGCTTTCTCTACCACAACCTAGACAAGCATGCCAGATGTAGTTACTCCAGCAATTTTGGCCTATCTCTGTGCCTTTTATAATATCGCCAATCTGCGGCATGCTTACCTCCTTTTATCAATCCTTATAAAAATATCTTGCATAAACTAGCCCGGCTAGCATAATCACGACAAAAACCCCAAATACTATTATCCCAACAGGCATAGTTCACCTCCTTTTTTCAGTTCCTTCTGGTCCATAGTCTCACCGCCCACCAGTCCTCATCTTCCTCATATAAGGCGTAGTCCACCCCCTCTTCGCCCATCAGCATAGTCATGGCTGTGAGTATTAGTTCGGCCCCCTTTAACTCCCTAACTATTTGCATTGTTCACCCTCCCTGGGAGGAACTGCTTACAACAAATAGCTCCTCCCTACGCTCTCGCCATAGCTCCTTCAATTCGCCTAATCGGTTGGGCAACCGTTTCCCTCCATTTTGTTTAGATTTGGCTTCAGGAGCTGGTAGATGCCTTAATCTTGGCCGTCCCCCACTATGCCCAAGGGATTTGAACCATCCATGTCCATATTTGGTTAATGTGGCTATGCCACCTTTTTGTCCAGCTATGCGATGGCATTCTGACATAACTTTTTACTCTTTTCTTTATGATATTTGGCATGTTGCCCAGGACTTGAAAATAGATATAAGTTTTCAATATGATTATCTGTCCTGTTCTCGTTTTCGTGGTGAACTACCTCACCGCGTTTTAAGAGGCGCCCAATGTGTTTCTCCATTACTAAGCGGTGTTCAAATATTCGACCATCTCTGCTATATGGGTATTCAGGAGGGCAGTTAACATAAACATATCCGTTATAAATAATTTTTTCCTTGCGAGGATGTGCTAGCTTCGCTGACTCACTCATTTTTTCCCTTGTGTCTATGCTCGCCTTTTTGCCCATATTTAAGTTTCTCAACTTTGCTTTGGTTTCCTCTGATAAATGCTTACCCTTATTAATGTTGCTTAGTTTAACTTTAGTTTCTGAGCGAATTGTTATACCTTTAACTGGATGTTTCTTTGTGCCAAATCTTGTAGCGAGACCTAGTTTCTCTAAATGCCCCCTAGAACCACAATCCTGACATAGTTGGAAGCGGGGTATACCATTTCTTAATCCAACCCATCGTGGTCGCTTACAGCTTTCGCAAGCAAGGAATATATATTGTCGACTAGCCTCTTTCTTTCCTAAGTCGGCACCCCTTTTAATTTCACCTATTGCTACAGCCATTTCAGTATTCCCTTGCCCTTTTTACCTTTTCAAGTTGATATATTCTTAGCTAACCTTTCAAGATTAGCTTTAGCAAATTGCAAAGTTTCAATCCTGGCTTGCTGAACTACTCGCCACTTTTCTACATATTCAGCGGGCATATCCTCGTAATCAAAGATTCTCTCATTCACCCATTGAGTAAATTGGTCCACCAGTATCTCCACATCACTCCTGGCTTTTGGCGGTGCTAGTGTCACCATCTCTAACCCCCTCTTTTCTTATAACTAAAGCTAGTGCCGTCATTTTTAGCTTTGTCTCCTGCTTATTTTCTTTCTTCAAAGTTGGCACAGTGTCCGTTGCGAGCCTCAAACTTATCGCAGTAGTTTGGGCGGTGCTGGCGTAACTTAGCCCGGTCAGCATTTTTACAATGAATACACGCTGTAACTTTAAGCTCCAGTGTCCGATACTTTACCATCAGGTTTACCTCCTCAAATAAGTGCCATCTGGTGCGGCTGTAATATGTCTCGGGAAGCCAGCTTGAGGTCTTTGTATCTGCCCAGAACCTCAAGGGCCCGGTGCCTTAACTCGCCCAGGTGTTCCGTAACTTCTTCAGGATTGTCAGCGATATAGTAACCATAGGGCGGATGAACGCTAGAAATTACAGGTAGCCCATCAGCTATAAGTTCTCTTATCACTTGCCGAATAAGCCGGTCTTCCTTAAAACCTAAAAATCTAGCCAGGTCCTTCCCGGTCCGGGCTTTCTCCTTGCCGGTCCTGAGCAGTTGCCTGACTTCCTGCTTTAATTTGCCGTTAGTGTTCATTTCATAGTTCCTAGATTTTGATGTTAGCTATAAATTTTAAGCCCCTTTTCTGCTGTTAAGGGATTACTACTACCCCCTAAAATTATCGCCCCGATTTGCCACTTTTAAGCCTTATTATCGCCCTGATTTGATACCTCAACTGACCTATCGGCGGTCTCTTATGCCCTTGAGGAATTCCATAATCTCATCGGCGAAGTAAATTCTTATCTTTCTGTTTAGATGAACGCAGGGCAAGCCTCTTTCTAGGCGTAGATTGTCTAACTGTTTTCGGTTTACTCCTAGAAGTTCCATCATCGCTTGCTCCGACCATATCTGTTTTTCTAGCTCCAATTCCTTCCTCCTTTCTATATTCAGATATACCATTTAATACTTGTCTTTGAAGTGGGTTTAGTTCCTTTGCCATTTCCCCGGTCTCAAAGTATTTCTTGATATCCTTTTCTTTTCCAAGACAGATATTCCTTAAATCTTCAGTTAGCCCATAACCGTATCCGCCAGTAAAATATATCTGCTCGCACTCGCTCCACCGGTCACTACTTTGTGCCTTTTCAATTTCTGTGGTCATAGCTTTACCTCCTGATTAGTTTTAGAAAACGCTGGAGAATGCTTGGAGTCTCAGAGGGGACTGTGGTGCTACCAAGAACATCCCCTTTTCCTATTTGAACATCACCGACCAAAAAAATAAGCACATCCCGGCTTAGTTCAGGATATGCTTTCAGTATTGCTCTTAGCAGTGTTATGCCAACTTCCCTTTTTCCATTCTTAATCATCTGCCATAACGAAGGTGTGATACCGATTCTCTCAGCAAATTTGTAATTACTCAGCTTTCCTTGCCTTTCGTTTAGCTTGTCTAGTAAATCATTTGACACATTTGTTGACATCTGCTCTTCTCCTCACTACAATGAAGTGGGGGGTGACCCCAAACCTGGGACGTATCCCTGCTAGCAGGGATGCCTCTCAAGGACCATTTGGGATATTGCCCCCCACTTGTGGGGAGTATGCCAGTGTTCTGGGGCGGGGTTGTGGTGCATCACATCCAACCTCAAAACCGAACCAGCTATGCCCCCACTCCCTTTTCATCCTTTGTTGCTCCTGTTACTTTTGTTCTTACTATAACATTTGTGGTTCGTAGTGTCAACTTCACTAGAGAGTATTGGTAAGCTATTCTGCCATTTGCAATCTCTCTCATTCTTTGAATTTCTTTAATATTCATACTGTTACAAGGTTAGTTACAACTAGAACTATCTTCTAGTACCCTGTTGCTTGACAAATGTAACAAATGTGTTAAGCTATGCTTCATGGGAATCATAGAGGATAATTGGGGCCAGCAAATTAAGCGATTACGTGAGGAGCGTGGATTCAATTTATCGGAATTGGCAAAGCGTTCAGGTTTAAGCCACGCTTCGCTATCTAAGATGGAAAGAGGAATCTCCCGAAAACCTCAACAGTTAACATTTGAAAAATTAGCCAAGGGTTTAAATATGACTGTTGATAATCTCATTAAAGAACTCAAGGGTAAATCTCCATCGCGGCGCCAAGAGACCCCAGAGGACATTCTAGAGCGTCTCAGGGTATCTATATCATCTACTGTGCCAATTTATGAGGAGTACCGAGTTCATTATGGAGAACCAGTAGAGATAATAGATTATGTGTCCATTGTAAAGGAAAGAGCTAAAGGCAAACGATTGGAAGGTTATATAGGTCATGGGGAATGTCTCTCACCAATCATAGAAGATGGTGATATAGTTATTATTGACCGGGATGGTCAGATAGATAATGGCGATATAGTTGCCTGTCTCGTTGAAGGTGAACTACATATAGCACGCCTAAAGAGGATTGCTGGCGAACTTTACCTAGAAAATAATCATGGAAGAATCAAACTGGAAAGTGATGCAATAGCCCACCCGGTAATTGAAGTCAGGAGGAGGCTGAAATGAAAAGGATAATATTGGCTATTACATTAATCGGTATACTATTATTGGCTGCCTGCGGTGATACTACTGAAGTGGTCCAGCCCGAAATAGCACCTGCTATAAAGCAGCAGATTTTTGCTATATCGGAAGGGAGCGAAGATTACTCAGTTTCAGAGGTTGAAGATGATGGTTTTACCTATAGAATCAATATAGAACTCCTCTTTGAGCCAGAGTCCTATGCCGAAGTAAAGGGATGTACTGCATCAGCCTGTTTCCACTGCCGAGAGATATTTTCACAAGCTGGCATAAAGAGGGATATTAGCGTATGGGCCAGAAGAACGCTCCCTGATGATAAAGTAGCCTTATATGGCAGGACATATTATAGTCAGTCTTCTGGTCAATATGATTTCAAGAATATCCAGGAATTACAATAACTAAGAAAGGAGGCATAGTTGCCTACCGTTAAGGCTTGCTTTTAGCTTTCATAACTGGCAGTCAAAAGGTAGGGGGTTCGAATCCCCCCAGCTCCACCTTGAAGCTAAAAAGCGGTTGGGCAGCCGAAATGTATGCTTTTAGACCATTTGACTACTAACAAATTTCAGATAGGCTCGCTATTTGGGCTAGACCATTTGACTACTCAAAAAAGTCTGGCACCACAACTAAATACTTTCCTTTTATCCTGCCGGGTTGATGGGCTTTCTCCTGCTACTCTGAGGGCTTATCAATACCAGTTGGGACGCTTTGTAAAGTTCTGCCTCGAGGCGAATGAGAAGGATACTACACAGCAAATTCGCCTCTTCCTTCTCGAGCTCCGGGAAACTAATAACTCAATCTCGGTCGGTGATTACTACAAGTCCATCAAGCGGTTTTTTAACTGGCTGGTAGATGAGGGTCTTATCGAGAAAAGCCCGATGCAGAATATCAAGCCGCCCAAGAAGGAATCAAAAATCATCAGACCGTTCTCTCAACGAGATATTGATAACCTGCTTCTACTCTGCTCTGGTAATCGGTTTCTAGATCTCCGCAACAAGGCTATAATCTTAATGTTCCTGGATACCGGGCTGAGACTTTCAGAGCTTGCCAACATACAACTTGCGGATGTCAATTTTGAGCAGGAGACCATTAAAGTTATGGGCAAGGGAGCCAAGGAGAGGGTAGTCAGAATTGGCAAGACGACCCAGAAAGCCCTATTGCGGTATTTGCTGATTCGTCGGGATGAGCACTCCTGCCTATGGGTAACTGAGGAGCGTAGACCATTAAGTGTTGCCGGTGTGCAGGTCGCCATCAAGAAATTGTGCCATAGAGCGGAGATAACAGATGCCAAAAGAGGTCCCCATACCTTTCGCCACACCTTTGCAACTCAAGCCCTACTAAATGGCGCCAGCGAACGTGAAGTTCAAAATTTACTTGGGCATAGTAGCCAAAAGATGACGCAGCAATACACGGCTACCATCACCAGTGAACACGCCGTCAAGGGGCATCGCCGGTTTAGTCCAGTGGATAATATGTCCCTGAAATAAAAAGAGACCCCTGATTAAGCATAGTCTCTACTACTCAATCAGGGGTATAACTGCCCAGAAATCAATCCTGGTGCTTATCATCCTGGTTCTTCAGCAATGCGTCTATTAGAGCTATGATGACCTCTCTAAATTCTTTCTTTAACCGCCTAATCTTAGTCCATAATTCCCAATCAGTGATCATTGTAGTGCCTCTCAGGGCTATTAGAATACCAGTGCTATAACTATTGCAATCACACCGGCAATAAAAACAAACAACAAGCCAACCATTAACCGCTTTAACCAGGTAATGTCGGTCTGTATATGTACAAGGTGGTTATTTTTGAAAGGATACCATTCCTTGAGGAGCCAGGCTTCCCAGTCAGACCAGCGGACATACTTCTTTGGGTGATTGGTCTTGTTACCCTTGCTCACTTTTCTAATCCTTGGTTAGTCCGCAATCTCAGCACAAAATCTATAATTGCCAGGATCATTACTTGTGTTTCACCATCCAGCCAGTTCTTTGAGAAGATGCCGGCAATGATGCTACCGAGAATAGCCAAAAGGTCTACCCATAGAATTCGCGACTGATACCATTTCTTTGTCATTTTATCCTCCTATTTCCATTTTTCAGGCTGATAGCCATGAACTCCAAAATTGAATAATTCTCCCGCATACTCAAAGCCAGCGTTCGGCTCCCAAAGTTTATACTTATTTCCAGTTAGTTTAGCTAAAGAGAAGGCGTGATAACCTAGCGGCGTCATACCCCAGACTTCCCATATTCCATTAACCTTGAATATCCTGCTGGCATCAGAGGTTGCCCATTTAGAGTAATCATCGCAATCAATATCGAGCTCAGCCACATAATAGTCAGCGGGATAAGTAAGGAATGGAATCATCTTGGCAAGGCTGGTCTCGTTAACATAAAAGACCCTGGTATCTGGAGCATCGCTTATCATACACTTTAATCCTAGTGCCTCTAATTCAGCCTTTACTTTTAACCAGGTAGTCTCGTGTCTGGTAATAGTTCCAACCTGTTGACGCACCCAGTTATCGTATGCTTCAAGTGACGGTGGTTCGGGTTCAGGGGGTTCGGCTATTACGGGCTCAACATATCCGAAGTACTTAGCCAGTGATAAAAACAAATTAGCCCACATTATATTCTCTCTTGTAGCCATCGCATAATAAAATTCATTATTCCTTTTCCTTAAATGGTCTCTTGAGCCTAGAACATTTGCTCATCGTATAGAGTTCATCTTTTATATGGTTCATCACCAAGTCCTGAGCGTGTTGAAGGAACCCAGTTTTCTCCTGTTCGGTGGTTGGCCTGGACTTGTAAATAGGCTTGCCTTCATCATCAACCTCACCCGTAGGTTCACTAACTTTCTTCCCAGCCTCAACTTCTATCTCCATTACCTCATTCTCCAAGTCAATATCCACCATCTTCCAGGAAACATTGCCTAAGTTAATGTCAATTGGGCGAATGGGGTCGCCAGGATCGCCTGATAGCTTCCCATCACCCCAAGCAGACCCCTCTCTTATAACTGTTCCTGTCAGTGGTACAATTAGTCTCATATTTTCTTTACACTCCCTACGCTAACAAAAGCTATTGCGCGCTTAGCCCCACTATTCTCACACATAACTTGAAGGACACCGCCGTCCCCACCGTAGTTGTGCACCGATGCCTTACATATTTTATCCACTCCCGAGAGTGCTCTACTACCTACAGCATCAGCAGCTTCACCATCGGCTAAAAAGCCAGACTCAGCTACGGAAACTCCATCCATATAAACACGAAGTTTCTGTTGATTGGTGTCAACGTTAAAACAATTTATAAAGGCAGATGCTACCGCTAAGGAAACAGCGGCAAAGGTTTGAGTTGAGGAAGCTAAGTCTTGGTCTGTATCTGCATCCTGTGCGTAGTTTTTTCTATTTATAGTTATTGCACTGGTAGCATCTTGGGTTACCGCAGATATAACCGAGTCTACAATATCTTCAGCTAGGGTTTCTGTGAAAGTTCCTAAAAAACCAAAAATAGTCACCCCACTCTTGATATTCCCTACAGCGAGGTCAGCGTCCACGGCACTTAAAGTTGTAGCTGCGTAATAACCTTCTTGAACTGTATCGTTGGCAGGATTTAATGTTCTGGTAGGAAAGTCAATCTCCACTGGTCTGTTGGTGGCATCGCCTTTCCAAACCTTATTGAGAGTTAGTCCAGCCATTGCAGCGATAGCTAGGGGGGCATTTAGTGCGTCGGCACCACCCGATGCGTGCCTTGCCTTGTGAGCTGATACATCTACCCCATCTACAAGGAAAGCTGTTAAAACATTAGCTTCAAGGGTAATATCACCGTCCAACCCTTTAAGGTAGCGGAGGTTATCTCTGACAGCAGAATTCATTACTGCCGCTGTAACTACTTCTGATGCAACCCAATCTCTAGGAACTATCCAAGCCATTTAATTCTCCTTATAATTCAACCGGCCTATTGCCGGCATCGCCCCGCCAGTATTTACTATTTGCTAAATTAGCCATTGCTGCGATAGCTAGGGGGGCATTTAGTGCGTCGGCACCACCCGATGCGTGCCTTGCCTTGTGTCCGCTTATATCAACCCCATCTACATTAAAGTCGGTGATAATATCATCACTGAAGGTAATAGCTCCAGCCAGTCCTTTGAGATATTTAAGGTTATCTCGTATGTGAGTATTGAGTATCGCTGCCGTTACCAATTCCCCGACTGCGTAAGTTTTTGGGGCCGTCCAAGCCATTAGTGTAACTCCTTACTATGTGCCTTGTTCTCTTCGATTAAATCATCTATTGTTTGGGGATGCTTCCAGTTACGATTTGGAATAGGCCGTGCTTCTAATAAGGCTTCTATCTGCAATCTATTTCCAGGTGTAATGACCTTGTATAATTTGCCTTCTATCTCTTCGTTCTGACATTCTGTGCAGAAGAACCTCTTATCTTCAAACAGGAACTCAGCACTATTACAAAAGGGGCAATTTACGATCCAGCGTGAGTGATTTATGTTTGCCCTCAAGGTTTTGCTTGATACTTCCTTGTTAAGCACAAGCGGTCTATCCCTCAATCGCTTGCGAGCTTCTGGTCGGTCTATCTTTGGAAAGTATGTCACTGCGGTTTCAATCATTATTCCCCCTAATATCCAAGTTTCGTTCCTATCCCCAATGCTGAATGACCGAGGCACCAGAAATCTTCCTGACTTGCATCCACTAGATACCAGCGACATAGATGGCTTTTACCACCTTCCGTTATCTCGTGCTCCATTTTATTGATGAAGAAGTCAGCATCTAGTCCCAGTTTTGTATTCTTGGCTGTTATCCTGTCCGATATTTCTCTTGATAGGATTTGGGTTAAATTTGTGGCGTTCTTATTGATTATCGTAACAACAACTTCAGCCTGCGGCGACTTAAATCTTGCTATCCCGTAGTCGCAGAAATCCTGTGCCTTGTCAGCGTCAGTCAGATATTTACCATCTAAAGGTAGGGTTCTTTTCTGGTATAATCCCTGAGATGTAGCATCCTCTGATTTCCTGCTTAGTTTAGTTTGGTCATCATAGTAAGTTCCTCGAGCCTTCAGAAGCGTGATAGTAACTGGAACGGTATCGGTATTAGTTATTGCCAGTTTTATTGACTGGGCAAATTTTGTTGTGACGATAGAAATGGTTCCCGAAGCAGTATAGTCAGTGGTAATTACCGGCGTAACCCAAGCATCCACAAAGTATTCCGATTCCCCCCAGAATGTTTTTGTTTGCCCTACATCAATGATGGGCGTTTCTTGCAAGCGCCATAATTCAATTTCCCCCTTCAATTCCCAGGGGGTAATGGTTGCCCTGACTTCGTTATAGATATTTCTGGCACTATAATCGTAGGCAATATCCACCATCGTATCATTAAAGGTGGCCTGACTTGTTTGATGGGTGGCTGAATATCTATGGTGTCTATCTTCAAAGACGAAGTAACCCGCCCCATTCACATAAGAGAAGCCGAGTTCACTATCATCTATTTCATTCTGGGCGAATCGTGCCTTTACCCCTGAGCTATACCAGTAGGGAACGGTATCCTGCCCGGCATCTAATGTCCTCATTCCGCCTGCCCAATCCGCAGAGTCTAAAATGTGGCCATGTATAGTTCCCGTTAAAGTATTTTTATATAAAATGGTGTCAAGTTCGTGCCTTGCCAGAAAGTCTAAACCATCTATGGCTGAAATATAGCAGTCCTGAGATGCGAGGTCGGGGTGTGGTGTGATGCTTTCTATGTAGCCATAAAATAAATTATAGGCCGCGGGTGCCGTGGTTCTTACCCGGATAACCCTTTTGGGTAATAGATTGGTGTATATGCCTGTGTTTAATGTCGGGCTATATTTACCATCTGAATTATTAACTCTGATGCTTAAAGTGCCGGGGGAGGCTTTACCCAACTCCTCATCCTTGCCCCTGGAAAAACTAATGCTTTTGACATCAGCCGTTATATTCTCATTGGCATCTCCAAAATCACCGTCATTGTCCCAATCGCACTCTACGACATAGGTCGCACTAGCCACTATATGCTCCGCCAAAGGAGAACCTTTGGTTTTTCTTAATTACTCTATAAATCCTGTCAGCTAGTTTATTTATTGACTCTTCTCGTTCCATAAATACGGGTTCGGTAAAGTTGATAGTTATGTTGCCACCAATCCCACCCCTATCAAGTGGAACTATGGCCTCTGGTCCCCTTTCACCCACCATTGCCAAAGTCGGGCTGCTTACAATCCCGCCTTCTGCATATCCAGGTATACCCAAACTTCTACCAAGTGCTTTCTGTTGGGCGAATTGAGCGGCAGTCATCTGTCCCATACCAGCGTAAGCCATAAAAGCACCAGCCACTGTTTCCCTGAGACTTCCTGTTAGTTTTTCTGATGCTTTCCTTAATTCCTCTGTTGATTTAGTAGTGTTATCCAATCCCTTATCGTATAACTCCAATGCCCCTGTTGCCTCATTGAGAACATACACCCCCGCTTCCCATTGTGCTATAAGTTCTTGGCTCCGTTCTAGGGCCTTCAATTCCTCGGGCTCCAATTGACCATATCCTATCCTTAGTTCGTTATAAGCCTTTTGTGCTAATAATACTGCTTCTGTTAATTTACCCTCGGACTTTGCCAATTCTTCATTAACCTTTTCTGATGCTTCTACTACTGCATTCCAATCCGTGTGATGTTTAATTAGGGAATAAATACCAAAACCGAGCAGTGCGATGGCTGCGGTTAAGGCTACTATTGGATTCAACATTAGCGTTTTTAGGGCAGTGCCAACAGTCTTAATTGCGAATACTAATTTGGGTAAAATCAGTATCAATCCCCCTATTGCTATCAGCAATCCCCCACCACCAGTTATTACCTTTGTTAAAGTTTCATTTTCTTTGGCAAAATCGGCGATCTTCTTTACTATTTCTGTTACCTTATCAAGTAAGGGGGTGATGGCTGGTACTAAAGCCTCGGCTATAGCAAGTCCCGCACCTGTTATACTACTCTTTACATCAGTCATAGCATCCGTTAGTTTTTCCGCTGCTACGGATGCCTCCTTATCAAAGATTAAGTTTAAATCATGTGCCCCCTGCCTCATTTCCTTAAGACCTTCAGTGCCATCAGCTAGCATCGGCAATAGTTGCGTGCCTGCTCTACCAAATAAGTCAGTAGCTATAGCTGCTCTTGTGGATTCATCCTCTACCCCAGCCAATGCCTCCATCACAGCAAGGAATTGGTCTTCAGGGCTTAACCCTTTTAGATTTTCATAGCTTAACCCGATTTGGTCAAAGGCTCTAACATAAGTCTCCAGTCCATAGCCAGCGTCTAATATAGCCCCTGCTAATGTACGGGATGCCTTTTCAATCCCAGCCAATGAAGCACCAGACAATTCCGCCGCATATCTCAACTCCGAAAGTGCTTCGGTAGAAAAGCCAGTGCGTTTAGCCATCTTAGCAATTTCATCACCCATCTTGGCATAGGACAAAACGCTTTTTGTTGCTACGCCGACAATGGCGGCACCAACAGCTAACATAGCAATACCGATAGCCTTGCTATGTTTTGTAATGTTTTGAGCAAAACCCCCTGTTTGTTTATCGGCACTATCAAGTCCTGACTTTAGTTGTGTGGTATCAGTGCCAATCTTGACCATTAATTCTGAGGTTGGATTAGCCATTTATTCTCCTAGAACTTGACAAATTATTAGATTTCTGTTTACACTGCTAATTAAGGGATAATTACCCAATATAACAAGGAGGTTAAAATGAAAAGAGTTTTCTTATCCCTTATAGTGACTGGAATTCTTTTGCTAAGTGCCTGTGGTGTTCCTAGTACAGCACCCCCAGCTATTACATCACCTTTGGATTATGAAATAATTAGAGAGGGGGAAACTTCCCCGGGGCGTGCACTTATTGAGATTTTGGTTTCTATTGATGCTACCAAAGAGGAAGCAATGGTTCTTGCCGACTATTTGGTGGATAAATATCAGCAAAGTCAATATAATTTCATGTATATAGATATCTTTGATTCATTAGAGTGTGCACATCGCTTTGATACTGTCGACTATCCCCTTAGTGAAGAACAGAAACATCATCTTGTGGCTATCATTATTAATAAATCACAAGATTATGTTGATATTGAATGGACTGCCATTAAACGCCCCTAAGAAAATAAGCCATTTTGGTTAACCCGCTGCCAATACTTTAGCTAGTGTCTCATTAACGGTTGCCAGATTGGATAGTGTAATAGCCTTGCCAATCTCGATTAAAGTTATATCGGGATACTCTTCCTTGAGAAGAATAAATATCAGTTTCCTCAAAGTGATAGCTTGCCTTTTATCTAACTCTCGCCCTAATTTCAGGAGGCTACAACCGAATGTTTCCTCTATATCAGCCAGCACATTAAGATTAAGCGGTGATAGCCGATACTCCTTCTCCCCTAGTTTGATTCTTTTCCTCTCCGGTGTGCTTAAAATATTCGTCATATCACCCTCCTTAATGGTAAATATCTACCTATCACCCCAGTAACCGCCCCAGATTTTGATTCTGGTGCGTCTCATGTTATTTCTGGGGCATTTGTATCCCTTTTTCCCCAGCTAATTCTTCTAGCGACTTCTCTTTAATGGTTGTCCTTTGGGGTTCTGCCCCACCCAAGAAATCCCTTGGCTTATATGTTCTATGACTCTTGGTTGGAATGGTGTTATAGATGGCAGCCAGGAGAGTTGCCACAGCGTGGTCTTGTCGATACCACTCCTGTGATTCCTGGAATTGAAGTTCACTTAATATATCATTGAATTGTTTGGGGGTCAGTTCCCCAATCTCTTTAAGTGTCCAGTGTAGCTTGCGAGCCAAATAAACGATTGCTTCTATCATCCGCGCCTCATTTCCAGGTTCCCCATTACAAGTGTATTCAACGGAGCATTGGGAACTTTAACCTTCACATCCATTTGGCTAACTATTACCAGAGTGTCCCTTATGCGTTGATAGAAAATGGCGTAAAACTCGTCTCCTTCTAGCTTTTCCAAAATCCAGAACCTACTAGCCTTGGCCTTCCAACCCCTCTCCTTATATGTTTTCCACTCGGCTTGTCCCGCATAATCAAGTGTCACATCGAGTTGCCAATCCAGAAAACCAGCCACTTGCTTGCCATCTCTATTCAGTGTCCCCAATTGCCCAGTGAGCATTTATACCGCCGCTTCTTCTAATTCACCCGTACCGACAAAATCATAGGTGTAGCTTACAATGCCATCAACTGAAACATTGGGATGAATACCTGTAATAAAAGCATCTCCTATCCAGTTCTGTCCTGCGGTTATTGACTCCGCCAGTACCAGCTTGACGAGTGCGGAGAATGATAATGCCGTTGGCACCCCATCCTTGTACCCCTCAAAACTTCCCGACCAACCCGAGAGTCCTGGTAAGAAGCTTCTAGGTGAATTGGTGGCTTGCCCATCCCCAAAGTCTGTAGTATCCATTGTGTCCAGTGTATAATCTAGAGTCCACGACTTTATACCATCTACAATTGAGATGGCTTCTATGTCGTCAACCCAGATGTCGTGTGCCGCCAAGTCGGTAACTTGCTCTATGCCTACAGCCGCTACAGCCGTCAATCCCGAAGCATCGCCCAAGTCTAATGCTATTCTAGTCCAAGTATCTGCTGCTATAGCTGGAAGGAGAAGGGTTTTTTCTGGTGAAGTACACGCAGCGTCACCATCTAAAAGCAATGCCATAGTATCAGCCGCAAACCCAATGCTATCCTTCACCCATAAATAAATCACATCACGATCTGAAAGGTTTCCATCAAGAGGGGGGTCGTGCGCACACAATGCCGTAGCCCCCGTTCCTATAGGGATAACTACCTTTATGCTATAAGTGCCTACCTTAAAATTCCCTGCCGTTCCATCTACATCAGCCGAGGTTGATCCCCCATCGCTAGTCCAATTAACCTCGCAGTCTTCAACTACCTCAGCC
>Ga0307377_10000931_pt1 | contig 38850 bp, 40 predicted proteins | sample TR3MG_FD_202535 | JGI IMG/M metagenome (GOLD analysis project Ga0307377, IMG submission 202535) | Soil microbial communities from Risofladan, Vaasa, Finland - TR-3 | ecosystem: Environmental > Terrestrial > Soil > Coastal area > Acid sulfate soil | place: Finland: Risofladan, Vaasa | collected... | reverse complement strand
ATGCCTGGGTCACTCCGCAATGGACAGTCATAAAATCAACACCGTCTTTGGCATGTTCTCGGATTACGGTGAAGATGTCATCAACGCTCATGTTCACGATGGCTCCACGATTCTCAATAGCTTCAATCCCCGCCTGATAAATAGGTACTGTCCCCACTGGCACAGTGCTAGCACTAATAATAGCTCTCCTGATAGCTGAAATATCGCCTCCAGTGCTCAGGTCCATCACAGTGTCGGCACCAAAGCCAATGGCAGTCTGCAGTTTCCTTAATTCCATGTTCAAATCACAAAAATCTGAGGACGTGCCTATGTTAGCATTGACTTTGGTCCTCAGCCCTTTGCCTATGCCGCAGGGGATTAGATTTGTGTGATTAACGTTGGCCGGAATTATGATTTCGCCCTCAGCCAGGCCTTGCATGATAACATCAGTCTCTAACCCTTCCTTTTCAGCTACGTGCTTCATCTGGGGTGAAACAATTCCCTTTCGCGCTAACTCCAGTTGAGTCATTTTCTTATAAGCCTTACATAAGTCGCAGTGAAACTAAAGTATAAAACATTTCATGTATTATGCAAATTTAGAATGAAGTCTAACGCAGCACAATTGTCGGTGCAAACACAACCTCGATAACAACAGGGCAAGCAGCAGCGAAGATCTGGGTACAAATCTAAGACAAAGTTCTTAAAGTTTGCTTCTGAATTTTGAACAATTTGTCTATCCCTTGCTGGGCTAAAGAAAGCAAGGCATCAGCAGTTTCTTTAGAGAAAGGCTTGCCTTCGGCAGTTCCCTGAATCTCCACAAACTCATTCTTGTCGGTCATTACCACATTGAAATCAACTTCTGCTTTGTAGTCTTCTTCATAACAAAGGTCAAGTAGCACGTTACCATTGACAACACCCACGCTCGTGGCTGCTATCATCCTGTTCAATGGTAAAAATGGTAAAATGCCCTGTTTTCTTAAGTTGTGGAAAGCGTGATAAAGAGCAACGCATCCACCGGTGATAGCTGCTGTTCTGGTGCCACCGTCTGCTTGCAGTACATCGCAATCTACTACAAATGTCCTTTCTCCCAAGACAGCCAAGTTAGTCGCTGCCCTTAAACTGCGACCGATCAGGCGTTGGATTTCCTGGCGTCTTCCTTCCGCCTTACCACGTGGTGTACGAGTAACTGTAGAGCGAGGTAACATGGCATACTCCGCAGTAACCCAACCCTGACCACCGCCTTTAAGAAAGTTGGGCACCCTTTCATCCATGCTCACAGAGCACAGCACCCTCGTTTTCCCCAGTTCAATTAAAGCTGAACCCTCAGCGAAGCTCTGGTACCCTAAAATTACACGGACGGGTCGCAGTTCATTGTCAGCTCGGTTGTCTATCCTGGTCATATCAGAAAAAGTATAGCAGACTATCCAGTAATCTGTCTGTCAATTTTGAACTGTTGTTTACCACCGTCCTCTTTTTTGATAGGTCTCGATAAATCTTTCGATAGAGCGGTCATAAGTCCTCTCTATATCGTCGGGGAAAAAGCAGGCTGGCAGCTCGCATGACCGCCAATGGTATCTTATGCATTCGCAGCAAATACCTTTCCTGCTGCATGGCTCATAGGTGCAGTAACATTTTTCTTTGTTTTGCTCCACGGTACACTCTTTCATATTTGCTATCCTTCGATAATTGTTTAACTGGATGCTTCTTTGCTTACAAGTTAGAGTGAGACCGCTTCTTCAAACATGTGCTATTATATACCAAAACAGGGGTATCGGAAAGGAAGGCAGTAGGTTGCAGCTACCAGTTGATGCCTATCTTGATATTGAGTCCACAGGTTTGTGCTCGTTTTATGATGAAATAACCGTTATTGGCATTTGTTTGGCCAATGACTTTGAGAATAGATTGGTTCAACTTGTTGGGGGTGATGCAACCAGGACTAACTTGCTCAGGACCTTGCGTTGTGTGGAGACAATCTATACATACAATGGCAGCCGCTTTGACCTTCCTTTTATCAATATCCGTCTGGGGGTAAATCTGAGAGAGCATTTTCATCACCGTGACCTGATGCATGATTGCTGGAGGAATAACTTATATGGTGGTTTCAAGGCGGTAGAGCGACAATTAAATATTCCTCGACGGCTACGAGGTATTGGTGGAGCGGAGGCGGTAACACTGTGGTGGAGATACCAGATTGGCCATGACAGAAGGGCGCTGGACTTGTTGCTGGAATACAACAAGGAAGATGTGGTTAATCTGATGACATTGCGGGAGAAATTAGAACGGTTCGGATGCGAAACTCTATGAGGAAAGTAGTGAAAAGAGATTTTGCTATCTCGCTTCGCTTAACCTTAATCCCAGGGAAAAGATTTATCATAGTAATAGAGGTCATTACAGGCCGCGGTAATTTGATATTTGTCTAGTCCGGAATCAGGATGTGAGGTGGAAGGCCCTAACGAGAGATGCAAAGAAGAAGATTGAGCAGAGGCTTGGGACTCTATTGCCCGCCATTCCCCATCCAGATACCAATTCTCCATCAGGAAGGCATGGGCACCTTCACTCCCATCAACTCCAATGACGAGGTATACCTGCTCCGCATCAATGCCATAGGCTCTGAGGAGGGAAGACAATAAAATAGAAAAGTCCTCGCAGTCCCCGGTGCCCATTGATAGGGTTTCTTCGGTGGTTTGCCAGTAATCGTCAGTACCCCATCGGTTTTCATCAGACATATAATCTATATGAATAGCGACCCAGTCCCTGATATTATCAAAGCCCTCCTTGGATGGTTCGTAAGGCGGGGCACCGAGCATATCTTGCAAAGCTTCCTGCACAAATGGACATTCAGGCGTGATGTAAGACTTAAATTCAGATGCTGTTGTCGGAATCCAATCAGCAGCAGAGACCTCGCCATAAGTGACGCAACTGAAGCAGCCTAACCCCGATACGATGAGCAAGCCAATCGCGGCTATATAAGCTAAAGGGATTAATAGGCGCCTTTTCCTACACAAGCCCCTGGTCATTTTAAGTAATGATTTAGTTTGCTCAAGATTTCTAACTCGCATTACACCACACACTTATTGAGTACTTTTAGCCTATTACTATTATCCTAAGTCAATAGCATTTGTCAAGTCCACGAGTTGAGTCAATAATGGAGTGAACCCCTGAGACTGGATATTTCAGTTCAGGAGGATTAGGCTGGAAAGAGCTATATTGCCGTGGTAGATTCAATAATGGACCCACCCAGGAAGGAGCATTCAGGAACAGGATAGAAAAACTAGAGCGGCTGGTGAGCAAGCTGCCCTTGAAGAATGGGGTTTAAAAAAAAGGACTTACAGAACAGCCGCAGCCAGTGCCAAAGAAACGACAAGTCATCAGAGTATGGGTGCCTCAGTATTGCCATCGCGTGGAGATGCCAGTTGATGAAACCGGCTAGAAGCAGCTTCTACCATAAAGCTAACGACGGAAACCTTGAGAAGATGCAGAAGGAGCGTACTTAAGAGGCAAGATCGAAACTAGCTGCTTTAAGCTCCCCCGTTATGGCTATCGGATATCACTTATGTTCGCATTCGCACGGACTTTGTCTACCTGGCAGCCATTTCTGGATGCTTACTCCCGTAAGATGATTGGCTGCGCTGTCTCCGTAGATCTGGATACCTTTTTGATGCTGGTGTCGCTCAAAATGGCGATAGCACAAAGGAGGTCTGGCTCCCATGTCATCCATCACTCGGTTCGGGGAGTGTAGTATGCCTCAAATGAATACGTGGGTGAACTCAAGAACTATGGCTTTCTGGTCAGCATGGCGTGCCTAGGCAATCCATATGAAAATGCCATGATGGAGAGCTTCTTCAAAACACTAAAGCATGAGGAGGTGAATCTATGCGAGTATGAGATTTCCAGAACGTGGTAACCATGCTTCCATATTTCCTTGAATAGGTCTGCAATAAGAAGAGACTTCGTTCAGCACTTGGTGACCGTCCACTCAAGGAGTTTGAGAACGTAGTCTGGACTACGGATTTTAGCAAGTTCTTTTTCAATATACTCCATAGGGGTAAGATAGTCTAGAGATTGGAGTGGGCGGTTGAAGTTATACTCAGTCAGCTAGAAAATGCAGCTTGCGCATGCCATCTTGGTTTGCAACTAAGTAGCACATCAGGTCAGAAGCAAGATATTAGTAGCCGGAAGAGCTTATAATAGGACAGCCAGGGAGCAGGGGCATTTTGAGATTCCCGATATTTCCGTTGGCGCAATTGTCCCACTTTTACTGACTACATACAGGAAGTCGCCACATAACTTGACGGTTTTGTCCACAATGCCTTGCAATATTTATGCCTATGCCTGGCATCCTCAGATCGATAGACTCTAGGCTTCTCTTTGATATACGATTCTGCCATCTACTATTGTCATATCTACGGGAATATCCATAATAGTTTCAGGCGGCACCGTTAAGATATCTTTTCCCAAAACCACCATGTCAGCCAACTTCCCAGTCTCAATAGACCCCAAGATATCTTCCTCGAAAGTATGGTAAGCAGCATTTATCGTGTAGAGTTTAAGCGCCTCCATCACCGAGATTTTCTGGCTCGTACCTATTGGTTGACCACTTGCCGACTTTCTATTTACCAAGGCGTGAATACCCATCAGAGGCGGGTATGGCGACGCCGGATGGTCGGAGTGAGCTGCTACCTTAATCCCTGCATCAATGAAACTCCTCGCGGCAAACATTCGCTCCAGCCTCTCAGCACCAAAGGCAGGCAATATCTTATCTCCGTGATAGTAGGCGTATGGACCAAATATGGTTGGGAGAACACCGAGTCGCTTGATTCTTCCGATTATCTCCTGCGTTACAACCGTGCAGTGGATAATTCTATTCCTGGGATCCTGACGAGGATATTTCTCTTGTGCCTCTTCTATAGTATCCAAAACCATGTTTATTGCTCTTTCACCATTGGCATGAACACAGAAGCGATAGCCTCTGGGATAGCCTTCCATGATAATTCGGTGTAGTTCTTCCCTGGTGATGGCCAATTCCCCACGGTAGTCGGGTCTATCAAGATAAGGCTCAGCCACAGCCGCTGTTCGAGCTGATATAGCGCCGTCGGCAAAGATTTTTATGCCACCTATCTTCAACATAGCGTTCCCGAATCCTTGAATAATTCCTAGTTGCACGAGGTGAGGCATCAGCTCATGATAGATTTCCAAGGCTATTCTTAGTGGAAGTTGACCTCTACTCAGAAGCTCTTGGTAGGCTCTTGTTATGATTCCTTGTGTAACCACATCGTAGGCATAAACTAGGCCGGAGGCAACATATTGCTCAGCCATCCACCTTATGCCTTCCATAGCTTCTTCCAGGTTGGGCTCTCTTCCACCTTCTACCGGCTGCAAAACTTCTATAGCGCTCTCATGTATCCAGCCTGTCAAAGCTCCAGTTGTAGGGTCTTTCTCAAATCTCCCCCCCATAGGGTCCGGTGTATCCATTGTCACCCCCGCCATTTCAAAAGCTTTGCTATTTACGATGGCAAAATGCCCACCTGCGGTGGTTACCATTACAGGATGATGTGGAGCCACTTTGTCTAGGTCCCACCTGTTTGGATGACGCTTCTCAGCGAGTTTAGATTCATCCTCTTTGTGAACATGTATCCATTCGCCTTTCGGCTTGCTCTTCGCCTGTTCGGCAATCTTAGCCAGGATATCAGCCAGGGACCTGACCCCCGCTTCATGGCTACCATCGATAATCCCCATTACTCGTTGTAGGCCTTCACCCAATGACATATGGCAGTGTGACTCGATAAATCCAGGTATCATAGTCCTTCCCTTTAGATCTATAGCCTTAGTTTCAGCCTCAATCAGCGGCGTAATTTCTTCATTTGAGCCTACTGCTAGCAACTTACCAGACTTTACAGCCGCAGCTTCTGCTACTGATTCACGTGCATCTACTGTAACAACTTTACCATTATATAGAACCACATCAGCAACCATTGTAAACCTCCTTCTCTGTAACAGTTTATCTTGCGAAAGTTCTAGTTCATATAGTATACCCCCGTCGAAAGGTTTTTGCGCCTTGTTGCGTTGATCTACACGAGAAGCTAACACTTCACATGGTTAGATCTTACATGCTTCAATAATCTCCTATTTGGTTAGGTACTTAAATCACTTGACACGCTATGCCCTGAATTCGAGTGTGGATTTCTTGCTGAAAAAGATAGCAATGATATAATAGATACAGCGGAAAATGTCTAACAAGAGTAAATACATTCTGGCTGCTATAATACTGGTAACGATAACGTTAAGTGTCGGTTTTTGGGCACTATCTCCTCCCACGGAATATGGCCCACCCCAGTCTAATAGCACAGCCCCGTATACTGACCCCGATTGGGCATTCCCTCAAGAGAGCGAACCAACTAATTCTTTGCCTGATTTCCGCCCAGTAGTTGCTGAGGTAATGCCCTCGGTGGTATCCATAACTACAGAAATTGTCGTCTCTGATATCTTTGGTCGTCAGTATATGGAATATGTTAGTGGGTCCGGGATACTTATCGATGGTGAGGGGTATATTGTCACCAACAACCATGTAGTTGAAGATGACCAGGGCATCTACTTGGAGTTGGTCGATGGTAGAACTTTCTCCGCGGATATAGTAGGCACTGACTCGTTATCTGACCTCGCTGTGATAAAGATAGATGCCGCAGATTTGCCTTATGCCGTTTGGGGCGACTCAAACTCACTATCTCTTGGCGAGTGGGTGCTGGCTATCGGCAACGCTCTGGGAGAAGGAATAGTAGCAACCCAGGGCATAGTCAGCCGCTTAAATGTATCCGTGAACGCTGAGGGCAATACCCTTTATGGCTTGATTCAAACCACGGCAGCTATCAATCCCGGCAACAGCGGCGGTCCATTGGTGAATATGTCTGGTGAAGTAGTAGGCATTACTAGCGTTAAGATAGTTGCGTCCGAAGTGGAAGGTATGGGTTTTGCCATAAGCAGCGATGAGGCTAAGCCTATCATTGAGGATCTAATTCGTTATGGTCACGTGACCTATCCCTGGCTAGGAGTGGGAGTACGTACTGTGAACTCCTTGGTAGCTGCAGCCAGGGACCTTTCTGTGGACAGAGGGGCACTTATTGAAACAGTATTTGCTGGCAGTCCAGCAGAGGCTGCAGGATTAAAGGTGGACGATATCATCATCCGCTTTAAGAACCAGGAAATAAGTAATATCGCTGACCTAGTCCGAGCTATTCGAACCAGCAAAATTGACGAAGAAGTAGAAATAGCCTTCGTTAGAGGTGAAGATTTTAAAACAACCTCAGCCCAATTAATAGAACGCCCGAGTTCCTAGAAAGGACTAATCCTAAATCCTAGATCTAAACAAATTCAAATTTCAAATGTTGATCCATGATTTAATCAGGGACAAAACCGTTTTGGTCATTTGAGTTTTGAATTTCGACACTGCTTAGTGTTTCATATTTAGTGCTTAGGATTTGCCTTCTTGATTGCCAGGGAGACCTCGCTATTCGAGATGCGATGCTTCTCACTGTAAGCCCCATCAGGAGGCAAACCATCGATGAACTCTCGGGACAAGGTCTCCTGTTTAATATAGTCGGCAAAAGTATTTATTGCTTGCTTGATGAGTGGTTCCTTTGTCTGATAATAGGCCATTATGTGGTCTGAGATATCAAACCTGGCATTGCGACGCATATTTTGGAGATAACGTACAAGCTCTCTACTTACTCCCTCGGCAATTAGCTCAGGAGTCAATTCAGTGCTTATGGCCACCCAATATCTAGAGTCATTGACCACGCTGTAATCCGGCATGTCCTGATAGTGTAGAGATTCTCCTCGTCCATCCGCCCCGCTCAATACGACAAGTTGCTTGACATTTACTTCTTCCATTACCTCGATAGCTAAGTTCTCTAAAGCTTCCTTCTCCTCTTTGGTTCCTACCTTGGCCACGGCTTTCCCCAATGGCTGACGCACTTTAATCCCCGCCTTAGCTCGTGCCGCCCTACCCAAGCTGGATATTTTCATAGCTAGCTCGACATCGCCATTTAGCTTGTCATTGATTTTAGTCTCATCTGCTATGGGGAAATCGGTTAGATGAACACTCTCTCTAGCTTCAGGATTAACAGAGCGGGACAGATTCTGGTAAAGTTCTTCAGCAATAAATGGCACAAAGGGAGCCAACAATTGAGATAAAGTCATCAGGCATTGATGCAGCGTAGTATATGCGGCCAATTTATCGGCATCGTTCTCGCTTTTCCAGAACCGCCGGCGGTTTCTTCTCACATACCAGTTAGAGAGATTATCTATAAACCCCTCAATCCTACGTGTCGCAGAAGTAGGATTGTAGCTGTCCATAAATTTGAAAACCTCGCTTATGAGCCGATTGAGCTCGGAAATAATCCAGCTATCCAGCTCCGTGAAAGCTTTGGGCTGCTCGCTGTCAGCCGTCAATGGCTGGGGAGAAAAGCGATCGATATTGGCATAAAGAGTAAAAAAGGAATACGTATTCCACAAAGTAAGAAGAAATTTACGTATAGTTTCTTCAAGCATCTTAGTAGAGAAACGATGGTTATCTTCTCCCGGAGTAGAAACCAGCATATACCACCTTAGAGCATCAGCACCATAATTATTAATCACAGCCCAGGGATCAATAACATTGCCCTTGGACTTACTCATTTTCTCACCCTGAGCATCGACAACGTGCCCTAGGCAGATGGCATTCTTAAAGCAAGGACGATTGAAAAGTAGAACAGATATGGCATGTAAGCTGTAAAACCAGCCCCTGGTCTGGTCCACAGCCTCGCAAATAAAATCGGCGGGAAAATTCTGCTTGAACTTATCTTCATTCTCGAAAGGATAATGCCACTGAGCTTCCGGCATAGCTCCGGAGTCAAACCAACAATCAATTACCTCGGGAACACGGTGCATTTTGCCACCGCACTTAGGACAGGCAAAGGTAATTTCATCCATATAAGGGCGGTGTAAATCCAAGGGAGTGGTCAAGCCACTGAGATTTGACTGTGCTCTTAATTCATCCACACTGCCGATACACTCATAATTATCGCAGGAAGAACAGCGCCATATATTGAGCGGAGTCCCCCAATACCTCTCCCGAGAAAAAGCCCAATCAACGTTGTTCTCCAGCCAGTCGCCAAAACGACCATACTTAATATAATCGGGGTGCCAATTTATTTCGGCGTTGCCAGAGATAAGTTCTTTTTTCACCCCTGTTGTCCTGATGTACCAAGTCTGCTTGGCATAATAAAGAAGAGGTGACTCACACCTCCAGCAAAAAGGATATGTATGGGTAATCGTCTCACTGCGAAATAGCAGCCCACGAGACTTTAGGTCATCAAGAATGTCTTTATCGGCATCTTTGACAAATTTGCCTGCACCTGGTAAATCCAGCTTCCCTCGTGCTGGCCGAAGAGTCACTGGAGCTTCACTTCTCTGAATATATTCCCGTGCCTTAGGTGTAAAACCTGTCACCAGATCAGTCGTTACCATCCCATTCAACTCCACAGTATGAACGAGTGGTAGATCCTCCCTCTCGCCTACTTCAAAGTCTATCTCACCATAAGCCGGGGCTATATGTACAATTCCTGTCCCCTCCTCCAGGGAGACAAAATCACCCTCAATAACACGATAAGCTTTCTCATCTCCCTTGATGTAACGAATGTCAATATTGTTATATAAGGATTCATAGTGTAACCCTACCAAATCGCTACCTTTCACCTCCTTTACCACCTCATATCCACTTAACCCTGCGTGCTCAAGCAGAGCATCGGCCATAATGAGGTATCCATCATCTACCTTCACCACAGCGTAGTCGGCATCTCGTGCAACTGCCAAAGCCGTATTGCCCGGCAGAGTCCATGGCGTGGTCGTCCACGCCAGTAAATAAGTTGCCTTACCTCGTGAGAGTTCATAGAGTCTCTTTTGCTTGGCAGTCTCAGATATTGGTGATGGTTCCACCCTAAACTTTATATAAACCGATGGGTCTTCAACATCCTTATAGCCCAGAGCTACCTCGTGAGAGCTGAGGGATGTGCCACACCTAGGGCAATGCGGCGTTACTTTATAGCCCTGATAAATCAAGCCCCTGTCCCATAGCTTTTTTATTATCCACCAGCAGGATTCAATATAGCTATTGTCTAAGGTTATATAAGGATGCTCCATGTCTAACCAGTAGCCAAGGCGTTCGGTCATAGCTTCCCATTCTTTAATATATTTGAAAGCGCTTTGGCGACAATGGTCATTGAATCGAGCCACTCCATATTCCTCAATTTGAGCCTTACTGGTGAGGGCAAGAGAGCTTTCCACCTCCAACTCAACAGGTAAGCCGTGGGTATCCCACCCTGCCTTTCGTGGCACATGATAACCACTCATCGCCTTGTACCGGCAAACGACGTCCTTATATAGACGAGACAACACATGATGAACTCCCGGGCTACCATTAGCTGTGGGTGGGCCTTCATAAAAGGCATAATGTGGCCCCCCATCTCTCATCTCGATGCTCTTGTTGAAAATTCCCTGCTCTTTCCAGAAGCGGAGGATATCTTCTTCCAGTTGAAGAAAGTTAATCTTGGTGTTTACTTCCCGGAACATGGCTAACCCTGTCTCAGTAAAATAACCACCTTCCTGCCCTCACCCTCATCTATGCTCTGAGTCGTTACATCGGGATTATCAGCCAAAGTTAAATGAACAATGCGGCGTTCATAGGCAGGCATTGGTTCCATAGTGATAGCGCGGCGTCTTGCTTTCACCTGCTCGGCTAGATATAAGGCTAATCTTTGCAATGATTCACAACGGCGTTTTTTGTATCCGGCAACATCAAGTCTTAACGGCAGCCAGGCATTTAACCGTTTAGCTACTATAAGTTTGGTAATATGTTCCAGGGAAGCTAGGGTTTGACCTTGCCGACCAATCAGGATACCCAAATCGTCACCCTTGACATCCAAAGCCAGAGGTATCTCATCGGACAGCACTTCAACCTTGCCTACTATGTCGAGTAATCCAAGCAACGTATCTAAAACTTCTACGACCACCTGGGCCACGTCCTTTTCGGCAAGCTCAGGGCAAGCTCTTTTTAACTGGGCTGCCGGAGTCACTCTAATTAAAGCCTCCTTGCTTCCTACTCCTAGAATTCCCGACGTCCCTTCTCTGACAACCTCAACCTCAAATTGGTTGCGACTCAGCCCCAGCTGTGCCTCTGCCTGCTCTATGGCCTGTTCTACTGTCGCAGCCACTATCTCAATCTCTTCCATAGCTTAAACTCTCTTCAGCAGTTTGCCAACGTCCCTATACGATGCTGGCTCATTTCCCCTTCACTAGTGCTGACTAAATGGAGAACGGAGTCTAAGATAACCCCAGCCACCAGTGGCGAAATACTGAGTTACAATACCAATTATATTGGAAACTGCCCAGTAAAGAGCCAAGCCACTGGGGAACATCAATGTAAAGAAGCCAAACATGAGTGGCATCATCATCGTCATCATCCTCTGCGTGGACTCTTGCCTCGGGTCAACGGATGGTGCTTGGGTCATCTTCTGTTGTATCCACATTGTGCCACCGACTATGATGGCTAAAAGCAGACCGCGAACGCCAGCTTGCAAAGCAGTTTGTCCCAAATCAAGCCCCAAGAATTGACTGTTCAACGGAATCGCTTGGCTCACCATCTCCCAAGAGTAAAGACGATGAGCTAGATTAAGCAAGTGTTCAGGTGTAGTAGCCAGGGCGTTCATAATGGCTTGGTAGAGAGCAATCCAGATAGGAAACTGAATTAGCATGGGCCATAAGCAGCCCAGAGGGTTTACCCCTGCTTCCTTATAAAGCTTCATCATTTCTTGCTGAAGTTTCTGCTTATTTTTACCATACTTCTTCTGCAGCTCTTGAAGCTTCGGCTGCATATCCTGCATAGCTTTAGTGGACTTGAGCTGTCGCTTGTTAAGAGGCCAAGAGACTAAACGAACGATGATGGTAAGGGCGATAATGGCTAAGCCAAACTGTCCAAATAAAACATGGCTCAGGACAATCAACACATTAAGTATCGGGTTACCTATGATTAAATGCCAAAATTCTACGAAACTCATTATGAGCGACCCTCATGCTTCAGCGGTCAAAGGAATTGGCTGACTCACTTGCCTATTGCCAATATCCACAATATATAGCTGGTTATCTTCACCTCTAATGTAAACCAGACCCTCTTGAGCACAAAAAGAACTCCTGACGCCAGCACCAATCGAGGTAGTCCACCACGGTACTCCCTCATTGGCAAGCTCGCCGTCGAGGTCAAAAACATATACAGTGCCTGATTCATTGACTACTATCAGTAGATTGCCCATCAGGACAGGTGAGGAAACTATGGGAGAAGGTTTACCGTTCTGATCCTCGGTCGGATACGACCATATTTCTCTGCTGGTGTCTGCCTCAATAGCATACAGTTTACCATCTAGGCAGCCAGCATAGACAATGCCTTCATTAACTACAGGGGAAGCCCAGAACCAATTGCCGGCTGGTTCCTCGGGAAATCTCCACTCTAATACATCGCTGCCTATTTTTACGGCATAAAGATGGCGGTCAAACGAGCCCAAAAACATAGTGTCAGTGTTTTCGCAAATCACCGGTGAAGAAGCAAAGCCTGCCTCTAATTTAAAGGACCATTCCAGTAACTCAAGTGTTTCAGCTGACAAAGCATAGATGTTACCATCAAAAGTGCTCACGTAGAGAGTATCATCTTCAATCACCGGGGACGTCCATAGCTTGCTGTGTCTTTCGTCTAAGATCCCAGATTTCTTTACTTGATCACCAAAGTCTTTGCGTAAAGAATACACTCGCCCGTCAGAGCCGCTTACGTATAAGACATCACCACTGATTACCAAGTCAGCTACTATAGCAGTGTTCCTTGCATCCGTTCCAATAGGAGTCTCCCATTCATGGTATCTGTCCTGAGGTTCCGCAGGAAGATTGAGATTCTGGCTTCTCGCTGTCGTGTTTAGTGCTAGAACCTTGCCACTATAGGTGCCAATATAGACGAAATCCCCATCGACTATTGGCGTGGTAAATATAGCAGCGGAAACAACTGCTGGGCCACACCCAATGCCATCAGAGGGCTCAGTTATGTGATAAGACCACTGTATCACCTCGGTCGATGCGTTTATCGCTACTACCCTGCCATCTCTGGAGCCAATATAAATAGTGTTATCATGAACTGTAGCTCCCGACCATCCCCCTATTGGCTGAGCGGAGCCAGGAATACAGGAAACCAGGAGTAAGGTAAAAAGAGAAATTACAATAAGGAAGATTATCTTTGCGTTCTTCATTCTATTAAATAACTAAGGTACTGGATCATAGCCGCCTTTGGAGAAGGGATTACATCGAGTCAGCCTCTTGGTTGCCAACCAGCTACCTCTGATAAACCCATGTCTTTTAATTGCCTCAAAAGCATACTGCGAGCATGTAGGCTGGAAACGACAAGCAGGAGGGAGAACCTTCGACGCTGTGTTCTGATACAATTTAATTAAACCTAGAGCTAATTGGGTCATTCGTTGCCCTCTAACAACTGCGCCCGCGCTAAAAGCTTGGTTACTGTCCCCTCTAGCTTGTGATAGTCAGCATTGACTGCTGCAGGCCGAACAATAAAGACAATATCCCATCCCAACTTTGGCGATTGCCGCTTCATTATCTCCCTGAGTAACCTCTTCAAGCGATTACGCTGCACCGCCTTACCCACTTTTTTAGTCACAGAAAACCCATACCGGCTTACACTCAACCCATTGGGCATCGCCTTCATCACTACCAAGCTGTTTGCCCATACTTTGCCACGTTGATAAACCAACGTATATTGTGCTCTATTAGTTAAAGAACGAGGCTCCTTCACAGGACAGAGTTAAACTGGAGTCAGCCTATACCTCCCCTTAAGACGTCTTGCCCTAAGCACTTTTCTTCCTCCCCGACTGGCCATTCGAGCACGGAAACCCAGGCTGCGCTTCCGGGGAATTTTCTTCGGTTGGTAAGTTCGCTTCGGCATCCTTCAAACCGTTGACCGGAGTAAGCCTACGCCTCCTGCTTTCCAAATATGAGTTGGTGCATATGGTAACAGAGCGAGATAACGAGCTCTCTTTATAGCGTGTGCTAAATTTCTTTGATGTTTAGCACAGGTTCTGCTCCTCCGTCGCGATACAATCTTGCCCTGGTTGGAAATATAGCGAGATAACACCGAAACATCTTTATAGTTGATTTTCATATTCCCCTTGCAAAAGGGACAAACTGCCGGCTTGGTCAAAAAGCTCCTCGTCCCTCTTACTCTTCCTATATTAGCCAAATCTTTTTCTCCTCTATTTTAGATTTTAGTCAAAGGGCAAATCTTCAGGCTCGAGCTCCCCTTCCTCTGTAAGAGAAACCGGAGCTACTCTGTCGAGGAAAATTACACGGTTTGCTGATACTTCAAGGCTAGTACGCATCTGCCCATCCTGCCCTTCCCAACTGCGAGAACGTAACCTTCCTTCAACATAAACTCGCTTCCCTTTGGATAAGAATTGATTACAACTTTCAGCTTGCCTGCCCCACACACTCACCCTGAACCATTCTGTTTCCTCCCTCCGCTCCCCGTCAGAGCCAGCATAACGATAATTGGTAGCCATGCGAAAAGAAGTAACTGCCTTTCCGTTGGGCGTGTATCTCATTTCCGGGTCACTACCTACGTTACCAATTAGCATTATTTTGTTCAAGCTTGCCATATCAATCACTCACCTTTACCACAAGATATCGTAAAATATCCTCCGAAACACTGATTTCCGCTTCCAGTTCCTTAACCGATTGTGGCATTAACTGAAAGCGAGCCAGAACATAATCAGCTTCCATAAATTTTCTTATAGGGTAAGTCAGTTTTCTTCTTCCCCATTTTTTTATCTCTTCCACTATCCCACCACGACTATTAATGGACTGAGACACTCTGTCTATGATTTCAGATACTCTCTCTTCATCAAGCTCGGGATTAATTATTGCCACCAGTTCGTAATCACGCATGTCTAGATTTTATACCACAGGGCATAAAATGGCAACAAGTCCCATGTTTTAGCCACCTGCAATATACACCAGCTAGAATGTTAAACAAAGCCAGTGTTATAATTCCACCGATGAAAATATCTGAATTGGGAGAATTTGGACTAATTAACCTCATACGCGGCAGCATCGCTAGATATGAAAATTCTGGGCAGGCTTCGTGGCAAAAAGTCTTAGTGGGCATTGGCGATGACGCTGCTGCCTGGCAAAGCGACGATCACATCCAGTTAGCCACCACAGATACTCTAGTCCAGGATATACACTTCGACCTGGACGTCATTCACTGGGAAGAACTGGGTTGGAAAGCACTGGCAGTAAATCTAAGTGATATAGCTGCCATGGGCGGCATTCCCAAATACGCTTTGCTTTCTCTGGCACTGCCTGGCGAACTGGAGGTGGAAGATATCTCCAAATTTGCTGACGCTATGGTACACCTCGCCAGAAAATTCGGAGTAGCTATAATTGGAGGTAATGTAGCTACCGCTCCAAATGTAGTTATCACCGTAACAGTCATAGGCTGCTCCAAAGGCGAAGCGATACTTAAGAGGTCAACAGCTTCTTCTGGTGAGCAAATAGCTGTCACAGGATATTTGGGGTTGTCGGCAGCTGGTTTAGAAATGCTCAAAAGAAAACCCATTTCAGATCCTGAAACAAGCAATATCTTGAGGCGAGCTCACTTTAAGCCCATACCAAAAATAAGAGAAGGGCAAATATTAGCCGAACAAGGAGTTAAAACCGCTATAGACATAAGCGATGGACTTGTTGCTGACCTTGACCACATATGTGAATCGAGCAAAGTCAACGCTAGGATAAGGATAGAACAAGTGCCAGTGCACCCCGTAGTTATAGCAAACTTCCTTAACCATCAGGAGTTGGCTTTATGTGGTGGCGAGGATTATGAGCTTCTTTTTACCGCTGACGAAGCCACTGTTGCTCGGGCTAAGCAAGCTCTAAACTGCCCGGTGACTATAATCGGTGATATAACGGAAGAAAAGTTACCAACACGAGTGACTGTAATAGATAGCAAGGGAAATATCATCCCATACAAAAGAGGGGGCTGGGAACATTTCAAGAATGGGGTCACTGAAATTAAATTCGCATAGCCCTGAGCAAACTCAGCTGCTAGGAAGCTACCTGGGGGAATTAGCTCAAAAGGCTGATGTTTTCCTTCTTGTAGGTGAGTTAGGAACAGGCAAGACTTGTCTTGTCCAGGGAATTGCTCATGGATTGGCGATAAAGGAATATACCTTTAGTCCCACTTTTGTCATCCTGAGAGAATATCACGGTAGACTTCCCTTATACCACATTGATTTCTATCGCCTGGATCACGTTGAGGAAATTGCTGACCTGGGGCTGGAGGAGTATTTTTACGGCGATGGAGTCTGTGTGGTTGAATGGGCAGAGAAGGGGTTGCAGGTAGTACCCCGGGACAATTTACTTATCACCCTGCACTATATTCCTACCTGCCAGACAGGACGGTCTATTTGTCTGAAACCTCAAGGCAAGCGCTACTATGAATTAATAGAACAACTCAAAAAAGAGAAGGAATTGTGGCCCTGAATACCAAATGCTAAATAATACGAAATTCTAAAATCAAAGGTTAAAAATCAAAGTGACAACTCAAAATGCAAAATATTTTAACTTTTGCTCTGCCATTTTGCATTTAGGTTTCTGATATGGAATTGTCTATAGATACTTCGTCCAGTACCGTCAGCGTTGCTTTATCTCGTAAAGGTAGGATAATGGCTTTGCTAACTTGGCAAACAACACAAAATCATACAATAGAACTGTTGCCGAATTTAGTTTGCTTGTTACAACAATCAAAGGTGGAACTGGGCTCTATAGAAGCAATCATTGTAGCTAAAGGTCCAGGAAGCTTTAATGGGCTCCGAGTGGGCATAAGCACTGCCAAGGGGTTAGCCTCTGCCCTAAATATTCCTTTGCTTGGTGTAAACACATTAGAAACTGAAGCCTATCCTTTTGCCTTTACTGGCTTGCATCTACGTCCCATTCACAAGGCTGGTCGCGAGGAAATAGCCACTGCCCTTTACTGGCAAAAAGATAATGAATGGCAATGTCTGGAGGCAGAAAATCTAACCACGGTTAAAACTTTGTGCCGTCGAATTAAGCAAAAAACGCTTTTTTGTGGTGAAATCCCCGCTGAGATAATAAGTGAAATACAGCAAAACCTGGGCAGACGAGCTATAATTTCCCAAAATAATTGCACATCTCGAGCTAGCTCTTTGGCTATATTAGGTTGGCGAAAATTGATCAGCGGAGAACGAGATGACCCGGTCACCCTGCAGCCATTATATCTTCGTCTCCCTCATATAACCAAGCCCAAGGATAAGATACCCCTACTGTGACTCCGAGTGGTGCAAAAGAGACCAGGAAATGGAAATTCCTAAAGTAGATGCTGAGCGCATAGCAAGGCTTTGTTTTGCCTGTAGTCAGGAGAACCCTATAGGGCTAAAGTTGAAACCCGTTCACGATGGAGAAAAAGTCACTGCGGAGTTCACCGCTGGGAAGTTTCATCAAGGCTGGAATGATGTGGTCCACGGCGGTATTCTCTACACCCTCCTTGATGAAGTAAATGCTTACGCCATGCTTTGCCATGGGATTGAGTTTGGCGTTACTGCCAAGAGCGAGATAAGATTTAAACAGGTAGCACCCATCAATGAGCCAATCCAAGCCTCTGCCTGGGTCACTAAACTGACAAAACGGCTAGTGGAAACTAAAGGAGTACTGACTCTCAAGGATAATACAATCATAGTCGATGGCGATTTCTTATTCTACATCTGGAGACAATCAAAAAAGACAATCCTCTGGGACATGGATGGAGTCATTGCCGATTCCAATTCCTTCCACTTTGTTGCCTGGCAGGAGACCTTTGCTAAAAGAGGGATAAAGTTCACCAAAGAATATTTTGCTACACTCTTTGGTACCAGAAATGACTCCATAATCCATAGTGTTACGGGAGGGGTACTCCCAGAAGAAGATGTCAAAATCATCATACAGGAGAAAGAAGAGAATTTTCGACGGAAGGCAACAGGACACATTAAACCATTTCCCGGGGCGGTGAGGTTGCTGAATATCATTAAGAAAGGGAATTTCAAGTTAGGCTTGGTTTCTTCAGCACCAAAGGAAAATATCGACTTAGTCCTTTGTGAGCTTAATTTGGAGGGAATTTTTGATTGCATTGTTTTCGGTCGAGAGGTACCTAAAAGCAAACCCAATCCCCAGATATATCTTTTAGCCGCCGAGAAGCTGAAAGTAGCACCTAAGGATTGTCTGGCAATTGAAGATTCTCCCCTGGGAGTCAAGGCAGCCAAAACCGCCGGGATGAAATGTCTGGCCATAACCAATACACACCCCTGGCAAAAACTCAAGGAGGCTGATAAAGTAGTTGACTCTTTAGAAAGCGTGGACTTAATCACCCTGCTTACGAGGGTTTAAACGATTCCATGGAATCATAAGATTTCCGTGGGGACCCCGTTAATTTTAAATAAAACTCTTGCGGGGTACCCGGGTGGCAAATAGTCGTAAGAATTTTTAGGATTAATTTAGACAGGAGCCAGGATAAGGAAGAAGGAGATTAAAATCATGGAGAGAAGTTTAGTTCTTATCAAACCTGATGCCATACAACGGGGATTGGCCGGGGAAATCATCTCTCGCCTGGAAAAGAAGGGGCTTAAAATCGTAGCTATGAAGATGTTGCGCATGGATAACACTTTGGCCCAACGACACTATGCCATTCATAAAGGGAAGGTTTTCTTTGACGATTTGGTAAATTTCATCACCTCTGGTCCGGTCATCGCCATCATCCTTCAAGGTAAAAATGCCGTGCAAATAATACGACAAATGATGGGAGAAACTGACCCTGCCAAAGCTCACGGTGGCACTATTAGAGGCGACTTTGGCATTGATATTGGACATAACTTAGTGCATGGCTCTGATTCACTGGAGAATGCTTCGAAGGAAATTGACTTATTCTTCTCAGCCGAGGAGATTTTCAACTATGACAGGGAATTGGATACATGGATCTATTGAATTCTAACTACCGGGATCGCCTTGTACCACAATTTCTCTAGCTGATAATAATCCCGCTCTAGTGGTGCAAATATATGAACAATGACCGAACCAAAATCAACAAGCATCCAACCTGAGTCAGGAGTTCCTTCATTATGATGAAGCACAACTTCTTTACTTTTCAATATTTCACAGATATCCTGCCAGATAGCTTCAATATGCCGCTTGGTCTCTCCAGTACAAATAACAAAGTAGTCCGCAAAAGAGCATAATGCCCTAACGTCCAGCATAGCAATATCCCTTGCCTGCTTGTCAGAAGCAAGCTCGGTAGCTAAGCGTGCAATTTCCGATGCTTCCAGAAAGGCACTAACCTCCTTCTATATTGTACCACTTATGGCAACATTTGACCAAGGTCATCTCGCCATGTATATTTCGAAAACAATGTACACTGTATTTGAACTCTACTGCAATACAACTCCACTTGCAAATTTGGGGTAAAATTTTTCAGTTTGAAATATATCTGCTATAATTAGAATAAGGATAAAGATATGCAAGCAAAATGGTGGCATAACAGTGTCTTTTACCTACTACTTTTGGTAGTGATAGTGGCTTTGGTAATTGTTCTCACACCCCGTGAAAAGCCTGAGCCAGTAAGCCTGCCTGATTTTATCGAGAGCGCCAAGCCACAGCTCGACACTATTGGATACTGGCAAGAAGGGGTGAAGCTTATTGGCTTGAATGATATGGAAGTTATATGTTGGATTCCATACGCAGAAACTATCGATGACCTGAGTAAACTTCTTAAAGAAAAAGGTATAAATGTCAACGCAGTGGTGCTGCAGCCTGACTTTGATGGTAGTACACTGGAGCACGATGGTAAGCTTGGTGACGAACACAAAGTAGATCTCGATGCATTTACGCTCAAAGCCACTACACAAATAGACACTATTCTGCAAGACGGTGATAACCTTATAGGCTTAGAAGAAGACGAAATCAAAATTAAAACGGCATTTGGAGGTAGTACCTATGAGCTGCGCACTTACCTGGTAGAGGAAGGAATAATACTGGGGGCGGAAGGAATAAAAATCGACGTTAAACCCACTGGCTTTGATTGGGGGACGATAGCACTAACAGTCATTCTACCCATTGTGCTACTTGGGGCATTATTTTACTTTTTATTCTTCCGCGCAGCCCGTGGCGCCGGCACACAAGCCTTAAATTTCAGCAAAAGCCGTGCCCGATTAAGTCTTGAAAAGAGGCCCGATGTAACTTTCTCCGATGTTGCTGGAACAGATGAGGCAAAAGAAGAGGTTCAAGAAGTAGTGGAATTCCTAAAATCCCCCCAGAAATTCCAGACACTGGGGGGACGTATACCTCGAGGAGTGCTCCTGGTAGGGCCACCAGGAACAGGTAAGACTTTACTGGCCAAAGCTATAGCTGGAGAAGCCAAGGTGCCTTTTTTCTCTATTAGTGGCAGCGAATTTGTGGAGATGTTTGTGGGCGTTGGTGCCGCCAGGGTCAGAGACCTGTTTGATCAAGCCAAGCGTAATGCACCATGCCTCTTATTTGTTGATGAAATCGATGCCGTTGGCCGACACCGTGGTGCTGGTTTAGGTGGAGGACACGACGAGAGGGAGCAGACCCTCAATCAAATTCTGGCTGAGATGGATGGCTTCGATACTAATACCAACATCATTGTCATAGCCGCCACCAATCGCCCCGACATCCTCGACCCAGCCCTTCTGCGCCCCGGTCGTTTTGACCGCCACATTGTCATCGATCTACCCGATATGAAAGGCCGCAAGGCTATTCTAGAGGTACATGCCAAAGGCAAGCCGCTGGCCAAAGGAGTTAACCTCGAAACAGTAGCTAAGGAAACGCCGGGATTCAGCGGCGCTGACCTTGCTAACTTAATCAATGAAGCAGCCATCCTGGCTGCCCGGCGCAACCGTCAAGATATCACATTAAAGGAACTGGAGGATGCTGCCGACCGCACTATAGCTGGACCGGAAAAGAAAAGCCGTATAATAAGCTCCAAAGAAAAGGAAATAATTGCTTACCACGAAAGTGGCCATGCCTTGACTGCTAGGTTGTTGCCTAATGCCGACCCTGTGCATAAGATTTCTATTGTTGCTCGAGGGGTGCTAGGGGGCTGGACACGCTTCCTGCCCTCCGAAGACCGCCATTTGTGGACTAAGTCTCAGTTTGATGATAGATTGGCAGTGAGTTTGGGCGGACGTGTTGCCGAGGAAATTACCTTCGGGGAAATGACTACCGGTGCCCAGAACGACTTGGAGCAAGCAACTAAGCTAGCTAGAAAAATGGTCACCGAGTATGGCATGAGTGAGAAATTGGGCCCGCGGACCTTTGGTCAAAGGCAGGAACTCGTCTTTCTCGGTCGTGAGATCAGCGAACAAAAAGACTACAGCGATAAGATAGCCCAGGAAATCGATGAAGAAGTGCACAATATTATCCAGCGGGCCTACGATACCGCCAAGAAAGTTCTGACCAAGAATAAAGGAAAACTAAAACTGCTAGCTGAAGAGCTTAGAACTCGTGAAACTCTGGATGAACCTGAACTCAATAAAATATTTGAAGGCTTAGCACCACAGCCAACCCCCAGCTAAACTAAAAAGCAAAGGTCAAGTCAAGATTCAAAATTATTGATTTTCTCTCAGGGAGCCGAGCCGGCTACTTTCTTTGGCTACAACATCGTCATCTAGTTTGACAAATAGCGGTTGGGGCTGGCGAAGTTTCTGCCCCGGAGGTAAAAACTGAACTTTCCAACCTGCTTCATTCACACTACCATTAAATCCGAGTAAGGAATGAAGCCTTTCGGAGCTGAAGGGGAGGAACGGATAGAAAATAGTCTTCAATGCTGCCAGCACGGAGAGGACAGTATAGACGGATTTAGCCGAAGTCTCTCGCTCCGTTTTAATTGTCTTCCAAGGAGCTTGCTCATCGAGATAACGATTAGTTTCCTGGGCTAGAGACATAGCCTCTTTAATCGCCCCTTTAAACTCACAGCGATAAAGCAACTTGTCCACAGCATCTAAGGTAACTTCAGCCTCATGAAGTAAGCCCTGGCTGCGTTCATCCAGTTCACCCGGTGCAGGCACGGCTCCATCGAAATTGCTATAAGCAAAGGTGAGAACACGATGACCTAAATTACCATATTTAGCTACCAGTTCATTATTATTACGCCGAAGGAATTCTCGCCAGGAGAAATTGCTGTCCCCTGCCTCAGGCATATTCACCGCTAGGGTATACCTGAGAGCATCTGGGTCATAGCGTTCCAGGTAATCATCAAGCCAGATCGCCCAACTACGGCTGGTGGAAAGCTTCCTGCCTTCAATAGTCAAAAATTCATTAGCTGGAACATCATAGGGAAGATTCAGACTACCATAACCCATCAACATCGCCGGCCAAACAATGGTATGGAAAAAGATATTATCCTTGCCGATGAAATAAAAACTCTTGGCACCGTCATGCCAGAAAGCCTGCCAGGCGGTATCATCTCCGTGTAATTTTGCCCATTCCTTGCTTGCCGATAGGTAACCAATAACTGCCTCAAACCATACATAAATACGTTTACGTTCAAAGCCTGATTGCGGCACAGTTACTCCCCAATCCAAATCACGAGTAATTGCCCTGTCTCTTAAACCCTCGTTCAGGAATTTCCACGTGGTGCTGAGCACATTACGCCGCCAATGAGTCTGCTTTTTTATCCAGGCAGCCAATTTGTCCTGAAAAGAAGAAAGGCGCAAAAAGAAATGCTCGGAAGACTCAGAGCGAGGCGGAGTGGAACAAAGATAACAGCGAAGGTCCTTAAGCTCCCCTGGATTCAAAGGCTTACCGCACTCATCACATTCATCACCTCTTGCTTTAGTGAAGCCACAGTGAGGACAACTACCTTCCAGATAGCGGTCGGGAAGGAACCTCTGGCACTTGGGGCAATAAGCTTGCAGCATCTTGTCTTTGTAAATATAGCCCCTATCTAGCAAAGTGAGAAATATATCATGAGTAATTTGAGTGTGATTTGGAGTGCCAGTGGTGGTAAATAAGTCGAAAGAGATACCCAATTTTTTCCAGCAATCGATAAATTGGTGATGATATTTGTCCACTATTTCTTGTGGTGTGGTAGATTCTTGTTCGGCCCGAATTGTAATCGGCGCTCCGTGCTGATCACTACCGGAGACCATCAGCACTTTGTTGCCTTTAAGACGATGATAACGGGCAAAAATATCAGCTGGCAGATAAGCGCCAGCGACATGTCCTAAGTGTAGAGGACCATTGGCATAAGGCCAGGCAACACCGATAAAAATGCGCTCACTCAAATTCTTGCCTCAAAGGTTATCATATTGTAAATCAATAATTGCTCTGTGTCATGGCCATGAGCCGAAGCCCTGAATATGACGGTTGCCAACGTTTACTCCTCGGAGAGAAAGGTGATTATTTGCTCTACTTTCGTCGTTTTGTATGTAATATAACCACGGCTCAGGCAGCAATCAACACAAAGACGTTGCTTTTCGTCTCCTTCCTCATCAATAAAGAGATAGCGCTCTCCATATTTAAGAGGGCGATGACAACCATCACATTCCACCTTTCCAATAGCAATACAACCACGGCGCATTTTAGCTCCTTTCTTGAAATTTCAACCAGGCTCGAGTCTTGCCTTCAATGACGAGACTAAACTCCCCTCTGGGTTCGGCAAAATGCTCCCTAGCCTGACTCACTCTACCCCGGAAAATCTCTTCGTGAACTTTGGTAAGCTCACGGCATACACATAATCTTCTGTCTCCTAGAATTTCTTCAATCTCATTCAATACCTCTGTGAGGCGATGTCGTGTCTCAAAAGCCACTATAGTTCTTCGTTCCTCAGCTATTGAATTGAGAAGACGCTGCCTTTGTCCTTTACGGCGAGGCAGAAATCCAACGTAAACAAATTGGTCGGTCGGCAACCCAGAAACCACTAAAGCGGTAATCACTGCTGAAGCACCAGGAACAGGTACCACAGAAATTCCACGCTCAATAGCAGAAACGATAAGCTCGTAACCAGGATCGCTCAGCCCCGGCATGCCAGCTTCCGAAACGAGAGCCAGGTCTTCTGTCTCGAGATAATCCAATAGATAATCAAGTTTAGCTCTGTTACTATGCTCATGATAACTGGTCAAAGGAGTTTTTATATCATAGGCGGTAAGCAAACGGCGCGTAGTACGGGTATCCTCAGCAGCAATAAGCTTCACCTCCCGCAAAAGGCGTAAGGCACGCAGAGAAATATCCTCCAGATTGCCAATAGGAGTAGAAATGACATAAAGAGCAGGCACGACCTCCAATTATACTTAATTGCCATAATTTTATCTACAGATTTACTTGCCTTCAGAGCACTTGAATACACTATCGTTCCAAGTCATTCGCTTTATGTCATTCTAAGACCTTTTGCTAGTGTTCGGGACGAGTGGGCAATAAGAAATCCCTTAAACACGCCTTGACTTTAGGATGCCATGCTTGTATAGTTTGTGCCAATTTCTATCGGGTAAAGTAAAATGTCTCACTTCAAACTCAAAGAGATGGAGCGTGCCTACGGATTTGATGAAGTTGCACTTGTCCCTGGAGACGTGACCATCAATCCTGACCAAACCAACATAGATTTTACCGTAGGGGATAATATCTTGACCATCCCCATTCTCGCCTCAGCTATGGATGCTATTGTTGACCCTGCCTTTGCTACTAAGTTTAACAAGCTTGGTGGGCTGGCGGTCCTGAATCTAGAAGGTGTACAGACAAGGTATGAAAACCCCGAGGAGGTCTTAAACCAAATTACCCAAACTCCCGAGACAGAGGTTACTTCTCTGCTTCAAAAAATTTACTCTAAGCCTATCAAGGAAAAGCTCGTTAGTCAACGTATTGGAGCAATAAAACAGGCTGGGACTATCTGTGCCGTATCTGTAACTCCAGCCAACACGAAATGGCTAGCTCCCATAGCCAAAGATGCCGGTGTGGATATAATCGTGGTGCAATCTACCGTCACCACAGCCAGGCATATCTCCAAGAGCTATCGGGGACTTATCCTGCCTGAACTATGCCAGCAAATGTCCTTGCCTGTCATAGTGGGTAATTGTTGTAGCTACAGTGCAGCATTAGAACTAATGAGAACGGGGATCGATGGTATCTTAGTCGGAGTGGGACCTGGATCTGCCTGTACTACCCGGGAAGTTATTGGCGTTGGAGTACCTCAGATAACTGCCACTCTGAATTGTGCTGCTGCCAGAGAAACATACCTCCAGGAAAGTGGCAAATACGTGGTAGTGATAACCGATGGAGGTATTCGTACCGGCGGTGACTTATGTAAAGCATTCTCCGCAGGCGCCGACGCTATAATGATTGGTTCGCCTCTAGCTCAAGCCGCAGAGGCGCCAGGAAAAGGCTATCACTGGGGCATGTCTCACTCCCATCCAGCATTACCTAGAGGGACACGTGTTAGAGTTGGCACTACTGCACCATTAGAGCAAATTCTCTTCGGTCCTACTTCCGTCACCGACGGCACTCAAAACCTAGTTGGTGCTCTACGCACTAGCATGGGAGTATGCAGCGCTCGAACCATCAAAGAAATGTATAAAGTTAAGATGATTATTGCCCCGTCTATAAAGACCGAAGGGAAATACTTGCAGGCAATCCAGAACACCCCTTGAGTTTATAGAAACGCATAAAGGCAAAACCAGACACCAAAGCCAGCTAGAACCAAAGCACAAACGCCGAATACAGTTCTTTGTACCTTCTGTGTCCACCATCGCCTTGACCCGAATGTGCCTATGGAGAGGAATTCACTCCAGACTAAATCACAAGGCAAATGCACTACAGCAAGCAAAATAACACCGACAAGCCCGAACCTGGCAGCACCGGTTATTAGAACCGCACCCGCAGTCGCCCACCACATATAAAAGGCGGGGTTAGTTCCTGTAATCACAATGCCCGTCACTAAAGAACTAGTTGGCAGACCACCCACTGCACCAAGCGTCTCATGGGTAGCTCGAAACATTCGAAAGCCTAGGTAGAGCAGCATCAAGCCACCAGCAAGATAGATACCCATTTTCACCTGGGGAGAGTCGATAAAATGTTCGAATCCAAAATAAATTACAGCATAAATTACGGCTATGATTGGTACTTCAACGACAGCATGCCCTGCTGCAATCCATGCACCAGCGTGTTTGTCACTGTAACCCTTGGCTATGGTAGCAGCAGTCATCGGTCCGGGTAGCATAACGCCCGTGAGAGAAATTCCCGCTGCTGATAATAAAAATAGGCCCAGGCTTGTTACCATGGCTTATTTTGGGTAGAACTAGAGTAATGGTTTAGCTTTTCCACAAATTCGATCTTACAATCAGGGGGTTCTCATTCACTATCTCTCCTCCCTTCTTAAGATTAAGAGAGGGAATTTGGGGAAAACTGTCCTGTTACAAACCAAATTCGGTCTAAATATCCTCTTCATCCTCATCTTCCTCCGTAGCCACAAGCCCACCATAATGAGGAAGCATCACACCTACTTTGGCTTGGCGACCTCTACCTCCTCTGGGCAGATCGCCAATCGTTTTCTTCAGTTCTGCCAGAGTCTCAACAGATTGCGCTGAAGAGACAACCACTCCATCTAACCCAGCCTGCCATAAATCAGTAAGCTCGGCTTTCGTGACTGAAGAGGGTAAAGCCATCACAATCGGCTTCTCTAAGAGTTCGACGAATCTTCGACAAACGAGCAGATGCTCCACAGCAACAAAATCATCTTTGCCTCCACTACTGATGAGCACACCATCTACTTTAATGCCATTAATGGCTCTAACAAAACCCTGGTCTAATGAAGGTTCTATAATCAAAATTTTGCCAACCTCTTCTTTGTGCAAAATTGCTGCAGCTACCTTAACGTCAAAAACCACAAAGTCACACCCTAAACCCACAAATTCATTTATCTTCTCTTCGCTTATGCCCTTCGCAAATACCCCCACCGGGATTTCGCCCGCAACTTTGACAATTTGCCTGACACTCCTGGCACCTAATCCCTGGTCCAATATCAACCAGGCATCGGCATTGACATCGGCCACAATTTTGGCTTCTTTGACCTGTGACCCCGACAATCCCACAACAAGCAACACGGCCGAGCTTTTTAGTTCAGAGACAGAGGGATGAAAACCTATAGGCGTGGTTGAAGATTTAGAAAGACTCTGCAATTTATCTACGAATTTGCTCATATGACCCTCAGCCAGCGGTCGGATTCGAACCGACGACCGGCGGTTTACGAAACCGCTGCTCTACCCCTGAGCTACGCTGGCATTAAAGCTAAATTTCAGCCGCTGATTGCCTTTATGTCTAGTGGTTGCGTTAAATTGGCGTTATTTTTTTAACATCCCCCATTTTTACCTACGGGCAAAATCTCGTCAAGTAACGCCATGTCATCTGATTGCATCCCCTCTATTATATGGGAGTAGGTATCCATTGTAAAGGCAACTGAAGCATGACCTAGGGCTTCAGAGATGACCTTTGGCTTAGCACCGCGTAACAACATAAGACTGGCAAAGGTGTGTCTCAAATCGTGAAAGCGGATATTCTTTAAACCAGCCCTTTTCACTATCCTGGCGAAGTTATGACTTAGTACGCCGGGGTCAATTGGTTTACCTTCGACACTGGCGAAGACAAGGTCGTCAAGGTTTAACAACCGACCTAAGTGTAAATTCAAAGATTCACGCTCTGTCTTATACTCTCTTAGATAGGCAGCCAGCTTTGGCGTCATTGATACATAACGCCGACTATGGTTTGTCTTAGGATCTCTAAGCTCACAGACTCTCTTGCGCTTATACAATACTCGGCTAACCGATATTGAGAGCATAATATCAGGGTCTAGGTCACGCCAGCGAAGCCCTAACAGTTCAGCTTGTCTGAGTCCACTACTTAGAGCAGTATAGATTACAGGGTAGTAGTAGCTTTCCTGCGCCGCTTCTAACAGTATATTGACTTCAGTAGGGTCCAAGGTTCGCATAATCTTCCTGCGTGGTGAAGGAGGATCAACTAATTCACAGGATTCCTTCCTAAGTAGCCTTGCTTGACGCCATACTTTAATGCCTGAGACAGCACACGGTGTTGATGGTGAACCGTCCGGGTTGATAATTTATCGCAAGCTTTACCGTAGTAGGCTTTTATTACCTGGGCGGTGAGCTGCCTCAATAAAACATGACCCAAGGCAGGAATTAGGTGGTGCTCAATAATCGCCTGGTAACCGTCCAGCGTCCTCTGTGAGCAGTTTGTTTTGACATAGCCATCAAGCCAGTTTCTAAGGTGCTGTGATACGGCTTCCTGAGGATCTGCAAAACACGCCTGTATGAATCAAACTTCGCAGGGTGGGAATTTATTCCCCGCCGAAAAGCGGCAGCATATAAAATGCCGAAATTGGAACAGAAAATCAAAATTAAACAGCCCAAAAAACTCGTCATCCGAGATACCCTATCAACTCGCGGCTGTGACTTGGATGGCGCAGCTTCGCCAGCGCTTCTTTTTCAAGCTGGCGTATTCGTTCCTTGGTGAGGCCTAACTCTATGCCCACCTCTTCTAGGGTCCGGCTGTATTCATTGCCCAGTCCAAACCTCAACTCAATGATGCGGCGTTCTCGGGGAGTCAGCGACTCTAGGGTTCTGCTCAATTTCGCCTTAAGTAGGCTCGCAGTAGCCTCCTCCCCAGGGTCTGGAATCGCCAGATCTGCGATAAAATCACCAAGTTGGCTTCCCTCTTCCCCTACAGGTGTCTCAAAGGAAACGGATCTACGAGAACTCAACTTAAGCAGCGATTCTATTTTTTTTGGCGGGAGCCCCGTTTCAGAAGATAATTCCTTCTCGCTCGGCTGGCGGCCAAGCTTCTGAGCTAAGCTATTCTTTGCCCGGGCTAGCTTTGTCAGAGTGCCAACCAAGTGGCCCGGCAGGCGCACGAGTCGTGATTGGTCATTAACTGCCCTGTTGATTGCCTGCCAGATCCAAGGAATGGCATAAGTGCTGAACTTAAAGCCTCTCCTGTGATCGAACTTCTGCACTGCCTGCATTAGCCCGATATTGCCTTCCTGGATAAGGTCAGGCAGAGGCATTCCCCGATCAATATGGCCCTTGGCCACGCTTACCACCAGGCGCAAATTGGCTTGAATCATGTGCTTGGTTGCTTGGTCTGCCCTTCTCCTTGTTTGCTCAAAATGCATGGCAATTTCGGAGCGATGACGTTCCAGCTCCTCACGGGATTCCGGCCACCGCAACCCTTCCTCAAACTCATCTAGGGAATACCTCTTGCCAGCTCGCTCTATTGTATGCCAAGGTATCAGCCGACTGTCCAGCGACAATTGAATCAGGGCTTGCTCCGTCCCAGTTTGGCTTGTTCCGGTGATTTGAGCCATAGCGCTGGATAAATGCTGATCGATATTGCCATCGATGGCGCGACGTAGATCTGGGTGCAATACCTTCTCTGCTACATTTCCGTCGGAAGGCAGTTTAAGATACTGATAAAAGGTTTCCAAGAGCAAACGCGCCCGGCTCAAGCGCTCCACCAATGCTAGCAATAAATCAATTGCCGATGGCTGACCGCCATGTTCGGCGAGCCAGTCTTTCTCAAGCCGGGAAAGATGCTTCCCCTCCTCTATCTGGCTGCCCAGCACTCTTTCCTCCTCGGCATCGAGGAGAGGAGTTAGCCCCACTTCAGCGAGGTACAAATTCAACGAATCCTCACCAAGTTCAAGCTCCCGCTTTGAAGGGGTAATCCTGTGCACAGAAACTTCATCCTCCTGATCAATTTCCTTATTAGCCAAATCTAATTCCATATCTCGGGAAAAGACGTGTTCTCTATCTTTAACGTTTCCTAAAACCGTTATCATCTTCAACCTCCTTTGTACTTTTCATGCGGTCGACTGCAGCTTTCAAACACGATTATTATATGTACAAAGGCAATCCTCGTATGCGACTTTTATCTCATATAGACACAGCGACGGGACAAGTAAACATGGGATACTGGAAGATTAGCCAGGAAAGCGGGTGAAAATATTGTATAAAAGGTCTTATTTGGTCTTTAGGGTTCTTGGATAATTATCTCAAAGGGGCAACTTATGGCCCCAGTGAGACAAACGGCTTCGCAGTCTGTACACCAGTCGCACTCCACTGTTTCAATAATGGTAATAACATTGTTAACTATCGCCAGAGCATTTAAGTGGCACACGCCAACGCATAACCCACACCCATCACACTTTTTGGGGTCTATAACAGGCATTTCAGCCACGGCTTTCAGTCTCCATTCTAATTATTTTAAGAGTAAAGCTTGCCATCTGTCTGTGATATTTGTCTCAAGAAGACACCTCCATTATCTTTTGGAGAGCTTCTTTATCCGTAATTATTATGCGATGGCGATCCAACTTGATCGCCCCTTCCTCCTCTAACGCCTTTAGCGACCTACCCACTACCTCCCGAGCAGTACCCGCCATAGCTGCCATTTCTTGCTGTGTAAGCCGTGGTCCCTGCCCCATCTCACCTCCGACGTACTTAAGGAGTATCTTGGCTACCCTGCCGATGACATGCTTGAAAGACAGATCTTCAACCAGCGATACGAGGTGACGCACTCGCCCTGCCAGTACCTTAATTACATTCAATGCTATCTGTGGATGGTTTCGGAGGATAGCTTCTATATCATTCTTCTTTATCCCATAAAGAAGCACGGGGCCCATAGCTTGAGCACTGACGGTATTTGGACCACCATCAAAGACAGGGACATCATTGAAGGACTCCCCGGGGCGCACAATGCTCAAGATCTGCTCCTTTCCTTCGGCAGAGGTCTTGAACACTTTAACCACCCCCGAAGCGACAAAATACAGATTCGCAGCCGATTCACCCTCAAGCAAGACCATTTCTGCTCTGTCAGCAGTTTTCTCAAAGACGAGCTTTCTGATCGACTCAAGCTCAGCAAGGCCAAGATCGGAAAAGTATAGAATGCTTTTCAAAAACTCCAACTGAACAGCCATACCTCATACCCCCACGAGGTAGCAAAATCTGCTTTATTATAACACCTGTTTTTCAGGCTCAATGACGCCAGTGGCTTTCACGTGCTCACCGTCTAACCATACTGTGATATTCAGACAAACCCATTTTTCTAACCTAGAACCACATAGCTCCGTCAGCATCAAGAACCAGGTAATTCAATGTCGCCGCTTCTACAACCTTAGCCTCTGGTATGCAGTCTCCCCTGTCGAGGCGAAGCAATTGGGTACTCTGTTCACAGACCAATAGTTTAACCCCGGCAGCTATTGCCTGGTCCATTATTTCCTTGACGGTGGGGAGGTTGCCCTCTTTGACTGTCTCCGCCACTCCTTTCCTTACCACTGTTACCACCAACCCCAGGAAATAGATGGTGGCATCTATATCCATCGCGTTGGCTGTCATACCCAAGACGAAAGGCGAGTAAAGACGCTTCGGTGCATCAACGCTAATACCTGAGGTGTTAGTTAACCTGAATAACACAATTTCATGACCCATGGGAGTGGTGCCTGTCTGAAGACCCCTCACAGCACCCTGGCTCTCCTGGATGACCACAACAGTTCTGTCTTCGCCAAATCTTTATAAAGTTGTTGCGAAACACTAGTTTCAGCTTCCTGCCCAGAGGCATGGGCACTGACATATTGGTGAAAAACGCTCTTACTGTTGGCATATTACAACCTCCTAAAAATATTCCTTGTTCTTCGACTTCAGGTAACGCTGCATAAGGAAAGGTTTTCCCCTTTCTCTGCGATGAACTGACCTATTCTCATATTGGTCACCTTCCTATCGCCGAAATCACGTCGACTCACATAAATTCCGCCAGGAGTTTCTCAACTCGACGGGGGGCAATTTTCTGTTTCACCAGCGGTCCATCGCTCAGTGCCGGTAGCTGGTCTTCGTAAACCGGTAAATTTTCTTCGTAGATAATTCCGATGGGAATTTCCTCTCCCCATATAAGTGCCTTTTCCAGTGCTGCCTTCTTGTCGCTGGGGTCATACTTTTCGTCTTCCAGCTTATATACCCGTTCCCGATACCACTGGAAGGTATTCTTATGGTTGAATGAGATGCAGGGTTGCAGAATATCGATGAGGGCGAATCCCCGATGAGTAATACCCTTTTTAATAAGATGGGAAAGGTGGTCTATATCCCCGGCGAAGCCTCTGCCGACGAAACTGGCGCCGCTGACTATCGCCAGGGCGATAGGATTTACCGGGCTAGTTGCTCCGTAAGGCGTCGTCTTGGTAATAAAACCGACATCGCTGGTGGGGGATGCCTGTCCCTTGGTCAGCCCGTAGACCTGATTATCATGCACCAGATAGGTAATATCATGATTGCGACGGGCAGCATGGAGAAAATGGTTGCCCCCCTCGCCGTAGGCATCCCCGTCGCCGCTGACGGCGATGACTATCAACTCAGAATTGGCAATCTTGGCGCCGATAGCTGGCGGAACCGGTCTGCCATGCAGGGAGTTGAACACGTTGCCTCTGGTGTAGTGAGGTAGCTTGCCTGCCTGACCGATACCGGAGACCAGTAAGACCTGATGAGGCTCAATCTCCATCTCGATCAGCGCTCTATTTAATGCCTCCAATATGCCGAAGTTGCCGCAACCTGGACACCACGCCGGCTTAAGTCCGGCATAATCAGACACTGTAACCATCTTTAGCGCCCCTCCTTTCTCACTGCTTGGGCGATATAGGCTGGTGTAAAGGGCCGCCCATCGTATTTCAGGATTCGACCGCTAACACCATATCCCGTTTCCGCTTTGATAAGGTATGCGAGCTGTCCCGTAGCATTGTTCTCAATGGCGTAGCTATTTCGGGCCTTACTGACAGCATCGGCTACAGCCTTCGCCGGGAAAGGCCATAGTTCATTGAGGTGAAGCATATTGACGCTGGCGTCTTCCTTGCGCAGGATATCCACTGCCTCGTGGATAGCTCCATAAGTGCTGCCCCAGCCTATAAGAGTTGTTTCCGCCTTTCGAGGACCGTGCTTCTGTGGTGCGCTGATCTCCTTTTTAAGTGGGAAAAGCTTCCGCAGTCTTTTCTGCACCTGTGCTGTCCTCTCCACAGCATCTTCTGTGAGGTGTCCTTCCTCATCGTGCTCGTCGCAGTCGGTGACCACCAGGGCCTTGCCCAGACCAGGGAAGGCTCGGGGAGAAATACCGGACTTTGTTACCCTGTGTCTCATGTACTCCAAGGGGTCATCCTCTTTCTCTGAAAATAACATGCCGCGGTCAACGGTTACCTGCGAGAGGTCTAACGGGTCAACGGTGGAGTAGGAGCTTGCCAGATGATGGTCGGTTAAAATAATAACCGGCAGTTGATATCTTTCTGCCCAGTTAAAAGAGTTGACCGTTACCCAGAAGGCGTCTTCAATGGTAGCCGGTGCCAAGACAGCCCTGGGGAAGTCGCCGTGGTGGGCATGAAGCACAAACTGAAGGTCACCCTGTTCCGTTCGGGTGGGCAAGCCTACAGCTGGACCCGGTCGCTGCCCATCAATTATCACTACTGGTGTTTCAGTAATGCCCGCCAGTCCTATGCCTTCCACCATGAGGCAAAGGCCGCTGCCAGAGGTGGCAGTCATGGCCCTGACACCAGCGTAGGCAGCCCCAATAGCCATGTTGATGGCAGCTATCTCGTCCTCAGCGTGAACCATTACCAGGTCAAGGTCTTTTGATTTGGCTGCCATATATTCCATGATAGAGCTGGCAGGGGTCATAGGATAGGCAGCCATGAATTTGCATCCTGCGGCAATGGCCCCCAGAGATACTGCCTCATTGCCGGTGACCAGCATTCTCCTAGCCTCAGAGAGGGGCTTGATCTTACGAAGGTTGCCTTTGTGCTCAGACTTGACATAGTCGTATCCCGCCTTTGCCGCTGCAATATTCCTATCGCCAACTTCGCCCTTCCCGAACCGGTCTACCAGAACCGTATTTAACATGTTAAGATCGTAATTTACCGCGGAAAGAGCAGCACCGAGGGCGACGGTATTGATCATGAGCTTGTCTCCAGCCTTTTCTTCGGCCAGCTTCTCCAGTGGTATGCCCAAAAGGCTACCATTTTTACCGCTGACTCCTTTTATCTTTTCGCCATCGAAAATGATAATGCCTTGAGTAACCATCTTCGGTTGGTGCAATTCGATACTGTCCCTGTTAAGCGCAATAAGTATGTCCACGTCTTCGGCAATAGCAGCTACCTTGTCGTCACTGACTCTGACGCGGAAGAAGTTATGTCCGCCTCTAACTCTGGACTCGTAATCCTGGTCAGCGAAGATGTGATAGCCGCCGCGGGCAAAGACTTTAGCCAGCAGGAATCCTACCGACTGCACTCCCTGCCCGGCTTCTCCTCCAACCATAAAATTAAAGTCAACAGGCATTAATCACCTCCAGACTAGCTCTTTTCATGTTTGTCGATAACCTCATCCACCCACTTCATAGCAGCAATCATGGTGGGAAAACCCACCGTGGTAAACGCCAAAAGCACAGCATGGCGGAGTTCATCGGTGGTTACGCCTTCTGCAAGCGCCCGTCGGGCGTGGGACCTTACCCCACCCTCTGAACTCAAGCCAATGGCAATGCCCAGCTTTATCAGTCGCCTTGTCTTTTCATTCAGCGGACCCCAGCCATGGCATTTGAGAGCCAAATCGTCATAAGCTTTGGCTATCTCAGGAAATTGCTGCTGAAATTCTTTATAAATATTTGGCAAGTAGGTCATCACACACCTCCTTTCTCATTGCCTTCAAGGACTAGCCTAACCAGCCCAAGAGGACTATCGCCAGAATGGTATGTATCATCTATTCCATTCCTGCACAACTCATGCCAGCATTGCTAGGGAGCAGAGTCATTTACACTTCATTTGGCTGCTTTGACAGCCTTCTTCTTGGTTGATTTGGTAGCCTTCTTCTTTGCTGATACGGCAATTTTCTTTGGTTTTATCTTGGCTGATTTAGGGAGAGCAACCTCGAGAACCCCGTCTTCGAAGCTGGCTTCGATCTTATTAGCATCTACGTTAGACGGAAGAGGAATCGAGCGATAAAAGCTGCCATAGTTGCGCTCACATCGGTAGTAGCCCTCCTCCTGGATCTCTGTCTCAGTCTTCTTTTCTCCTTTAATAGATAGCGTGTCACCGACCACCGAGACATCGATGTCGTCCTCTTTCATCCCAGGCAGTTCTGCCTTGACGACGAACCTGTCCTCTTTCTCAAAGACATCTACCGCTGGCATCCAGCCTCTTTCCTCGACAGGCAATCGCCACAATGGTCGTCCGAACAAATCATCAAAGCGCCGCTCCCATTGTTCTAATTCCCTGAATGGTCTCCACGGGGTAATTCCCCACCTTGGTCTCCATCTTTCTATAGCCATAGCGTCCTCCTTTCTCATTTAATAGCATTCAGGCTCTGCTCCCTGGCAACACCGACAGGCAAAATCGGTCACCTTGTCCTTTGCCTCCTTGTCTCCATACTCTATTTTGATACCGTAATTTCTTTCTTGACCTCCTTCTGACATGTCCTGATTCAGACTAAAGCCTCGATTATTGCCTTATTGAATTTCGGCAGGTCAGCAGGTTTACGCGCGGTGATGATATTGCCATCCCTGACCATCGGCTCATTAACCCAGATAGCGCCGGCATTTTTCAGGTCTACCGCTACCGAAGGCCATGAAGTTACTCGGCGCCCTTTGACTATATCGGCTGAGATAAGGAGCTGAGGGCCGTGGCAGATTGCGGCTATTATCTTGCCCTCAGCGTGCGCCTTTCGTACCAGATCAACCATCGGCTGGTGCAGGCGCATCTTGTCCGGAGCATAGCCGCCGGGGACAATTATGGCATCAAATTGACTGGCTTCAACTTTATCAGCGGTTGTGTCTACTGTCACCTTGGCCGAGCCTCTTTTTCCCTTGTAACCCTTCTTTGAGCCGCTGCCCACAATTAGCACACTGGCACCTGCATCTTTCATCGCTCGCAGAGGTTCCGTGAGCTCAGAGTCTTCAAAATCCTCCTCAGCCAGAATGGCAATGCGTTTTCCCACAAGCATATGTGTTATCTCCTTTCTGAATTGGTCGTCTTTCTCCTGGTTTTAGCTTTTTTCACCTTCCTTTTGCGAGGTCTTGAATTACTTGAAGTAAGGAGGTCAAGCGAAATCTCATTATCTAGAGTCACCAGCAGACGCAGGTCTTCGGTGATGCCATCAATGCATCCGAGAACCGGCATTATCGCTTCAGCCAGGCTTTGCCTGTCTGAAGCTTCAACCATGGCAATGACATTGGGATACCCTTCCAGCCGGTCAGCAAGAATAACCTCTGCCCTGCTCCGCAGCATTTGAACCGCGTATTCGCAGCTCCTATCTACAATATCAAGTAACATGTACACCCTTACGCTCATTCCTTTGCACCTCGTTATTCACCCATGATTTCTGGACGATGCCACGCTGCGATAAGATGGGACTCGAAGCAATCCAGCGTTTGCCATCCAGGGCAGAAGAGCACAAGCTCATAAACATCGAGAATGGAACGCACTCCTGTCCTGTTTAAAGACTGAGTTTGCGGATGTTGGGCTAATGCAACCACCATTGATTTTCTCCAAGAGTACTTCGGTAAGGATATTCTATAAAGCAGGCAATGGAAAAGTCATAAAATGCAGGTGGAAAAAGTTACAAAACTATGACATTTTGGGGGTATTCTGGGGTCAAGCATGAAGCCCGTTTAGGCAGATGTCTGGTCTATGATGTAGCCTGTCTTGGGTATGGTGCGAATGAGCTTGGGATTGTTAGGTTCGCTCTCTATTTTTTCTCTTAGACGGCTAATCCAAGTGCGCAGTATCTGTACGTCGTCCCGATACTCAGGCCCCCAGATTCGTGTGAGAAGATCGGTGTAAAGCATAAGGCTCCCGGCATTCTGGGCAAGCTCGCTGAGCAGAAGCCACTCGATGCGGGTCAAGCGAGCTTCTTTCCCTCGTACAATGACAAGGCGCTTTTTGAAATCAACGACCAGATCACCCAGGGAAAGCTGGTCACGGATTTTCCGTTTCTCATCTGATGACAGACGCCGCTTCACCGCCTCAATTCGCGCTATAAGTTCATCGGGACTGAAAGGCTTGGCTAGATAGTCATCGGCACCAAGGCTAAGCCCCTTCACCTTATCTGCATTGGTTCCCTTAGCGCTGAGAATGATAGTCGGTACCGGGGAAAATGTGCGGAGCTCTTTCAATGTCTCAAAGCCGTCCTTTTTGGGCATCAAGATATCAAGCACCACCAGGTCCGGCTCCTGCGCCTGCACCTGCTCTAAAGCCTCTACTCCGTTGCTGGCGGTAAGAACCTCGTAGCCTGAAGCCCTTAGCTTGGAGCTGAGGAAGTTCAGAATACGCTGCTCATCATCAACTACGAGGATACAAAACTGTCTCATGATATTGTTCTATACATGCTCATTCGCTTAAAATAATATCTGTCAACGCAAGCAATGTCAAACATCTACTTTGTTTTTGTTGACTGGCAGGCCAGGTAGAACTAGAATATGACCAGTTAGCTGATTACTAGACAGATGCAAGGAGGATGCCAATGGAAGATGAACTTAGAAACAGCGGCATTGATGTGATTGGCAGCGTACCCTGGGGTACCCACTTCTGCCAGTTTTATAAGACCAAACAGGACCTGATTGATATACTTGTCCCTTACTTCAAAGCCGGTCTGGAGAGTAATGAATTCTGCATGTGGGTTACATCCGACCCCCTTGTGGTAGCCGAGGCTGAAGAAGCCATGAGGAAGGCAGTTAATGATTTTGACGAATACATGCGCCAAGGGCAGATAGAGATAATTCCATATAACGAATGGTATGTGCTGGAGGGCACTTTCGATGATGACCGTGTGCTGGAGGGCTGGATTAGCAAGCTGGAGCAGGCCCTGTCCAGAGGGTACGCTGGACTGCGGCTGACGGGCAACACGTTCTGTCTGGAAAGGAATCACTGGCAGGCTTTCACGGAATACGAGACTAAGGTGAACAACGTAATCGGTCAGTACCGGATGATAGCAGCGTGTACCTACAGCCTCGACAAATGTGATGCCGCCGCTATAATCGACGTGGTCAAGAACCATCAGTTTGCCCTGGTCAAGCAGGAGGGGAAGTGGGACATCATCGAAAGCACTATCTACAAGCAGGCTAAAGAGCAAATTGCTCACCTGGCCTCATTCCCGGAACTTAACCCTAATCCCATCCTCGAGCTGGATATAGCCGGAAATATCAAATACATGAACCACGCTACCGAAGCGCTTTTCCCCGATTTGCCGTCACAAGGATGCCAGCATCCCTTTCTGACAGATTGGGACCTCCTGCTTCGTACACTCAGGGAAAAGGAGCCACACACGCTCACCCGTGATATCAAAATTGGTGAACTCTGGTATGAGCAGTCATATGTTCTGTTACCATCAACTGGTGATGTGCGTCTCTACGCCAGGGATATCACGAATCGCAAGCAGGCGGAGCAGACATTGCGGGAGAGCGAACAGGACCTGAACCGTGCTCAGGCTGTAGCCCATATCGGTAGCTGGCGTCTGGATGTCCAGCGTAACCAGCTTTTATGGTCCGACGAGACCCACCGAATCTTCAGTATCCCCAGGGAAACACCAATGACCTATGAGACTTTCCTCTCAAATGTTCACCCGGAGGACCGGGAATACGTTGACCGGAAATGGATGGCGGCTCTTCACGGCGAGCCATACGACATTGAGCACCGTATCATTGTGGACGATAAAGTGAAGT
>Ga0307377_10000930_pt1 | contig 38856 bp, 47 predicted proteins | sample TR3MG_FD_202535 | JGI IMG/M metagenome (GOLD analysis project Ga0307377, IMG submission 202535) | Soil microbial communities from Risofladan, Vaasa, Finland - TR-3 | ecosystem: Environmental > Terrestrial > Soil > Coastal area > Acid sulfate soil | place: Finland: Risofladan, Vaasa | collected... | reverse complement strand
ATGCATTTATCCGCAAGACTTTAAAGCCTGGAAAGGACCCATTTATTATTAGAAAACAACTGATTAACATGACCAATAACACCCTAAACTATGACAGACAGGTCACTTACAAATGTAAAGTCGCACAGCTGCCGGCCCAAAATCCCATGGTCCTGGCAAGAGCCACGTTAAAAGAACCGGCCGCCAAGTCTTTGCTGTGCAACGCTTTGCTTTGCAAGCGCCGCTGGAGGCTAAGGTTTGCCCGGAAGTAATTTGCCGATTTCAGGGCTGGTAGCATTGACATATTTCTTCAATGCCTTCGGATCATCAGTGATTGCCGATACCATACTGAACCTCATTCCTTCCCTGGCCGTCAAGGTCTGACGGTTCTTCGCAACCACATTCAGACTTTGCATGGCAAGCTTTACCTCATCGCCGAAAGCCCGTTTGCCCTTGAAAAAACTATTCAGAATATCCAACGCACTGTGTTCCATCTCATCAAGTTTTGTGGCCTTCGACTCACTTACATCTAACGTACTCATGTCATTTCCTTTCTCATTTACTCGTATCACTTCGATTCACGTCTACTGTTTTCTTTTTGTTTTCTTTTCGCGTCACGTCCATTCTATTCATGTCCTCTCGGCTCTTCTCTGCTTGTTTTCATTTCGCGTCATGTCCCATCACTTCTGTTCCGCTCGAATCAACTCATTTCATCTCACATTGTTTTCTCTTCGCGTCAAGTCTGCGCGGCTCAAATCGTCTCGGCTCTGATCGGGTCGCGTCGTGTTGTGTTGTTTTCTTTTCGCATCTTGTCCGTTCGTCTCCAATCCAATCATATCACCTCACCTCGAATCAGCTCCTGTTGTTTTCTTTTCGCATCGTCTCTTGTCACTTCGGCTCAAATCACCTCGGTGCCCGTCATCTCACATCATCTTGTTTTCTTTTCGCATCTTGTCACCTCGAATCATCTCGTCTCCCCTCGAATCTTCTCGATTCTTGTCCAGTTGTTTTCTCTTCACGTCTTGTCACCTCGAATCATCTCGTCTCCCCTCGAATCTTCTCGATTCTTGTCCAGTTGTTTTCTCTTCACGTCTTGTCCGTTCAGCTCATGTCGTCTCCCTTCGACTTATCTCAAATCACTTTGTTTTCTTTTCGCGTCGTCTCGCGTCAGCTCTTTTCCATTCATATCCGATCAAATCCAATCCTCTCAGCTTGTTTTCTTTTCACATCTGGTCATCTTCCATCAACTCAGATCCGCTCGAATCACATCACCTCCAATCCTCTCACGTTGTTTTCTTTTCGCGTCCTGTCCTTTCACTTTACCTCGATTCAAATCCTCTCGAATCAGCTTGTTTTCTTCGCTCGTCATCTCATGTTGATTCTGTTCTCATCAACTCATTTCTGCTCATATCGTATTATTTTCTGTTCGCGTCTTGTCCACTCCGATCATATCGCCTCCGATCTACTCTCGTTGTTTTCTATTCGCGTCTTGTCCTCTCGGTTCAAATCGAATCACCTCCTGTCAAATCCGGTTATGTTGTTTTCTTTTCGCATCTTGTCCAATCGCTTCCAATCAGGTCCACTCATCTCACGTTGTTTTCGTTTCGTCTCGAATCACATCAAATCACCTTGTCTCTCTTCGTCTCGGTTCAGGTTGTTTTCTTTTCGCATCGTCTCTTGTCACTTCGGCTTAAGTCGATTCGTCTCACCTCCCATCGAATCAGCTGGCTTTCTTTTTACTCTTTTTCCCGGGTTGTTTTGCATGGTCTGTACCATCTCTCAAATCTACGAACTCCTTAACCAGGAACCGTCCGAACTTGGGACCATAAGAGCCAAGTCCCACCCGCATGCCGGCCACATCGAAAAACCTTTTTACCATATCCGGTGACCATGTGTCCTCGGTGACGTGGATAACGAAAGTCAGCTTCCAGGGTGTTTTTATCATGGGCCTTTCCGCGGTATGCCTTTGCTGGCTTTTATCAGGAAAAGACCTAACATCGGTGCCGTCCCAGGTTTTTCTATTCGGCTGCCAGTATAGTTTTTTACTTCCATCCAGCGCGGTAATCCATATACAACCTTTGCAAAAGTTCGTATATTCCGTTCCTTTGTTGGTCTCGATATAACTGCCAAGAATCTTGGCCGCACCTGTCCTGGCCGTACTTCCTATCAGCATCATCTCGATGTTATCGACAGGCATATAAACACCTTTCCTATCCACGTAAATCTTTTCTTTCAGCAATGCCTCCCTGTTCGTCTGTCGTTTTTTAGGTGCTCTTCCACCCGGGATTTCCATAGGCGGCCGGTTATATAAAACTTCGACCAGCCCTTCGATTGTGCATTTCAATTCGTACATTTGGGTTCTCCTTAAAAAAAAGTTTTCATTTCTGTTCGTGTCGCATCCATTCCGATCATCTCGATTCTCTTCAAATCCTCTCGCGTTGTTTTCTTGTCTGTTCGCCTCCTTTCTGCTCAGTTCATTTCATCTCGATTCAAGTTACCTCATCTCGAGTCCTGTTGTTTTTTGAGCAGGCCAAAAATTGTTTTTATTGCTTAAAGGGCAAATCCTCTTGGACCGGTTCGATCACCAATTTAACCTTCAATACATCATCGATTATGGGATCAAGCTGATTTCTCTGGCTCCCGGTAAGCTTCACGATTCCGAGCCCCAGGCTGAAACGGTCTTTTCCTTTTTTCTTTGCATAACTGGTGATTGTAGTTTCAATTGAGATTCTGGTCTTTGCCATTTTGTTTTCCTTTCCAAAAGTCAGTTACTTCGTCAATAATTTTAAGCAATCAGAATGCAGCCTTATCTCGAGTTTACCACTTTCGCCGACCAATCGTACCGGGACCTCATCTTCCAGGATCACAAAACCGCAATATGAGCAAATGCAGTCCGGGTCCTCGGTATCCGGGCTCGTCTCAAACCATGCCAGGTGACATAGAGGTATATTAAATTTTAGTGCCATGCTGCAATTTACGCCGGTTTCTTTTTTCTGGCTTCCTTGGCCTTCTTGGCCTTCTCGAACTTCACCTCCTCAGTTTCAACTTTTTTCTTCATGTTCGATTTGCCCTTTTTGACTTTCTTGGCCTTCAGAGTGCCATCCTCATTCATGTCCTTCCATGATTTGGGCTCGGAGAATCCTTTCATTGCTGATACTTGAACGAACAGCTTATCGATATCGACCTGGATCAGCTTAGCGACCCACCTGGCACTAAGGATGCAATATCCCGATGTTTGTGAAGCCGGGCCGCCATAAGACAAAAGATTTTTGAGCGTCGGCTTTACACTGGCCCACAGAAGTTTCAAGGCCTTTTCGCGTCCTGCAGCGATACCAGAGCCCCTGGCTTCCTTAACAAGGTTATCGATTTGTTTTTGGAGCTCCTTATCTGTTGAGCCCAGGTTCCGCTCTCTCGACGGGGTTTCTAACATCCAGCATGCCACGTTGCCGTAAAGCGAGGCCAAAGCCATGATGCCCGTTATCTTGTCTGCGTATATGACCTGATCCACGCCGGCCGCATCGACTTTTTTCCGCAGCTCTATGAGGACCTGTGCCCAGCGCTTGGCTTTAAGCCCGGCCCGGCGTTCTTTTAATGGAGTCACCCTGCCGGCCCGCTTTGCACCACCACCTGCAGGCCTGGCAAATTGTTTTTCCTTAACAAAAGTAACCTTACCCATTCCATCGCCGCTGACCACCAACGCCGGGACAGCTCCCTTGGCTCCCTTAGTCGACTTTTGGACGTCATTCCTATCGAACACCCGGCCGAATTGTTCCGATAACTTAGCTTTCACATCGCCCGTCAAATCTTGTGTGGCTATGTAAGCAAGATCCGAATACTTTCCCGACAGTTCCTTGGCACGCTGCTGCAGATATCTTTGCATCTTATTCTCCCAGCATTGCAGGTCCAGGCAGCGGTCCTTCGTTTTGATTTGTTCACTTGCCGCACCGTACCATAAAACCGGATCGGCACCGCTTCGTTTGACGCACTTCGAGCACGCTCCGGCCTTCGGAAGTAACGTATCATCGTCAAGGTTCCACTTGGCCCTGATCAGCAGCATCAATGATCCACCGATACGTTTATCCAGGTCCTGCACGGAAACATCCTCCCATTGCCAATAATATTTTTCAATTTCCGCCAGCAGCTCCTTTTGAGCCACCTGTGGCAGCCGGGCAATCAAAGTGAGATGTCCAATCGACCACTTCTTAAAAAACATAAACCGGACCATATCAGGAAATGCCTTGCGCCATCCCTGCGACAAGTTCCTGTGAATGTTTGCCCGCAGCCTGACCCACTGCTCAGTTTGTCCGATCAAACCGGCTATGAGCTTCGCATCGGAGTCGAGATGGTCCATGCAGCGGGCTATCTCCTCAACCTCCTCGAGGGGCGTAAGTTTCTGTCGAAATTTGTTCTCGGTGATCGTCAAAGTCATAGCGACTTGAATACTAATTCCCCGGTGAACGATTGCCGGGATGGTTTTGTGTTTCAGGCTTTTGCACGCCCGCCATCTACGTTCACCGGCACGGATCTCATACTTATCTTTCCTTTTCGGATGGGGCCAGACGTGGATCGGTATCTGGACACCGCCGGCCTCGATGCTGTTCACCAGCTCCAGAAAACTCTCGGACTTCTGGTCGATGTGACGGGCATTGTCCTTGCTCGGCACAATGCTGTCGATCGACATTTGTTGTAAAGTTTGACTACTCATTTTGTGTTCTCCTTTCTTAAGATTTTCTACTGGTATTTATGGCCTGGGTAAATTTACCCGGGATTACACTTAACTTTTTTGGAACATAGTAGAAAGGCGGCTTTTTCATTGCGGCGACAAATATCGCAATTGGTTTGTCACCCCGCCAACATTGACTGGCCGTGGCGAGTGACGATTCAAATAATGTGTATGGGCTACCACCGATAAGACGCTGCGCAAGCTGAGAGTAAATGTCAGAGATAGTCGTAGAGTCTGATTTGTTACGCGGGTTGAGTTTGAGAATTTGCGCCGCTTTGAGTTCCGCCTGACAACGTTCCCGCATAATATCAAATATTTTCTGTTTGGACAAATGCCCCGGACCATCAGCCCCAGGCCCTGCCCGCGTCCCAGGCTGAGAAACCGAATCCGGAACCGTGGCCGAATCCGAAGCCGGAACCGAAAGTTTTTCCGAAGCCGAAACCGGGACCGGAGCCGTATCCGAACCCGAAACCGAAGCCTGGGACGCGGGCAGGGCCTGGGGCTCCACATTTTTCACCCCGCCCCCGGCTCCCTGGGATTCCGCTATTCCCGATTTTTCCCTAACACCCCCCTCTTCGGTTTCGGATACGAAACCGTTTCGATTTAAATTTCTAGAAACCGCTTCGGTTTCGGTTTCGATAAAGGGGATCCCTTTTTTTCCTAAATTTTCCCGATTATTCCCAGATTTCTTAATTTGGGATCCGCTTGATAAATCACTGCTGTTCAAAGACTTATGGAGAGCCTCAGGAAACTCCAAAAATTCGACCAATTTCACTTCAAAATCCGTCAAAATTTCTAATATCTGGCTTACTTTCCTCTCCGATAAGCACAAAAGCTCCGCCACCTCGCCCGAATTCAAAGGCCGCTGCCGGTCATCAAGGACCCATCCACGATATTCCCTGACCTGGTTACCGGCAAGCCCTACCAGCATCTTATACAGTCCATCACAAGCCGCCGCCAGCTCAGGCCCCGCCCTTTTTACCATTCGCCGGTAATTCGCACTCAAAGTATGCCCATGGACTGGAAACCTGACATAGACCAAAGGTTTTATCCTCAGTGATTGCATCTTCGTCTTTGCCGTTGCGAGTTTTCCGTTCTTCAACATCTCAAATCTCCACCAGTTTGTGATTCTAAAAGCTTGCATAATCGAACTCCATTTCTTAATATGCTTTTTTAACTTGTCCCAGCCCCGCCCGCTACATCCCGCGGGCGGGGCATAACTACCCATACTCAGGCGGAGCCATGCCTTTGCTTTGCTGGGCGGAGCCATGCCCCGCACCGCCGCGTAATGCCCCGCCTTTGCTTTGCTGGGCGGAGCCATGCCACGTCCAGCTACGCCTTTGCTACACTGAAAGCCCTCGGTCTATCCGTGCTATACCAATCGCCTTATGCAATTTTTTGCCGGCCTCAGGCTCGTCAGCTTCGAAGTTGGCCTTACCTACCTTCATCGACAAATACTTTTTAGCGAGATTTCGCTTCTGCCATTCTCGCAATGCGATAACTCCAGCTCCCAACAGCGAGGAAACAAGCACATCCGTTCGTCCTTCCTTGCCGCTTGCCTCGGGCAATTCCAACAATGTTTTCACCGTCAGCAAAGAAGCATCAATACCGATTTGTACCCTTTGAATTTCCTCCAGCTTCTTTGTCGCCAAAATAACAGCATTCGGATCCGGGGCCGATTCAAGCTCGGCGAACGCCGCCTTATACTGTTCTTCCAGGGCGGTTTTCTGCTCTTCGAGATTCGCCTTCCACGATTGGAGCGTCTCCTGGCCCGCGGCCCCTGCGCCCAGGCCGGATACAAATTCACAGCCCGTACAGCAAAAGCACACCAACAACATTACAACAAACAATTCCTTTTTCATTTTGTGACTCCTTTCTAAAAAATAGTGATTAATGTCCGGCTCTCCTTGACCGGTACTTTCTCATAAGTTCAACAAACTTTTTTTTGTCAATTTCGATGGCGCCGAACTTGACGGCCAATAACCGCATTCCCTTTGTCAAGTCGTAGTGAGGCAGTGATCCTCTTTGAAACCATGACCTCATCAATCCCATCCGCCCGGCAAAGTAATGCAGCTCCTCTACGGAATCAGCCATCATGTGACACGCCTGTCTATAAGGCCATTTCTTGCTTCGTATGCAAACCGTTAACTCGTCAACATATATCATCTTCCACTTTCTCATTGAATTGGCTGAAATGGTTCTTGTGTTCTGGCTGGGGCATATCCTCTTCTGATGTCCCCCAGGCAGTTAAATGGTCGATGGGTTTTTCGCCGGGTTCGGGCGGGGCCTTCTCGCTCGAGAGATTCCTTGTCTGATCCTCCAGCATATCGGCATCCAAACCGCTATCCCGCAATAACAAAGCCCGGCCGTTTTTATTGTCGGGCCTTATCACCACCCCAAATAACTCTCCACCATACCCTGTCATTACCTCTTTCACGATACAGACTCCATACCTTCGGTGGATCACCTTTTGCCCGCTTTCTAATTTCAGAGCATCTTCAACTTTCATGTCTCGATAATCTCCCGAATTGAATCCTTCCATTTGACAATCCGCTCCTTTTGCAGCTGATTGTAGTGATTATAGAGTGCCCAAATAGCTTGATCAGACTGGGCCTTCTTTAACGGGTTAACGAATCTCTCCTCTTCCTCGGATGTCACTTTGTCCATATCAACACGTTTGTCGAATTCCCTGAGCTTGCCGAACCATAAACTGTCAGTGATGTATGGCTTTAACTCCTCAAACAGACCAATCACCTCATTAAGCCCAGGTTCGAGAAGTGGCTCACAGCTTACGGACGTGTGATATCTTTCGGAATAGGCACATATCAGGCATTGCAATCTTTCCTTGAAACATGGGGCGGCCGGCTCCCAAAAAGCTAATACCCAGGGGTCCATAGAACCGATTGTAAATCTGAAACTCAGCTGCTTTCGATATCCCTGAAAAGAATCACAGATAGCCGTGATGCAATCTAAGTGCGGCTTGCTGACCAGCAGGACCTTGTTGCCGGCATCCAAAAGTTTACTCAGCACACAAATAGACTCCGAGAGATTCAGCATCGTTACATCGTGTGTCGATGGGAACATCACAATGCCCGCCCTTTTCAAAAATGACCTTTTAACTTTCGATCGTATAATTACCGGGTCCTTCCATTGCTCGGCCGTGCACAATTTATGCCACTTGACTGCAGCATAACGGGCATAACAATACCGGCAGCCATGCTCACAGCCGAGCTGAATGTTCACGTTAGTTTCAGCCCATTCTTTTGTGCCTGTTTTTTTCTTAGCCATTTTTAATCTTCCTCACAGCAAACCTGCTTACGCATTCCCGCTGACCGTTATCGATAAACTCAATCATGCAGCTGTTCATTTTCCTGGCCCGGGCTAACATCCTGCACGTTCTACCCTTCATGGTTTGTCGTTTTAAGTTATTGCCCCAGCTGTATTTATAGAGTCCCTTTTTCATTGTGGCCTCAATTCCAATTCCACCCGAATATTCTTTCGAATCGCCAACAACATTCATCAACCACGCAAACCTCCCTGAGCATCCCCTTGTAAACCTTCTCAATCTGGCACTTGTGGTCGGCTATATCACTCGCAAGCAGCGGGGTATGTCGAGGCGGGATGCAGAAACTGTTCACTATCCGGTTTCGCAACAAAAAAATATCTTTGTTAAGTTTCATTTCGCCCTCAAGCATTTTCTCAGTTCGTCGCCGAGGCCCGGCGATAATTTATTTAACTGTTCATAATTTGTAATGTCCCCCTTGCAATCGAGAAGCATCTGTGCAGCTTTAGATGGGCTACCAAGGCCTGGCCGCTTCCCGGCCGCAATCTCATCAATTTCTTCCTGGCTGCACGGGTTCGCGGCACTCGGCTTCATCTTAGACGGGAACGGCAGCTCCCAGTTATCGACTATCCTTTGCCAATCAATCTCATCAGGTTTGGCATCGGCGAAACCAATTCGCATAATCTCCGTGAACTGCTCTTGTATATGCGGAAACAGCAAAACCTTCGGACCTGACTGGGCAAGAAGAATATTCGGCGGGTACGTATGCCTTAGCCAGTCGTGGACCGCACAGTTGACACAAAGACCTTTCGCCTCCTTCGAGCGGCGAAGCATCTTCGCCTTTGAGCCCGGCACCGCATCCACCTTGAGCTGAGCCCCGCACCTTTCGCAATTCGTCGAGCCGGCTTCATCAAAAAACGTTTCCTGCATTTTTATTTCTCCTCTACAAAAACAACAAGGCCAAACCGGTTAGCTATTTCGTTTGCTTCATTTTCTACAAGATATTTTTCTCCGATAAGCTGAGAAGTCGCTATTACTTTATAAGGAGCGACTTGTCTCAGAGCCCAGGAATAAATGCTTCCTGATTCTTGAATGATTACTATGTCATAGTACATACTTTTTTCTCCTTAACTTTTTGATGACTCAATCCTCGACTTCCAACTCATAAATTCCCTGATATCCCCGGACCCTGAACGGCTCGATGACCGGCCTTATATCATTCAATACCCATGCCCACAGATCATCCCGCCATTTAACCCGAGCGCCGCTCTGATCCTCAATAGTCATCTTTCTGCAATCGATAAGATTCACCACACACAATGCATATCCACAAAGAAACCCGGGCAGCTCCGGTTTTTGAGTCGAGACTATCAGCAGATCCCCCACGTGCTCTGTATACCAGGTCCGTGTCTCGATGGTCTTTGACCCCTGAACAATCATCGATGCCCACGGCTGGTGAAGCGATATTGCCTTCATTTTCATTTCAACATTTCCAATTGTTCCTGGCGGCCGGCCTGAAATTCCAGCCGGCCGCCAAGCCTTTGCCTTTGCTTTGCTTTGCCCCGCAAGGCAATGCTTAGCGGAGCAGCGCCTTTGCTGTGCGATGCCGCGCCCCGCGGTGCGGTGCCCGGCTAGGCCTTTGCCAAGCATCCAATAAAAACAAATCAGTGTCTGGCTTTCGTCCATCCGTGGCCCGCCCGTTCTGACTCCAAAACCCGCTTCCGATAATCCTTCCACGTGCACTTTTTGAAAATCTTCTTATTGTTTACATATCTGGCCAGCGACCGCTGGTACAAATTGCTCCGGTCAAACGGCATGACAAACGGATCAATTTTCAAATTCCTCAATGTTTCTATCCGATGTAAATCCTGTTCTTCACTGGAATTATAGCCTATAAGAACATAGCACATCAGCCGATAGGGCTTGATATATTTGACCAGAAAATTTATGCCGGCCAGGACTTTTCGTTCGTCTTCCGGGATGTCCCAGGCGAACTTAATCCGCTTGTAATGGCGCAGCCGGGATAACGTCAATGCCTGATATCCTGTCACTACCCTTACGTCAATGCCCTGGAAATCCAGGGCAAATTTAAGGTGCCGCAAACAACTTACCGCCTCGAACCATTCCGGATTTGCAAAAAAATTGTTATCGCAAACAACCACATATTCGCCACGAGGGTTCAGGTTCTTGACAGGCACCGGGTGGATCCCCCCTTCCTTCTCGGGCACAACACACCAGGGACATTTCTTGTTGCATCCCCTCGAAAACCACAAAAAAGTTTTGCGGCATTTCGGATAGATATCATAATCCAGATCGCAATTCTCCATCTCCCTTGAAAGCCTTGAAGTGACATCGAAACCCGTACCACCACAGATCACGTCACCTGGTATTTCCGATTTGTTTGTGTAGTCAAATAGAGAGCTGCAGAAAACAACGTGGAATTGCCTGTGCGTGATTGGACTCCACCATTCGACATTATCACCCCGCCGCCTGAAATAATTCGCAATCTGCATGTACGCAGTATTGAAAATTTTCGGCTCGATATTAATTATGCCGACTCTCATTTGTCATCCTTAACGTTTTTTGTATCATACCACTAATGCGCTTTGCCAGCGGATGCTCATCAACATCTTCGCATTGACTTAACTCTTCTCCTATGCTTTTGAGATATTGGCCTACGTCGTAGCCTGCAGCCTTGATTTTCTCGGATGTTATCGGAAAGGGGACTAACTTGTTGAATTTTTCTATGACATTTTTACACAACATTTTGCATCCTCGCTTGATTTATGTATTACTGTTGATCCTTTCCCTTTTCAAAGTTTCTATACCCATTGCCGGTTTGCTCAATCTTTGGGTCTCTTCCGGATCATGCTCTATCTCGTCGAGCTGCCACCTGGTTCCAGCGGCTGGCAGATATTCGGTAATCACACGTTTAAAACCAACAAAACTTTCATCTTTGATTAACCGAAAATATTCTGGATTTTTCATATCTTCGCTTCCTATTCTAAATTCCATTTTTATTTGTCCCAGCCCCACCGGCAGGGAACAAAATATAGTGCCGGCCGCCAATTGTTATATTTTCAACAAGGGTGAATCGGCTGGTAGATTTTTTTTAAGATCAGTAACAATATCGTGGGCAAGGGCCTCAATATCGACCAAGCGATGTTCGGTATCAGCTGTTGCTCCTTGTGTGCGTAATCCTTCGATGGCCTCTTTAGCATAACGCTGGATAACTAAAGCTGATTTATGCGGTGACATTTTCATCTCCTTTCTATAAATCTATCAGTTTTTATTTTTTAACGAATCAGCTATTTCGCGGATTTGCTCTCGGCAATTTCCCTGTTCCTGCAGGAGCAAATCTCTTTTTTGCCAGTCGGTAGCAGCGCCGACTTTTTGTTCTATGAGCTCAACTATTGTTCGCGGATCCAGGGCATCAAGCTCCCAGGCTTCATCGCCATATTTTTTTCGATAACCTTCATAGCGACTGTCTTTTATTTTCGCCGGACAAGACGGTGGTTTGTATTTCTCAACTTGCCCCATGGTCAACGCGATCCGCTCTACCATCGTATTCGAACATCCGAACATATCGAGTCTGTCTTGGATGTCCCGGGCCATATCAATTCCGCTCGGATCGTGGTCTCCGAAATAAAACAACAAAACCTCCCTGCGTTCTTCCTCTTTTCTGAACCTCATCGCTGCCCGCCATATCATGCTCAAGGAATCGTAACCCTTGCATGCAAAATAAGGCACATCAAGCTTAGGACAGATAGATTTCAACACGCCGCCCATGGCTTCCTTTTCAACCCAAACCTCAACGTAGATTTCCTGGTCTTTTCTCGAATCGAGCCTGAACTGGTTTGCACAGGCATTGATGAGCTCCGATGGGCTTTCCCAATGTGAATTACTTTCTAATTTCCGGGTCCGGTCAACAATTCCATCCCAGTCAACAAATCCGCCAAGCCGGCCGTTTTTGATAACCGCCTTGAACTTTCTGTATGATTTCGGATTGTTTTTGTTGCCTTCCTCATCTCTCCACTCATCCGGGAAAAGGTCCCGTGCTACCATTTTGTAATACAACTGCCTTAGAGTAACGTCAAACCCATCCGCCTGAAATTCATCGATGATGGTATTAGAAAACCCCAAAATACGGGCAGTCACCTCTGAAGGTCGATATTTGATGTAAGCTATATTTGCCATTTTAATTCAAGTCTCCTTTCCGGCGATTAGCCATACCCAGCGTTCTCACTCCATTGGACCGCACACCATAATGGCCGGTCCCGCCCACACAAAATCGCCAGTGAGTGATGGATCACCGTTAAGAAATTACTTGCAATTTACGAACCGATTTGGTAGAATGCGGTGTGTTTCAGAAATGTTAAAATTCGCGGGCGTAGCTCAGAGGTAGAGCGTCAGCTTCCCAAGCTGATAACTTTTCTTTTTGAGTAAACCCTCGATTTTTTCTGAAACTTTCCAGGCATCTTGTCCGTATAATACTTTTAGAGAGGAGCGTAAATTGAGAGCTCGCTTATTACAATGGCGGGCACGGATGCTCTTCACGGAGGCAACCATCGGATGGCTCAGTTATAATCGGCGTTACAAACTTCGCACACAAATCCATTACAGAATGGTTATCGGACGGTTCGCCAAATTTGCCCCGGCTTACATCTCCGACCTCAAGCCCATACACATCGAGCGCTACCTCGAGCATGTTCTGGAAAAATATATCAACAGGACGGCCAATGCACATCTTACGGCCCTGAAAAGTTTCTGCCGCTGGCTGACCGAACATTACGATCTGCCGAATCCCTGCCTGAAGATTAAGATGCTCGATGAGGACCCGCCGCAAGTGCGGGTGCTCGATGACCAGGAATACCAGAAGGTCCTCAGCATTTGCAATCCAAAGGAACGGGACATAATACTTTTCCTTTTCCATACGGGTTTGCGCAGCAGCGAATTTCAACAACTTACCTGGTCCAACATCTCCCAGGACCGGCGCTTCATAAAGCTGGTCGGCAAGGGCCGCCGCTTTCGCATAATTCCTTTAAATAAAACCTGCCAGAAAATTCTGAACAACGTTTCCCGGAAACCTAATTCCACCAATCTGAACTTGACAAAGAACTATAAGAAAAAAAATAGCCTATATTATCTGTGTAAAAAACTTGCCAGGCACGCCAGGATACCGCGATTTGGTCCGCAGGCTTTGCGGCATTATTTCGCAACATCTCTTTACACAAAAGGTGTCCCCGTCCAGTTTATTTCCGCCTGCCTTGGACATGCCGATACCAGAACAACAGAAAAAATCTATATCCATATCTGGCCGCCCAGGGATCTTCTGGGGGTTACTGACGTTCTTGATTAAAAAAAGCAGGGTGAGTTGGACCGCACACTTCCCGCAGGACACGGGCACATGACGACTCACCCTGAAAAAATCTTTTGAAATTTTCGTCTGCGGTCCAATCATCTTTGCTTCGCCTTTGCAATGCCGAGCATTGCACCGCTTAGCTTTGCCGAGCATAGCTTCGCCCTTGCTTTGCCAAGCAACACAATCTCGATATCCCTATCGATACCCGTTATGTTACATCGTCATGGTATCACTCTAAGTCAAACCTTCAAAGATTATTTTCAAAAAATCTGCCAATTTATCAGATATTTCCCGAAATCGCCGTTTTTGAGCAGTTGTCCAAGAATAAATTTTATTTCGCCCCCGGAAACCTACCCCACAGTTTACACCAGAAAACCCCCAGGATGCCCTGTGTTCGATTTTTTACCCCCCCTGCCACCAATAAACACCCTTGGCCGCGATTTCGGCAATCTGAGCAACAAAACTTAATTATTTCTCTTGACATTTCCGGGCCGATAGTTGATAATCATAACAGTTATGGACAAAGACCAAAATAATCAATTAGCTTTTGCCCGCCGTTCATCTTTCAGCGCATTGGTCTGCGTTCATAACCTGGGCGGCGGGTTTTTTAAGAGGAATGAAAAATGATTATTTTCGGTATATTAATCTTCGTTATTTTCGTTACCATAATGATAGCGATAACCCGCTGGATCTTTCGTATCAATGAACAGATAGAATTTCTGTCACAAATTCGAGATGAATTAAAAAAACTCAATGAAAGGAAGGTGTAAAATGAAAAAAACTATTATTACATCAATCGGTTTTTTGCTTTTGATTACGAATGCCTTTGCTCTGGATCCGCTGGGACCGCCAGTAACAACTTCAAACAAGAACCAGTTTATTGCCGGCCTGGAATATCTTTATAACGAAATGGATCTACATACCGACAGCCTGACTGTGGCAACTCCCCTGGGAACCCTGCAATTTCCTTCCGCTAAAATCGAAACTATTAAGATGAACAAATTTAACGTTAACATCTTGTCCCTTCTTGGTAGGAATAATTATGACTTATTTTTGCGGTTGGGCATAACAGATGCCAGTCCGGACAAAGGCAAAAATCGGGAGAATCTTGGAGGTTCCATCGGTGACGGTGATTATAGTCCTAACATTGGCGGGGGATTTAGAACCACGCTTTATCAATCCAATGATGGCAAGACAAAGTGGGGTCTGCTGGCTCAGCTCAGCTACGTAAGCCTTGACTTTGACGAGAAAACTTATTCGGTCAACGGTTCCGACGTCTCTCTTTCTGCAACTATGAACATGCTCGAAATACAGCTCGCAGCGGGACCAACTTATCAGGTCACAGATAAGATTTCCATATACGGAGGTCCATTTCTTCACTTTGTTAAAGGCGACGTAGAACTTCGAGGCAAGGTAGGTGAGATTTCTGTCCAGGGTTCGTCTGACCTTGAACAAGGTTCGGAATTGGGCGGCTTCATCGGCCTGTCAACAGACCTGGCAAAAAATACCAAATTCAATATTGAGTTTCAACTTACCGATGATGCCCAGGCGGTCGGATTTCGATTTATTCATCGTTTTTAGCTAAGCAAGTTTCTAACTTGTCAAGCTTCTTCAAGACGTCTTGCCATTGTTCGTTGGTGATATATGCAGGTTGTTTTTCTTTGAGTAACCTCGGTTCTGGTGGTTGTACAACTTCAATCTCCTTAGGTGTTTTATCGACTACTTTACCATTAACTACTTTCTGTGTAACATCGTTAGCAGTGCCCTCCATTATGAACTCGTCTTCTTTTACTTGTAAATGTTTTATAACTGGAACACATTCAACTACTCGGAGTATGTTACCTACCTTATTGTAAATGATGTATTTCATTTTTTTGTTTCCATAACGAATAAAAAACGTTGTGCACCTGTCATGTCTGCACCCGATAAATTTAATTTATACGTATACGTCCCTGCACCAGGCGTTTCTCTGAAAGCTACTGTAGTCAACGTGTATCCAGTTATACCCTCACCCCACACAAAAAGCTTAAGCACCCCACTTGTATAAATTTCATTAGCATCTCTAAATAACTTTAGATAATAGTCTTTGAACAGCACTTCTGCAGTACCTGGACACTTAACTCTACAAGAAGCTATGATAATAAGTGGTGCTCCGGTTGTCGTAATAGATACCGATTGCACATCGCCGTTTACCCAACCTGCTTCAGTATAAGCTGACACTGGAAATGTTACTGCGTTATCTTGTATTTTTAAGGTGCCTACTGCTAAATCAGCTATTTGCCCGAGTGCAGCCGTTATCGTTCCAGCTTGAAGCACACCTGCATGAACTGCTGAGAAAGGTATTGTTACATACGCCATACCGGCTACGTTGCGACACATATACCACTTACCTAATGTAACCGCAACTGCTGCATTATTAGTTGTTCTAAATGTCGTGCTGAAGTTTGGATCCCAATAGATGAACTCGTCAGTTGTTGAGTCAGGGGTTATTTCGTAGGTCGTACCCTTATAGCTGAACTGGATAGGTTCGGTTGCGTCAGTTTTAGCCCATGTGACGGTATCAACGCTATTACCACTCCAAGTACAATTTGAGGTACGCGGCGAGTCTACATCGAGCTGTGGTATCACTGTCTGGGCAATTATATCCATAACTTCTTGTAGTGTTATTGGACGTTGAAGCGGACTAGCAGGTTGCGACCAAATATAATTCCGGTCAGGATTGTTCGGGTCTAAATCGTCTGCAGTGAACAAAGCTGTGTCATAAGTCTCAACAGTGATATCAAAGTAGTTAGTTTGCGCAGCGTCAATTTTAATAATGCGTCGTAGCTGAATTTCACCATCCTTACCAATCGCTACTGCACAATTCTTAGCAGGGCGGTTAAGCCAGGTCCCTGTTATTGTTAATACCTTGCCCACCACAATTGAGACAGTATAACAATCTATCCGCACTTTTTTCTGCGTTGTATCATAACTCTGTATGTAAACAAGTTCACCAGTTGATGCTGTGGGATGACGATCGAGGATTACTTTATTATTAGCTGAACGCCGGACTACACGATAGTTCTCACCCCAGTCCGGTGTCTTATGTTGTATCCTTATAACATTGCCAAGCTTATAGCGAAACGCTTCTTTATATTGCCTGAAATTGTTGACGTTTCTAATCAGCTCGTTACGCTTAAGTGCATGGTTCGCGACATGGATTGCGGTACCTCTGGTGGTAATGCCAACACCTTCAATTGAAATTATTCGAGTATACCGACCAGCACTCTCGTTTGGTAATGGTGCATGTGTACGCTCGTAACCTTGACGCGAGTCATTGAAGAAGACTTCTACTCTGCCTGCAAGCTCATCTTTCTCACTCCAAGCATTCTTCCAGCTACGTGCCATTATGTTGTCCATTGTGACTAGCGCAGTTACTTCGCTAACTTCTTTGTCAATCCACCCAGTCAGTACGTGTCCTTGCCAATACAGATGGGCCCGTCCGATATTCGCAATTTCATTAGCAAACGTCCACACATCTGTTTGGAAATCAAGTATGGTATCACATGCTATACGGTCTTCAGTTCCACCATAACCATCAAGTACTTGTGTAGAACAAAATTCTGCCCAATTGTAAAAAAACTCAAGATCAAGCCGTGATGGGTCGAGACCTTCATAATGTTCAATCACCCAAGGATGTTCTTCAGAACCGTCGCCTGAGATCACAGGTTGTGTTAACACATCATAATCAACCCATGCACGATTTCTGGAGTATTTAATCTCCCAATTAGTACCATCCCAAGTCCATATAAGCTTGTCTTCACGTACAATTTTAACATCGAGACGTCCATGAAGTTGTGCTGTCGCAATTGACCTGATACCAACCAAGGCTTTGCCAGGACGTGTGAAAGGAATATCAATGACTTCCCTTACGGAGCGGAGAGTGACATCATTGACATGACGCTCGCTAGGTCCTGTCAAGTTAGTGAATTCGAGGTCATATTGTACACCTCTTTCTATGTTAGGCCATAAATCACTAACCTTATATAATTTGAACAGCGGTGTAACCTGACGAACTGTAATAGCTTCGTTAAAGATTGTTGTCCAGCTAGTGGGTGGATCGTGCTCTCGTATACGCACTTTGATTGTACATGCAGAATAGTCCATACCACCACTCTTGTGATATTTACGGAGGCCATACGGCCACAACAATGTGTACTCCAGGTCGTCAAAATAGTCATTATGCGTAGTAAAGATTATCGGCTCATCTTTTAGAAGCGTGTTGTTCAGTTCATATTCGAGTTTCGATTTTTCAAAACCCTCCATACAGGTCTGATTAAATGTACCTACACGCTCCTGTATCTGCACGTTACCAAAGTTTTCAGCAGGTTGGTCATTCAACCAAAACTCACCGGGAACAATACCTTTTGTAGGACCATCGCCGTGCTCGACTATCATATAGAGGATTTCACGTGCATCGCCGGGGGTGACATCTGTCCATTTTGCAACAATATTGCCATGATGCATATTTTTGCCATAGGCCCGTGGACGGGCAAGACCTTCCTGTTGTGTCGAGAATGGGTTCCAACTACGGCTTTGTGCATCTGGTGTAGGACCTGTATCAGCCTCCGGCATATCTGGTCCAAATAATACCCCTCCTAAATAAGCCAAACCTATACCAATAGCGACAGTTATCACATATGGCATGAGCATTTCAAATATCAATACCAATGACATCCCAATACCTTGTGCCAATATAGTTTCCATTATATCCTCACTGCATTCGGGTCAAGCCCTGCCTCTGCACCCCAATGAACAGCATTACCTTTCGCATAACAATCCTCGAGGAGGCCAGTACACACAGTATCCAAACCAACGTACTGGCATTTTGGGCCTTTGAAAAGACTTGGTGTTGCCAACGGACATACCTTGCTGCTATACAACCACAATGGGATACGTTGTGTCAATGGACTGGGTATCCCGAGCACAAATGTTACCCACTGGATATCGCTTCCGGCAGTCAATACATCATATTCAGCTTCCAGCTGACCAACAGCATGTTCCAGAAATTTCTCGCAGGTCCTGATGATTTTGACTTGACCACCTTCACCACCTTTAGTCGCGTTAACAATAGCTTCTAAGTTATGGCCACGATCTTGTGCAACTTGTAATTGTATTTTAGGTACGCTACCGTCGCCTGTCAAAGCTTGTCTACCGACATTAAAGTTACCTTTTCCAAATAATGCGCCACTATAGATAACAGCTACAGTGTTACGCGCTATTCTTACGACGTCATACCCAGGCACGGCAACTTCGACAAGCCATAACCATGCCCCCCCGCTATAAGGATCGATAAGGTCCTGCTGCATGAAGGGAGGTATTTCGGTAACCCGCATAGTTATTATTGGTGCATGTTGTGTTAAGGCAAGATTTAGTGTAACGGGAAATACCGTCACATCAGAGGGTATCACTATTATTGGTGCATGTTGAGTTAACTCCAACGCTAATGTCGGTGGTGTAACCGTATAGTCAAATGCTAAACTTGGTGCGTGTTGCGTCAACGCAAGCTCCAGCGTAGCGGGTGTAACGGTAACAGAAGAATGCGTCGTTGGCGTCTGTAGAGTTAATGCTAAAGCTAGTGTATCCGGTGTGACAGTAATAATGGGATACGCCGTTGGTGCGTGTTGTGTTAAAGCTAACGCTAATGTCGGTGGTGTAACCGTATAGTCAAATGCTAAACTTGGTGCTTGTAAAGCTAAAGCTAAAGCAAGAGTGGACACTTCAACAGTAAGATCTCCATATTCTACAGTTGGTGGTGTAAAAGCTTCAGTCCATCTTGCAATACCCTTACTGACTCTGATTTCGTCAAGCCAGCCGTTAAAAAACTTTGTCGTATGGACGGAGTGTGCTCCTATGGTTATTTCAGTTGAGCTATCAAAAAGCGTTAAGCCAGTTAAGTCACCTGTACCCTTTGCCACACCATCGTGAAAAAAGCGTAAAGTGTTACCGTCTCTGACTATTGCAAAATGATAAAAGGTATCTACAGCTAACGTAAGAGCATCAGACTGAATTGCTGTTGCCTCAGTTGTTCCATCAGTTGAACAACGAAACCGGATTTTATAAACCCCACCATCATTCAGAATAACCACAAGCCAACTTTTGTCGGCAGTATCGGGCCACCGGAAAAACAAACTAACCCCAGTGTCTAATGCAGGCAGAGCATTGAACCTTCCCCGAATGTCAAGTGTCCAATCTCCAGCACCAAAATCCCAATCTACATGGTTAGGAGCGGTTAAGAAATCACTGTCGCCATCAAGAAGAACAGAAGCTGTACCTTGCCATTTTTGAGCAGTATCAAGTTCTGCCGTCCCGTGGCAAGTTATTTCATGGTCAGAGTCTGAAGAATCCGGTATGTCCGTGGATTCATCTGCACCATTACAGTGAAGCAGCAGTTTCGTATAAGCATCAGCCACTGTACCACCTCAGTCTAATTACGCTGCTGTGGCTAAATTAATAATACCATTTACATGCCACTTTATCTTGAAGATACCAGCAGCTACAGCTTTCTCGCCGCCGAAATCAATCGTACAAATCAAATCATCGGTCGCATGTGTATCATCATAAAGGACTGCATGCCACGTCGAGAAAGTTGCACCAGCCCACTCGACGTCAGTGCCATCCCATTTGGTAGAGGCACCCTGTGTGACTGCCTGACCCGCTAACACTTTGTCCTTCTGCGTGTAACCACCTCCGGCATCAAGCTCATTGGCATCTACATCACCGATGACATTGTGTGTAGATGTAAACGAATGAGCCTCTTTCATCAAAATGACCTTGATAACGTCACCACCATTACCCAGGTCCACCTCGCCGTTCATTAGATTTGCTTTGAACCTATCATACATTCCGCTTGCCATGTTATTTCCTTTCTATTTAGGTGGCGGCTGTTCGGTTGCTATTTGTAAGCAGGGTACGTGTACAGTACAATCCATACCACCATTTGCATTCGGTGTTTCTTCTGACCAACATTTAAGCACGGGTTTCCCACTTGCATCAAGGTGGTCAACCTCAACTAGCTTGTCCCCTATTCTTACATAGTTTTTACCATCGATCGTTATCATGTTACCTCCGGACTTGTTTGTCTTAGGTTTAACTGTATCCTCCACAGATCTCCCCGGCCATCAAGCCTACATCCGGGCTTACTAACAAAAACAACTTCATGCCACGTTTTGTCTTGAGCGTTGTACCAGGGAAATGGGATATCTTTGTGGGTTTCGTAAAACGCCATTATTACCAGTTTGTCCGCTTCGGATACACCGGGCAGTTCGAAGCTGAACGTCCTTGGATCAAAAGTGAACTGTTTGTTAAGCACAGGGTAACCTGAAGCCACATCTGCAATCAGGACCGCTTGATCTGATGGCTCATCGCTAAAAGTTTGACTCGGTTTCCGTGATATGCCCGGGAAAGAACAAACTATTGCCGGTGGTGGTAGCGTTAAAGCAAGCTCGAGGGTTGAGACACTTTGCTTATGTGTGGCACCTGGCAAAGTTATTGCTTGCTGCGTTAAAGCCAATTGCAACGTAACTGGTGTAACTGTAATATCAGCCATATTTCACCTTGACACTTGTCTAATACTCCTCCGGTACGGTCCATACTCTGCCGCGGCCCTTATGGTCACGTCGATAATTCTTTGGTCTGAAATTGCATATTCCTCCACCTCGCTAATCTCGAACTTTCCCTCCCCTTCATTGTGGATGTGGACATCAAGATTACCACCACCTCCACCTACACCTGAGTATTTCTCACCTTTATGTATAACAGCCAAGCCTGTTTTCGTAACTTCTCCCCCGTGTTGCACAGTTGTCCAAGGTGCACCATAAGCTGCGACGTAAGGTGCTTCCGCTGCTGCGGCTGTTGGTCCACCACCGAACAAACCAGTAATCCCACTCAACAACAATCGTCCTAAGTTAGGACCGCCCCCTGGTGCTTCCAAACCCATAATATTATATGCCATTGGCTCGGCGAATGTTTTGTACATAATTATCCGGGTTATCTCACGTAAAAGACTTCGGGCCATTTCTTCCATTGCATCCCAAAACTTTTTACTTTCAAACATCATTTGGTCTATAGCATTTGACCATGAACTTGCCATACTCAGAGCAATATCTTCAGCAATTCGTTTACGTCTCTCAGCCGATTCCTCTGCTAATCTTTCAGCCTCAATAATCGGTGCCCGCATTGCATGGTATGCCTTTTCTTCTTCCTTAAGCCACATCTCGGTCCACACCTTATCTATCTCACCGGCCGCTTTACGATGAGCTTCGGTAGTCGCCTCAAGATAAAATCCCTCTGTTTGTTTCAAAGTATCAATTTTTTTCTGGTTCGCTGCCAACTCCTCGTCAAACATAGCAATCTTTTTACGAAGGACTTCCTCATATTGCTCTTCGATGGACAGTTTCTTAGGGGCGCGACTTTCTTCAATAATTTTATCGAACTTTTTAAAACCTTCGGCAATTTTAAGCGAAGGGAGATCTAACATCATTTCACCGGCTGCTTTATCTAAAGCTTTCCCTTCTTCTATTAAGGCCTTCCCCAATGCTGAAATTCCCGCCGCTTTATCTATTACCGGCAAATCCAATTTTTTGCCTAACCAGCTCTTCGCCGCAACTTTGTTTAATTTTTCCAGCGCTGATTCTATTTCACCGAAAGCAATTATAATTCCTCCGGCTGCCACAAAGGCACCACCCGATAATTGTGTAAAGGCTGCACGAACGGTATGTATGCCACTCACTAAGTACCCGGCTGTTGTAATAACTACCTTAAGTGCCGGATATATTTTTTGATTTAACGGTTTTACAAAATCAGAAGTTATCGTTTCTTCCCATTCTTCGACAGCTTTTGTTGAACCCTCGATAGCAGTCTTTAAATTATCTGCGTCTTCAGCCATTGTATCCAAAAATGGCTTACCCATCGCTTCTGCCAAATCACCAACCGCCATCCACATTTGTTTCAAAGAACCAGAAGTTGTTTCCGCCTGTGCTTCTGCAATTTTGAACCCTCCCGCACAAAATTCAGTCATTATCCGCAACTGCTCGGTTGCATCAGTGGTTTTACGAAGCGCTGGTATAAAACGCCTGAGCATAGTAAACTCTCCCTGTTGAGCCAGAGCGATATACATACCCATTGATCTGACATCCCTACCGGTAGCAGCAGCGAGACCGATAGCCATCCTTGTTGCCTGCTCAAGTCCGGACGAAGTTACTCCGAGGGATTTCATAAGCTGCATCAAGGCAAGAACTTCCTCATCTCCATATACGGTTGCTTTTTGTATAGAAGCAGCAAATGCTTCAAATCCTCTCATCGCTTCATCTGTATATTCTCCGGCAGCTTTCAATGCAGCTTCTAATAAAAATAAAGCATCCTCCTGTTTCATAGCAGCCTTTGTAACGTAATCAAATCCTCTCTTGGCTACATAAAAACTACCGGCAATTCCAGCGGCCGCAACCAAAGCACCCTTAGCCATACGCTGCATGGCTTCGCCCGTTTTATCCATATCGCTGCGAAAACCGGCCATCTCACCCTTGGCCTTATTTTTTGCGGAGAACTCCGCTATTATTCTTCGCTTCAAATCCGCCATTGTCTTAACCCATGCTTAAAATTATCGAACCATGCCCTATTAAGGCCGGGAAAGCCCCTGGCTGCCTCCAGGAGCGATGCTTGCTCATCAACGCATGCTTTCTACCACCAGCCCGGTTAATCGAGCCCTAACATCACACTTTCAGCCCTAATATTACGACATCAATTATTGCAGAACCTGTTCCGGCCCCTACGGTCAGCTCCAGGTTTTTGTTGACCGTAGTGTCAACCCCGGCTGCAGTCGGACATGCCCAAAGAAAAAAGCCTTCCTTTTCCAGCCACAGCTTATCTGTCATGCCATCCATGATAAGTAAATCGAGGGTCCCCTTGCCAAATATTGCAACCCTCAGATCTGCCGACGTGTTCTTGATATACAAGAACTTGATGGCTTTCAACGTTAAGGTATCGCCGAAAGCGTCCTTCAAGGAGGGAGAGCCGGCATTTATGTCCAACGTTTTTTGTTCAGTTGCCGCAATTGTGTGCTTTTCATGATAGAGAACATTGCACGCTTTGATACCTTCCCCAAAAGACCACTTGATACTTGTGTCGACGCCCAGCTCATCCAGGATGTCAGCCAGCTTCGTTTCCAGATCGTTAACATTCTTCAAGTCGATCACAACACCTGTGCGACCGGTTAAGTTTGTACTCATTATAAATCTCCTAAAATCCTATTACATTAACGCCATCATTTTGCGCTTAATTTCCTCGGCGCTCATTCCCCTTTTGTTTGCCGTGGCGGGTTCGGCTGCGCCGGTCAATTTCCGCCAAATTTTCTGAGCTTCTCTGCCAGCCTCTTTATTGCCCCAGCCAGCTGCAAGCATCAAGCCTATGAGCAAGGTACGCAGCGAATCGGCCGGCTCACCAGTTGGCCAGTACTTCTCGGCAACGTAAAGCTCTGTCAGCTCCCAGCCGGTGTGCCTTTTTAGGAACTCGGTGACGGAACATTTGTATTCTCTTGCTGTTCGGACGAGCCATCGCCGCCAGGTGTCCTCAGTAAGTTTTTTAGTATAGCCGCCTCTGCCTCGACACCGTATCCGCTGAGCCTCAATGCAACTCTCGACAGGGGCTCGATGTCCTTTGCCGGCAAGCCAGCTATTATAGCCAGCTCCTTGGCAGTGAAAATTTTTGCCCCGGTTTCATCGCGCAACGCAAGCTGCAAGAGCTTGGCCGTCGACAGATTGGTGTCTATCCCCTCCGGATTGTTTCTCAACATGCGCCACTCCTCGAGCTCATAAGATGTCAGGCCGTGTACCCAGACCTTAACCCCCGCCACTTCCACCTCTTCTTTGGGGATCTGGTTTCTTAGGTCCATGATCGCCAGTTTGATTTCTTTTGTTGGTACTTTTCCGTTGGCCATTGGTTTTGGTTCTCCTTTCTTTTTTATCCGCCGTGGCGGATTTTGCTTTAGTGCCGGCTTCGGTATCCGGCCCGGGGGCACCTGGCCCGGGAACCTCGGCCGAACCATCCGGACTTTTCTCGGTTTCTTCCTCTTCGAGCTGCAGCGGTGAAGCCGGATCATAAAGTCTGACCTTACCGCCGCGCAAAAGAAATCTCGCGGTCCACAATGGTATTTCCCGGTCGATGATTTTAGTCTGGCCCCTGATTCCCTTCTGATTAGGTGGGCTGCTCACATCGACCAGGTACTCAATCGTATCGCCTAGTCTTAACATGATTCGTCTCCTTAACCTGGGATATCAGTGAAAGTTGCCTTGCCGCTTAAAGCGATGGTGACATCAATCGAGATTTCTCCGTCGGCCTCGCTGAATGAGGGCAAACTCAGCGACGAGATAATACCATCGCATAAATGACTGCCGGCAGTGGGATAGGTAATTAAGCACCCATTCCCTGCGAGTCCTTTCGTACCAAGCTGGAAATCCGTATTTAAATCATTGTATGCACCCCCATCGGTGGGATCATAAATACAATGAAATGTTACTTCGCCTTCATTCAAAGCCCCGGCAATCTTTTCGATCGCCTCATCTGAACTATCACAGCTCAAAATATCGATGATACGTCGGGACCGGGTACCGCTGAGACTCTGTATTTCACCGATAGTATTGCCATTGAAAGTCAATATGGTTCCAAGCGCTACTCTTGCGTTGGTCGCTGTCATTTTAATCTCCTTCTAATTTATTTCGATTTCAGAAATTTCTCCTATGATTTATAACCGTCCGCCAGGGCGGTTACATACTTTACCTGGGCGGTCACCTCGGCCACTACCCCGCCCGACATGATTGAGTAAGTGGTCTCGGGGCAATCGATATTAAGGGCCAGTCCTCCGCACGCCTGGCCTCTTTTGTTACCGCCTAAAAGAGTTTTTCGTATTGTCTCGGCCATACGGCCAAGAGTGGTGTCGGCTGCCGTATTGGCCGGCAGTGTTCTGATGATGCCATAAAGTTTCCAGGTAGCCAATTCAGTTCGTGAACTCGTTGTTTTGCTTAATGTGCTGGTGTCTATGATTTCTATGATCACATCGCTGTGTTTAAAATCCGATGCCTGCCAATCGAGGATCTTCGGACGCACCGCTCTCAGCGTCAACGTAGCACCCGGGTCCTGTACACCGTTGATTTCCTCTTCAATCCAAACAGCGATTTTCTCAACTATCGGTTCCATGATTATTAATCTTGATTGACCCCCCGGGATTTGTATAATAAATCGAGCCGACCGCAAGAATGTCTTGCAATCGGCCCTAACCGCAACCGTTTGTAGAAGAAACGATTATGGCTGAGCAAATCATAACCAAGACTTGTCGAATTCGCAATCAAACCAAATCTAGACAAACAGAAAAAGATAAAGCTCGTAAAAGACGTTATCGACAAAGCGAAAAGGGCAGGACTCGGCAAAAATGTTATCTTCAAAGCGAAAAAGGCAAGGCCAAAATAAAACGCTACAACAAAAGCAAAAATGGCAAGGCCGCAAAAAAACGCTATGACCAAAGCGAAAAGGGTAAGGCTACGCGAAAAAGTTACACCCAAAGCGATAAACGCAGAAAAGCCCAAGCCGCTGCTATAAAACAATATAAAATTCGTCATCCCGAACGAATTAAGGCAAAAAATGTCGTGGAGAAGGCCATCAGAAAAGGCCAATTGCCCCGGCCGGATTCTCTGCCTTGCCATTACTGCCCGGCACAAGCAAAAGAGTACCATCATTACAAAGGCTATGCCCCTGAACATTGGCTCGATGTGGTCCCTGTTTGCATAAAATGTCATAACGAGATTCCTAAAAAACAAGTTATTTCTGCCATCGTTTAAACTCTAAATCTATGTAATCATTGATGAGCTTGCCCATTCGCTTACCTGCAGCATCGGTGCACGCCTTCAACAGGCCGGCCGTATCGGTAATTACCTTCCAAATAGACGGCCCTCGAACCTCCCGGATCGGCAATCTGGATGGTCCACCTCTTACAAATACACCACGGTGACCACTTGGCATCGTCGCAATAAAACCGTGCTCTATTCTCTTCCTGCCGGCCGTACGGCTGAGTCGATAGCTTACACCACGTTTGGTTTGCTTGGTGCCCGGGAATGCCAACAGTCCCGGCCGGAACGGCTTGGCCCCTATAGAACCGTAAAACGTGGTCTTTTTTTTACTGATACCCTTGGCAATATCTCCCTTCTTGGCTGTAATCTGCTTACCGACCCGGCGCTTCAGATCCGTCGCCGCCATATCAACGGTGCGACCGATAGCCCTGCGAAATACCCGCGGCACCGCCCGGGGCACGGCCCGCAAAATATGTGCCGCTTCTTTAAAGCTGCGTTCGTCAACTGTAACTTTTATTGCCAGCATCAGTGCACCTCGATGGTAATCATCCCCGCATCCTGTTTGAGAATCCTGGCCAGTTGAAAGTCCCGTGGATCGGCACCCTTACGCGGAGGCATATTGATTACGTGGCCCTGCTCGAACTCCTCGGCCGATATCCCGGTAGTGGAACTATTGGCCACTTTGATATTAACGACCGGGCTGCGGTGCCTGACCACCGGTGCAACCTGGCCATCATCCGTAACGTACCGGACAATCACCTGTATTTCCCTGTTCAGAACGTCCGGACGGTAAATACCCGCTACTCCAAAAACATCGAGAACTATATCGGCGTCATCCAGCAAAATTTCGTCAAAAGTTTTTAACGTCATAGAGTCACCCTGAAAATATTCTTATGAACACGGCTACCATGCCGCCACCGCCGACGCCCGAGCCTACACACAACCCAAGCAAGCCCCACTTCGAGGCAAGTATCGATTTGCCATGTGGACACGCCTCTGTATGCCACTTGAGTACGTCCTCAATGACCTGCTTACTTACTTCACCAGCCGCGTTGACCGCGACCTCGCGGATATAAGCCCGGTCCTGTTTTGATAGTGCCATAGCAGCTCCTTGTGCCAGGTGCACCCGTGAAAAGTAACCGGTGAAAGTCGGGCACAGCCCGGCCTCGGTCCGACCAGTCTATGCCCAGGACAAGTTAAATTCTCACCTATGAACCAAGAAACCAATCAACCTACCGCAGTTTTCAAAGTCGCGTGCGAAGCGTATTGCCAGTAACCGTACCCTACGTTGCGAATGGCCTTGATCCCGTACTGATGCGCATCGTTGTCGAATTCGTATTCGCTGCCTTCAGCCTTCGCACCCACGGAGAGTTTTTCCTCTTCCTGGCGGATCAAAGACTTGGCCGGTGCATCCGTCCTGAATGTTACGAATTCCTTGGTATAAGTCAGCCGCGGATTTGCCACAACACTGACGGTAAAGCCCTGCCTCTTGAGCTCCTTGAGAACATTGGATTCATTTGCCGATGGCTCGCCCATTACTGCGTGGACCAAGTAAGGCCACAGCGCTACGCTGGTCATGATCAGGAAATTCTTGGCCTCTGAATTCATCGGCTCAGCCTGATCGTCCTTCATGCCCAGCATATGAGCAATAACACCGAGGATTGCCTTAATGGCCTCCGCACAGGTCGGCGCGGTTTCGAGTACAACTTCAAGTGCAGTAACTGTAGACGACGTCAGCAGATTCGCCTGCTCACCGCTTTCACCTTCCTCATGGTCAGCGGCAAAGAATTCCGCTCCATCGTAGCAAATACCGGTGGTGCCGTTGAGGATGAGCGTGCTGAGCAGCTTGCCATAATGTCCGACCGCCCTTTGTGCCAACTCGTTAATCCTGACATTGATCTGGCCGGTTTTGTCCCGCCTTAGCCAGTCGCAGGGTATGTCCAGGGTTGCCTCGAATTTCTTGTTGAAGATCGTGATACCGCTCTCGCGGAATCCCTTGGCGTGCCGGCCTCCGATCCATTCACGCAGGGCCGGCGATTGGCCAAGCCATTTGTAGGTCTCGGATTCCTGGTCTGAATCAAACAGGATCGAAACCAACTCGATCCACGATACACCGGTGTAGATCTCGAGTGCGGCAAAGAATCTGCCGATGATCCCACGACTTCCCAAACCTTGAGCTCCCATTTGTAGTCTCCTAAAAAAAGTATTGTTACTATTTTTCCGGGCAACAAAAAACGGCAGATAGGTGGATAGGCACCTATCTGCCGTCTCTGTTCTTAGCACCTCTCAGATGGCCGTCCGAAAGGAGAACCCGCTCTTCACTTGTCAAACCTCCCGGTTAAGTCGACGATACCCAGATTCCTCGCTTGTTTACGATATTCCAGCCGGTAGTGGCAAGGCTACCGATAAACTGCAGGAAGTCACCTCGCTGGGCGGTTTCCTTGGTATTGGTAAGCAGCGTGCCAGCAGCTGCCAGACCGCAGCCGCCGAGAGACGTCTCAGCAGCATTAAAATCTATCGTGGTCTCTGCAACTGCCAAACCAGCACCATTTACTATAGTAATCTTGTAGCCCGGTATAGCTGCGAGAAATGATATTAACGCAGTGGTATCAACGTAAATAATCTTGCCGTTATCGACGTCCACAGTCGTATGGGCGGCGGATACGGTCAACCGGTTGGGATTAGGGTCGAATTCATCCTGCCCGCAGGTCACGAACTCGATCTCCATCTTGGTGGCCGATACGTAACGCGATATCCTGCCCACGTAACTATTTTTCACCCCGGCGATCGATGCGGCGAAACTAAGCACCTGATCATCGGATGCGTAGACCGGCTGACCCACATCGGTAATCAGCCCGACCAGTGAGCAAACCATACGATACACGCCCGTCCGAAGCCTCAGATTCTTGGCACCGGCCACACCGACCGGAACCGCGTTGTCCACCTTAAAAATGTTATGACCGAGAAACTTGTCACCCGCTACCAGGGGCCGGCCGTAACCGGCACCGTCATCGCCGACCATGGCGCCTTCGTAGACGATATCATCGGCGATAATACCGATCGCATTCATATCGCCCGTAACCAGAACTTGCGGACTGTCCTTATCTAATGTTGTCATTTGACTATCTCCTAAAAAACATTATTTCACGTTCATTCTTCAAATCCCCGCTTTCTTGCGAAAGCAAAATGGGGTTTACTTTATCTTTTTCATTGCCGCCCGGCCGGCTTCAGCCCTTTTGCGATCGCCGCAGCCATCCGCTCGCAGTATGTAATTCTCCAGGGCAGCCCTCGTCGCCTTGTCTTTATAGGGCAAAACACAGGGCAAACTCAATCCATCATTCCCCTTCAGTTTCTTAAAGGCCCGCAGGGTGCCCGCGGCAACCGGGTCATCGACCTTGAGTAAAAAACCGGGCACGTTCAGATCGGGACCGCCCCTGCTTTGAAGTTCCGCTACAATCTGCTCGTAGAGCTCGGGCATATTCTCTTTCACTTTCTTGGCGGTGCACTTCCCGACTTGTTCAATTACCTCATCTCTTATCTCCGAAACCAGGTGCGGATAACAAGCCTCCAAATCCTCCACCGTCTTTATTTCTGCTGTTGTGGGACCCTGATTGTCCTCTGCAGGTTTTTCGGGTTCCTGCGTGCCGGCTGCAGATTTTCCGGCATCCTTTTTGTCGGTATCCTTTTTGTCCGTCATTTGACCACCTCATTAACTAAATTGTTTATATTGTTTTTTGATAACGTCTGAAAGTCGATGCCGCCCGGGTGCCGTTAATTATTTTGGTGGGCAATCCTGACCTGGCCCTCAGCATCAGCTTTCTTAAACGCCACGTACGCCTTGACATCACCACCATATTCAGCCTGCAGATCTGCGGATGCTGCAAATTCCGCCTTCAAGGCCGCCTCATCAGCAGAGCCGGTTTCTGTCTCTTCACCGGGCGGTTTAGCCTCATCGGAGAATTCGACCCGGGCCGCTTCCACTGCCGGCTTTGCCTTCTGGAGCTCCGTGACCTTTTCGGTAAGCTTGGTATTTTCCTTCCCGAGCTTATCAGCGAGAAGCTTCATGGCCTCGGCGGCCGTTTTGCTTTCGCTGAAACATTGGACCAGCAGCTCATGATCATCACCACAGGCCTCCTGGAGCTCTGCGAATAAGTCACGCTCTTGTTTTTGGCCTTCGGCCAGTCCCACAGCCAGTATCTCTTTATGGAATTCCGGATACAGCTCGGCAAAACTTTCGACACTTTCGATTTCGGTTACTGTTTGTGTTTCTTCTGTACCAGCCATAATATTGGTCTCCTGAATTAAATTGAATTTAATTTTTTGATTATCACTATCAGCATACGCTGAGGACTTCGTATTGCTGTCAAAACCGAACACACACATGCTCACTTCCAAGATGGTCGATTTGCGAAAAACAGCACCCGGGCCTTTCAAGGTATGCCCGTTTACCTTGACACTTTCACCTTCCTTAACATGTTCAACTATCAAAGGCGGCACCAGCAAAGATGCCTCCATCGGAAAGCCTTTCTCCATATCGGCCTTGAGTTTTTGAGCATCGTCATTATCGAGGAACGGTCCTTCGACAATCACCTGGTCTTTAATATCCTGTTTGGTCGTGAAACCGATCCGGACATCTCTGAAATGCTCAGCGAGAACCGGCGTGCGTCTTTTAGCAAACTTCATCCCTTCCAAATCAAAGGCAACGTTGCCCCAGAACCAATGACCCTTCATGATCACGCCGGTATAGCCGACTATCCGGAAGTTATTGCTTTTTTTATCATCATCGCCCTTGGCGAAAGTCACCTCGGCACTATCATTAAATATACATGCATTGACGGGTGCGGTATCGTTTGACATCGAGCTTTTCTCCTTTTTCTTGGCCGGCTCGAAGCTCTGATATTTTATGTTGTTGTCCTTGAGCCATTTTTTGGCCTTCTGGACCGTCCAGTTCTTGGTCGAAAATCTCAAGGCCTGCGGAATTACCGGATCTTTGGGCTTGCTCTTGCCTTTGAGCTTGGCCCAGATAATAGCGATCGTCTTGGGCACCTTTTTAGTGCCGTATATCGTCCCACCGTTGGTCCGCCGAAAACTATCAGGCTCGAAATCCTTCGGATTTTTCAGCCTTGCTGAATGCTCATTTTCGTAAGGCATAATATCTCCTTTCAAGCCGCTGGTTTTTCCGTTTTCGGGGGAACAAGGACCACTTCTTTTTCTTTAAGATATTTTTCCTCCTCCGCCCTTTGATCCGTAAGGTTCTTAAAATCATGTCCCTGCCTGGCACTTATTACCGAGCGCGTGGTTGTACCGTTCTTCAGCTGCTGCTCATCGGCCTTGGCTTCCTTCCAGGGGTCCACATAAGGCCAGCGCTTGCATAAGATTTCAAACCGGCCCGAGTCTTCGCGTTCCGACAAGGCCTTCCGTTGGATCCACTGCTGCAGTTTCAGCAAATACAGCCGTCTCACAAACGGTTTTATAACCAGCTCCTGCTCATCATACCAGGTGTCCCGGGCCTCCTGATAGGCAACCCGGGAATTCATAAAAGTCGCCCCGGAATAATCACCGGTCATCAGCATAAGCGGAAGATTCACAGGCTGGCCGATGATCATCAGGATGCGCAAAATAAACGGGTCAAAAGCCGACGTCGGCCGGGCCGCTCCTATTGCATCAGCTTTTTCTCCCGGCTCTCCATGCCAGATCATTCCGGGATCTATCTTCTCGAGCGGCCTGTCAAACTCATCTTTGCCGCTCGAGCTTACGCCCTTGGTAAAAGGCGGCGGCTGACCGCTGGTGTCCTTGGTCGTAATCATCATCGGAAAGCAGGCATTGATCTTCGCGGCTACCAGCTCGGCATCGATGTAGCCAAAAAGTTTATCAATCGTATCGACCGCACTAATCAAAACCGGCTCACCGCGGGAACAGCTGAAACGGTCCGAGTTAAAAGCATGATGGACCACGTCGGCGGTGTATTTTTGAACGGATTCATTTGCGATGTAACCCCACTTGTTCGGCCTGCCGATATAATAGCCGATAACTTTCTTGGTCTTTTTGCTTACCGCCACACCGTTAACCACCTCAAAATGTTCGGCTTTCTTTTTACCGTATGGCGTGCCCACCTGATCTCCTTCGATCGCCTGGATCCCCTCATCGGCGAAGACCGTAAACATGTCACCGTCCCGGCAATAAGTATAATACATTTTCTTCAGGTACGCGTGAATATTGAATCGGCCGGTCACATCGCATGATACGTTGACCATTTCTTCCTTCCAGAGCTGCTCGGCCGCCTGATTCCACCCCTCATCATCGGTCTTTGCCTGAATCTTCGTGGCGGTCCCGACTACCTTTGTCGCCAGCTTGCGAAATATTCCTTTGACCAGCGGATTATTACGTCCCAAGTCACGGCAGATCTCCCGTAACTTATCGAGCTTCTCCTGGCTCAAATGCCAGTCCCCGGTACCGCCTTCCTCCGAACGTTTCTTCCGGCTTCGATGCTTGTCCAGAATATCATAGCCGAACCGGTACGATTTTCGCATCATGGCCGCACGTGGTGACAATACTCCCACGACGTCATCCAAAGCCATCGAACAGCGGCGTAAAAACGGATTTGATTTTCGGCTCGTTTCTCTCATCAGAATTCAGCTACCGTGATCCTGCCTCTGTCTCCCCTGTCGATTTTGTTAAGCAGCCTTTGTTCCCGGGCATAAAGTGTTCGCAGCTCCGCCCGGTTCACAGTTTGACCATCCACTGTTGCGCTCTGGGCGCCGGCCTCAATCGCCGCTATTGCCGCCTGCACGCTTGCAAGTTGTGCTGCTAACGTAGCCGTGATAAATCCTTTCGCTTATCTACATCCATGGCAGCCGCTGCACTGAACACAAAACCGGCCGCCATTGAACTTGGCAATGATATCCATGGGAAATGTCATCCTCGTCTGCTTGATAAACACCGGTTTGATGTAACGCCTGGGTGCCCGTTTTTTTAGCTTTTCCTTTGCCATTATTTCACCTCACATGACGAGCCCCTTTCTTCAATTACGCAAATAGATGAATCATCGAATAACAAACTACAAGATGAGCCCCAGAGATGAAAGGGGGTACTTTCCAACTGTTGGAACGTAGTTGAAGATTTTTTTAAGCCGATATCCTGCTTAACGGCTCAAAAACGGGGTTTCCGTGATTTTCGCAAAAAAAAATTCATCTTATGTCTGGTAACCTTCCTCGATGCTCTTGAACGTATGTCCGCAATCAGCGCATTTATGATGCCTTATTATATTACCATCAATCTCCGGATTTGTATGTTGCGCAGGGACCTGAATACTTCTGCATTTCGGGCACCGGAGTCTTACATAGCGCACCAGCTGATCCTTCGGCTCAGGTGACTTCTCTTTCTTTCGCCGGCCCGGCATATTCAGATCAGGCAGATCATTCAAAAATCCGTTCGTCATTTTTCACATCCGTGTATTATTTTTTGCCATAGCGTGACTTCCTGTCCCAGCTCAAGCCCCGGGCCTCCGACATGAAGCCCGACCAAAAACCACCAGCGCGGACCTCGCTCACTTGCGGCGGCCGACCACAGAACTCGAGCGCCGGCCAATACAACAATTTCCAAATATTTTCCCTGCAATGCTTACACCAGGACCATCCGTAGACAGCACCCAAATATTCGTATAAATCATCCATTGTCACTAATCCCTCAATTTAACCCCATATTCGCCCATTTAGGACCCCCAGTATGCCCTGTGTTCCATTTTCTATCCCCCCTGCCACCAATAAACGCCCTAATTTTCAGTTCTGCCACTTTTCGCACCAAAAAACACTTTCTTCCCAAAATATGCGCAAAAATATGCGCAATTTTATTCCTACGTCAAAGCCGGCAGGTCATCCAGGAATCCTGACCGCCCGCGTCTCTTTTTCGGCTGTTTCGGCTTTATCTCCTCCAGGCTCTGCAGCGAATGGGCACCGCTCAGCTCAGCCGCAACCGATGAGTACACCTTGCAGTCCCAGAGGTGATTGGGCAGGTGCTCTTTCTTCAGTACCCATACCAGCTCGTACCTTTGCTTTCTCCGAGTACGTACCGGACGCTGCTCTTCAGCTGTCAGGTGATTTAACGTCTCCTCGGTCGTATCTGCGTTAAGATGCCAATAGCCCGGGCCAGGGACGGCCGAGTCAAATAACAACCGGTATAGCCGGTTTTTATATTCTTTCACATTAAGATCGTATCGGATCATCGTCCCGCCTGCGATCTTGGTTGCCCTGAATGGCCGGGTCCGAACACTATCGTCACCCCGCACCTGCATAAGATTAAGCTCGGTACATTGTCTGCAGAAATCCTTGATCACTTCCGGCCGATAACCGACATCGATGGCCGTCCTGTAAATAAAGAATGGTATGTCCGGATTATCCGGAGAAACCCACGGCGTCTTGAGAAACCTTCGAAGGACCTCAAGGTTCTCAAGCTCACTCGTATCGCCGGTCTCCAAACGGCCCTCGAAAATGCTCCAGACCTCGGACAGATATCCCCAGCCGTCCACGGTCACCCAGACGTGGTCGATTTGAATGTCGACGCCACAGCTCAGCATTTGAACGCCGGCCGGCACTGTCCCTTGTCTGTAAGTGCCGATGTGGAATCTCAACTGTTTCCTGGACGTCGCTTTCTCTGTTTCTTTCCAGGGCTCAGCTAATTGAGAGTTGACGAAATCCTGCAGCGGCTTAACATTGCCCGCCTTTTTTGCCAGGATTGCGGCCGCCCAGTCGCCGGCCAGGTCATCGATAGTCTGAAATGCCGGATGCAGCATGAGCGCCGTGATCCTGCAGCTGTGGTGACTGGTTACAGGGACGTCGCCCATAATCCGGCCGGACGGGTTCACCGAGCATCCTTCCGGAGCATAACGGCCGCTGCTTACCGCATCCCATCTCTGATATTCGTTCCATGGCTTTTTGCACGCCGGACAAACATATCTGGCGTGATCCCCGGTCCTATATTTTTCGGCACCGAGCAGATTGCCGTCAGCATCTTTGTCCAGCTCCACGTTGGCCCATTTCATAATGTGATACACACCACAACAGGGACATTTCGCGTGCCATTCGTTCTTGTCACCTTTCTCGAATTCCGCATCGAATATGTCACCTTCGCCCACGGGTGACGACATGATCAGCAGCTTCGAGCGGGTGCGAAATGTCCGCTGCCTTTTCTTTGCCAAGCTGTACGGATCTGCCTCTTTACCCGTGGATTGCGGAAACTTGGCCGCCTCATCGAGAATCACGATACATACCGGGTTGTCAGCCAGGGCGGCCGGACTGTTTGCCCATGCAATGTATAAAATCATATTATCGAGGATCGTTTCTTTGCCGATGTTCAGATTATCGAGCTTGCCGCCCAGGTGATGCAATAGGGACGGCGTCGATTTGAACATCGGCCGTAAGCGCGTAGCAAGCCTGCGATTGGCATCGTTCTCCCGGGGCATGACGATAAGCGTCGGCGCCGGAGCGACATCGGCGGTCCGGCCGATCAAGATATTACTCAGCTCAGTTTTGGCCGATTGGCTGCAGGCACATACCGTCACCTGGCGGGTTGCCATATCCGAAAGCCACCGCATCGGTTCCAGCATAAACGGGACATAGTCGTTGGACCAGGGGCCCGCGAGCTCGGCGGTTTCCTTGGGCAGTATGTAGCGGTCCTCGGCCCAATCAGCCAGCGAAAGGACATCGTGGCTCGCACATGACTCGAGTACTTCCTGCTGGACAGGCTTAGCTTCTAATATGATTGTTAGTTTATCCTCTGTCATTATGTGGTTTTAACTTTTGCAAAATTTTGACAAGTTCCCGTCCCAGCTCTGCCGGCAGGCGGAACTCTTTCGGGTACTTGGCCGTTTCAGCAAGTAAATCTCGAAAAAATCTTCGGTGAATCTCCGCGATCTTCTCCCGAGGCTGGTTACAGCAAAGCCTCGATAGCTCATCATTACCGCGCTCGCAGAAAGATTTGATATTCTGGACCCATGCAATCTGGCCGATGACTACCTCGTTCCTATCGAGCAATTCGTTTCGATGACTGGCCAGCTCCACCTTCAGCTTCTCAGCCTTCATGGCTTTTAGCGGGTCCAGGATAACTGCCGGTTCTTTTCCCACCGGTGCCTTTTTAAGCAGAAACTCCTCGTACCATGCCCAGACAATGCCCACGTCAAATGTCTTATTATCAGCGTTACGCGGCAAGCCGAACTTATCAAGCCAAGTGGTAATTGTTCTTTTTGTTTTGCCCGTTATCTCGACAAGCTGAAGTTTTGTTATACGAGAAGGGTCAAATTCGGGACGTTCTTTTTCGTCCAGCAGAAAACTCTCCACCGCCCGGACCGCATCCGCCTTGCCTTCCTTGGCGGCCTCAATAATGGCCGATTTAATCTCGATGTAAACTTCAAGCTGCGTCTGATCCCACAAGTCACCAACTTCCTGATCCTCATCTATCATCGCCCGCAGGACCTGGCCGCTCGCAAGCCCTAACTTCTTTGACGCCTCCGATATACTTGCCCCGGTCCTGGCCAGGCCCCTGAGATTCCGCAGAAACCGGCCGCGGTCCCAGGCCTGCCTGAGCTGCGGATGTTTCTTGAATATTTCCTTCAAAGACTTGCTTTTCTTGATTGCTGCATCTGCCTCGGTCAGGTTTTCGCATTCGAGACCTAATCTTCGGATCTCCGCTTCCTCGACAGGCAACCGCACTCGCTTCGCCACAAGGATTTTCTTTTTGCTTTTTTTCGTTCGTTTCTTCGATTGCTTGGTCGACCGTCTGGTCGATTGCTTGGTCGACCGTCTGGTCGATGGCTTGGTCGACCGTCTGGTCGATGGCCTGGTCGACCGCTTGGTCGATGGTCTGGTCGACCGCTTCCTCAAATTTCCCAAAAGAACCTTGCCGGTCATTTTTCGCTCGTATCTGCTCAATTCGTCCAGTTCGACCTTTGAAAGCGTTTTGTTTTCCTTGACCTTCTGCAGCAGAAATAGATACCTCTGCTTTTTGGCTATCTCAACGGCCGAAAGTTCTGTCAAGTCGCCCCTGACTTTCCCCGATACTATTATTTACAATTTTATGATTAAGCCGGCGTGTTAAAATCAGCTGCAGCTATCACCTGCAGCTGAGGCGGTCAGTCCGATACTAACCGCTCGCGTCGGCTCTTTATATTGGTATCCTACCTCGTCTTTTCCAGCTTCGCCTTTCGGCCAGTCCATTGCTCCCAGCGTTCAATCGCCACATCCACAAAGACCGGTTCCTTCTCCATAGCAAAACATCGCCTGTCCAGTTTTTCTGCAGCTATAATCTGTGAGCCGGAATCACAGAACGGCTCATAGCAGATATCACCTGTCCTGGTGTGGACCCGCATGGGAATAGCAAAGATTTCAACCGGCTTAACTGTCGGATGCTCGATGCCGGCCGGTCTTTTCTTGCCGTCATAATCCAACGGCCATACATCCGTGTAATATTCCGGTGTGGTCGGATCTCCGGACCTGATATATCCAATGGGCCAGACGGTACCAAGACGTTTGCCATTGATTTCATGTGCCTTCCATTTCGGCTTGTTTCCCTTGACCCACATCAACACGCAGGGTTCATGCTGCCACATATAAAAAGAGTAAGTCATCGTGGCACAGGGCTTTTCCCAGATAATCTGCTGGTGGATTAAAATCCCGATTTCGTCGCAGACATTTTCTATATCTCTCCTTCGTGCGCTGGCATGCCACAAATATAAAGCCGAGTTTTTCTTTAAATGTTTTAACCCAGCCAAAAAGAAATCCTTCATAAACTTCTTTACCTTGTCTACGTCAATATCGTGAAACGTATCCGACCAATCCTTACCCGCCTTCGGACGATCATCGCCGGTATAATCAACACCATATGGCGGGTCCGTAGCAAACAGACTTGCCTTCTGTCCATTCATCAGCCGGCTGACATCATCTTCTTTTGTGCTGTCTCCGCACAATAGCCGGTGCTTGCCGAGAAGCCATAAGTCCCCGGGCCGCGTCTTGGCCTTCCCATGAATCTTTGGGATATCATCATCGGGGATCCTGCCTCTTTTTCCCTGGCCTAAATCCATCTGCAGCTCGGCAATCCTCAGATTCAAAAAATCGGTGTCATCCGGCAGCTCCTGTCTTAGCTGCTCGATATATTCAACGATTTTTTTAGCAAACTGTCCCTGGATCTGCGGATTGTTCAATGTGAGATTCAGAAGCTTTTCATCGACCTTGCTGCAGTCGACGGTGACACACAAACACTCAGTGATCCCCAGACTTCGAAGTGCTTTGAATCTTTGATTGCCTCCGATAATAACATTCTTCCGGCCCCGGGTATTGACCACGATCGGCTCAACACAGCCGAACCGGCTTATCGAATTCGTCAGACCTTCCAACGCTTCAGCGACTATCACACGCGGGTTGTAAGGAGCCGGCTTCAACTGATCCAGACGAAACATACTTACCCCGGGGATACCTATACGACGGGTTGCTTTTTGGTTAACCGACTTCTTCCGAACTCTCTTAACTAACTTTTTTGCTTTCATTTTAGTACTTTCTGTAACTCTCTATATTTCAGTAATTTACAAAGGGGAAGGAAGTCAATTTAAAAAAATATATAAGCAGCCGCTTTTCGCAATGCATTTACC
>Ga0307377_10000929_pt1 | contig 38859 bp, 33 predicted proteins | sample TR3MG_FD_202535 | JGI IMG/M metagenome (GOLD analysis project Ga0307377, IMG submission 202535) | Soil microbial communities from Risofladan, Vaasa, Finland - TR-3 | ecosystem: Environmental > Terrestrial > Soil > Coastal area > Acid sulfate soil | place: Finland: Risofladan, Vaasa | collected... | reverse complement strand
ACGTCTCCCTGCCAGAGCCGGGACATGACGGCGTTCTTGATGGCGGCGGCCGTCGCCTGCCAGCTATCCGCCAGATCGTTCTGCCCGGAGTTGCGGGCGAGGTAGGCGGCCTCACCCAGGGCGGCGGCGATGGCGCCGTTGGAGTAGGTGAAGGTCCCGCGGAACGTCTCCCACAGATCGAAAGCGGTCGAGTGCAGCCCGGTCTCCGGGGAAACGGAGCGCACGAGGTACTCGGCGGCGCGGTGGGCGGAGTCCCAGATTTCTTCCAGAAAGGCGAGCCTCTCGCGTTCGTCGAGCGCGCGGGCGTGCCGGCCCATGGCGAACAAGACGGAGGCCGTCTGGTCTATCTGGAGCGAGTCTTCCGCCGTGCACCAGGCGGGGCCGCGCTGCCCGCTGAGCCAGTAGCGCTGCTCCCAGTAGCCCTCAGGCCGCTGCGTCCGCCTAGCCCAGGAGAGGAAACGGGAGAGATGTCCAGGGTAGCCCGCTTTCTCCATCGCCAGACAGACCTCGACGGCGTCGCGGGGCCAGCAGTAGCCGTACCCGCCGGAGCGCTCGAAGAACGGATCGAACTCGGGCGCGGCGAGAATGGAGCCCGTGTCGGGGTCGGCCAGCAAGTCGATCGCCAGCAGGGAGCGGTAGTATGCCTCCGTCAGGTCCTGTTCGATCCGGACCGGTCTTGCCAAGGCGGTGTGTGCTTCCCATCGGCTGCGGATCCAGCCGAAGGCGGCCTCCCAGCCCAGGTCCCGGAAGCCGTCGGCCCGCGCCACGGCGGCGATCTCGCTCGAATCGGCGGCGATGACGAGATCGCGCGAGGACTGTTCGCCGGGGCCAAGGGAGAGGTCCCAGCCAACGGCTAGATCGATGTCCCCAATCTCCTCGGGTTGCCGGCTCAGCGAGCCGCTCTCCAGCTGCGCCTTCGTGGAGTTGTGGCTGTCCGGGCCGGCGCGGCCGCAGCCGTACTCGTCGAAAGCGGTGCCGCCGATGGCGAAGCAGATGTTCCGCCAGTAGGCGACGCCGACATTGCGCTCGGCGTGGAAGTGAATCGCGTTCCGCTGCTCCAGCTCCCCCAACTGGACGTCCAGATACTGGAACAGCTTCGCTCGAAGCGGCTTGTCCGTCGGGTTGCCGGCGAGGAAACGCCGGAGCAGGACGGGCTCGGAGGGATGGACCATGTCCGTTATGGAGAGGACGAGGCCGGTGGGGGCGTGGGTGAGCTGGGTCTCCACGATGTTCGTGCGACCGATATACCGCTGTGTCGCCTGCCACGAAGGATCGAAGGTCCAGGCGAGGCGGCTCGACCGCCCGCTCTCCCCAGGGAGGTAGACGGCCGGCATCCCCTCGTGGAGGTTCTGGCTGAAATCGATATGGGGGTAGAAGAACGTCATCAGCTCGCCGCGAAGGCCGAGCGTGATCAGGATTCTCGAGTTCCCCACCACCGAGTTGGGCTGGTATACGGGCAATTGGCCTAGCTCCGGCGTCGATCGGCGACGCGCTGGTAGAGGTCAGCGTACTGGCGCGCCGACCGATCCCAGGAGAAATCGGCCGCCAGTGCGTTGCGCATGAGCTGCGCCCAGGCGGGGGGCATCTTGAAGGTCAGGATCGCCCGCGCAACGGCACCGATCAGAGCGACCGCGGTGTGCTCCTGGAAGGAGAAGCCATTCCCCTCTCCGCTCTCGACGTTGAAGTCGGTCACGGTGTCGGCGAGGCCTCCCGTGCTGCGAACGACGGGGATCGTCCCGTAGCGAAGGCTGATCATCTGCCCCAGGCCGCAGGGCTCGTAGTGGGAGGGCATGAGGAACATATCGGACCCAGCGTATATCTGGTGGGCGAGGGCGTTGTCGAAGGTGAGGGCAAGGCCGATCTTGTCGGGGTGGTCGGCGGCGAGGCGGGAGAGGAGATCTTGGTAGTACTGCTCGCCGGTCCCGAGGAAGGCGAACTGCACGTCCAGCCGCAGGAGATGAGGCAGCACCTCGGCCAGAACGTCGAGCCCCTTCTGGCTGGCGAGGCGGGAGACGAGGCCGAACACGGGGACATCGGCACGCTCGGGCAGCTCGAGACGCCGCTGGAGAGCCGCCTTGTTGGCCGCCTTCGGCTTCAGATTCCGGGCGTCGTAGTTGGCCTCTATGAAGCGGTCCGCGGCCGGGTTCCACGCCTCGTAGTCGAGGCCGTTCAGGATGCCGTACAGGTCGTCGCGTCGCTTGGTGAGAACGCCTTCGAGCCGCTCGCCGTAGTCCCGGGTCTGAATCTCCTCGGCGTACTTCTTGCTGACGGTGTTGAGAAGGTCAGCGAAGACGAGGCCTCCCTTGAGGAAGTTGGCCTTGCCGTAGAACTCCAGGGCGTCGGTGGTGAACAGGGACTGATCCAGCCCAACCGCCTGGAGAACCGGAGGGTCGAACAGCCCTTGGTAGGCCAGGTTGTGGATCGTCTGCAGGGAGCCGATTCCCGAGAGCTGCGGGTGCTGGGCGTAGCTCGTCCTCAGGTACACCGGGATGAGCGCGGTCTGCCAATCGTTCCCGTGGATCACCTCGGGCTTCCAGCCGTCGTTCTCGATGAACTGGAGCATGGCCCGACAGAAGAGGGCGAAGCGCTGCGCGTCATCGGGCTGGCCGTACATCCCATCTCGGTCGAAGTATGCGGGGCAGTCGACGAGGTATGTCGGCACCCCGGCTATGGCGTCGCTGACCTCGATCTTCACGGTGACCGAGTCGTCGCCGAGGCGGACGTCGAAGGGCTTGCCGACGGTGCGAGACTCGATCTTTCCGGAGTCGATAGCGGAGTACTTGGGCAGCGCCAGGCGGACGTCGTGCCCAAGGCCCGCTAAGGCTGGAGGAAGCGCGCCGGCGACGTCCGCCAATCCTCCCGTCTTGGCGAACGGAACCGCCTCAGAACTACAGAACAGAACCCGAAGACCCATCTTCCATTACCCCTTGTAGGAATCGCGGCCGCCTCCGGAGGCGGCCGCCACGAAGGCGCCGAACAGCCGGCTCTGCCGCGGTGCCCGTCGCCACATTCGCTCCGGATGCCATTGCACCCCGAGAACGAAGTGCTCCCCTGCCCGCTCGATGCCTTCGATCACGCCGTCCTGCGACCAGGCAACCTTCCGCACGCCGTAGCCGAGACGCCCGTTCGCCTGGTGGTGGCTGCTGTTGACGCGGACTCTGCGGGCGCCCATAATCCGCGAGAGGCGGCTGCCCGGCGCGATCTCGATCCAGTGATAGGAGGCCTTTCCACGCTCCCCCGCGGGATGCTTCTTGGCATCTTCGACATCGCTGTCGATGTCCTGGACCAAGTCCCCTCCAAGCACCACTCCGAGCACCTGGGCGCCGCGACATATTCCCAAGAGCGGGATGCCCTGCCCCAGCGCCGCCTGCGACAGCCCCAGCTCGAACCGGTCCCGGGCTTGGTCCACGTGACCCAGCTTCGGATGCGCGGTCTGGCCATAGCAGCTCGGGTGGATGTCGCCTCCCCCCGCGAGCAGAACCCCGTCGAGGCCCTCCAGGGCCGTCAGCGGGTCGTCGGGAGGAAGCTCGATCGCGCGCGCTCCGTGGGCTTCGATCGCCGCCCGGTATCTCGCAGTGAGGCGTTCCGCGCGCCGCTGAGCTTGCGGGTCGGCGGCGCGCGATGGCAGTGTGACACCAATCGTGGGGACTGCCGGACATCCAGGCATCGAAGGCTAAACCCGAAGCATTCTAGCAACCCGCGACAGCACAAGTCAACGAGTGCTTGTGTCCGTATCGAACAAGCGAACCGGAATCGGCACGCGGCGTGCCGGCGAGCGGCTAGCCCTCGCCGGCGGCGCTGAGCTTGCTGAGAGGACGAGCGATGCGCGACTTGCGGCGTGCCGCCTGGCGCGGATGGATGACGCCCTTGCTGGCGGCCTTGTCGAGCTGCCGCGAGGCCTGGCGTACGAGCTCAGCCGCGACCGTGGGATCGCCTGAGGCGATGGCGGTGCGACCCTTGCGCACGAGGGTTTTGCAGCGAGACTTCGCGGCCATGTTGCGCACCCGGCGCTTCCGGGCGCAGACGATGTCTTTCTTAGACGACTTGATATTCGCCAACCGATTGCACCTCCGAGCAGACAGCGGGGATTATAGCATACTCCAGGCAGGGGTTACAAGTGTGGGGAACGCTGGGAAGAGCGAACGATTGTCTCCCCGGGCATCCCGGATCTCACTCGGGGGCTTCGGCCGCTGCAACCGCGTTGGCGATCACCTCTCTGACCCACTCCCGGTGCTTCGGGGCGCAATAGAGCTTCACGTGGATGACGCGCTCGGGGGCGACCACGGCAATCGTCGGCAGGTGGTCCTTGCGGGCGAGCTCGACTGACTGAACGGCGTCCAGCGAGACGGACTCGGTTCTGCCATCGGGCCGATGGAAGCTCAGCTCGCCCTCGCCTATCTCGACGTGGGAGCGCCCCAGCGAGGCGAGGATCTCCTCCCGCAGCGCCATCGCCGCATACACCGTCATGCCCAGCAGCACGACGGCAGTGGCCCAAAGGAACCAGGCGGCCAGGCTGTGCGGGAACAACGACAGAATCACAGTGCCCAGAATCGTCGCTGCCGCTACCATTGCCGCTATCAGCAGCAGCGCCTTTGCAACGCCGGGCTCGCGGCGCACGTAGCCGACGGCCCACCGGCCGTCCACTTCGTCCACGGCGAGATAGAGGTCTGAGGGGCGCGGCGAAGGCTGGGATCGGGGCCGCTGAGCGGCGCGCTCCCGCAGGCTCAAGTCGATTTCGTCGGCCGCGGTCCAGTACTCGCTGCCAGATGCACGTACAACGATGGGCCGCTCCAGCGCCCGGCCAAGGGCTCGGAGAGCGGCTCGGGCGGCTACTTCCCGGCCGTAGCGCAGGAGGACGAACTGCCGCCCCGAGGTCAGGGCGGCAGAGATCACCCAAGGAGTCAGTCCGCCCGGAGAAGATGTCAGCTCGAAGTGTGTTAGGTTCTCCGGTTTGAGGCGGGCGGACCCGCGGAAGGCGCCAAATGACCAATGCCTGTGGAGATGGGTGGCCTCCTCATCGAAGCTCACGGCCCGCCTCGGGCGGACGACGGCGATCCAGGTAAGGAAGGCTCCGGCGAGCAGCGAGAGCGCCAACACCTCGTAGAGATCGACCGGGGCCCATCGCACGGGGCGGGCGTTCGACCGGAAGCTGGGACCGAGAGCGATCACCATGAAGACGACGAAGGCGAGCCAGGCGGCCCGGCTGCAATAGGCCAAGGCCCGCACCCGCCACTGGGATACGAGATCGCCGGTGAGTCGCGGCCCGCCGAGCACGACCGCACCCAGGGCCACCCAGGTCAGGCCGAGCAACCAGATCGCCTTGCGCGCCAGGGGCATGGCGTCCCAGAGCTGTTCCTTCTGCATCGAGAGGAAGGTGGGCCAGGAGACGCGGTCCGGCCAGTGCAGGCGAAACTTGCCGGGCTCGCCCTCGAGGTAGGCGATGTCTTTCGATTCGCCTTCGCGCTCGGTGCGGCCGGGATAGTCCACCCAGATATGTGTGAGGGAGGCGCGGACCTCATAGGGGAGATGCTTTCCCTCCAGGATGCTGGCGAAGAGAATCGTCTTCGACTCGCAGTCGCCGTGCACATAGAGCGCCGCCTCCCGCGCGGTCGGCACGTACCAGGGGACGCGGTAGAGGGGCCAGTCGGGGGTGGATAGGATGAGGCTGTCGACGAAGAACTCGATGGCGGCGGGCTCGGACGGCAGGTCCCAGCCCATCTTCTGCTCGATCTGCGGGTCGAGCGGGAGGCGGCGATAGCGGGCGAGGTTTCGGAAGAAGACGGCCGGATTCGGGTACATGGCGAGGAGGGTCCAGAGCGCAAGCGCCAGGAGGAAGAAGATGAGGCGGCGGAGGGCGCGTCGGTTGGCCGAGGCGGCGCTCACGCCGGGCTCCGGCCCGCGGCGGAGCGGGAGAGCCTCGCCAGCTCGGCGCGGATGCGGGGGGCGTGGGTGCCTTCCCAGTAGACGCGGCCGCAGCCGGGGCAGCGGGCATAGGTCTCGTTGGTGAGGTAGACGAAGGGGGGGAGGCGATCCCAGACGTCATCACGGGTGGCCGGCACGAGGGTGTCGTTGCAGACGGTGCAGCGGGTGAGGGGCCGCGCCTGGGAGAGGTCGAGGGGCACCTGCTCGACAACGTATGCGAGCTGTTCTGCGATATGGTCGCTGTTCACGAGTATGATCCGGACGTCCGGCGGCTTGGGGAAGCCGGTGTCCCTGGTCAATGCTATCGCGCCTCGCTCTCTGGCGCAAGCCACGACGCCGTGGTCGTCGAGAGACGGGTCGTAGAAGACGTCGAAGCCGAAGGCCCGCAGCCATTTGGCGAGACGACCGAGCATGCTGTCGGCGACGAAGCGGGGCGGCATGTGGTCCTCCCCTACCCCGTGTAGAGGTTCGGCGGGAGGGGGACGGCGTCCTGCCCGATCACAGGCCGGCCTGACACCCTGGGGCCGAAGTGGTATAATGGTGCAGGAGGCCGCGGAGGCGGCTTTCAGCTTTACAGGGGACCTATGTCGATACTCTCTTTCATCTTCGATGCGACGCGTCGGGAGCTGATTCGCGCGCGCGGGATCGTGGGGCGGATCAACGCCCTCGGCCCGGAGATGCAGCAGCTCGCCGACGAGCAGATTCGGGCGAAGACGGACGAGTTCCGCCACCGGCTGGCGCAGGGCGAGACGCTGGACGATCTGCTTGTGGAGGCCTACGCCCTGGTGCGGGAGTCGACCTGGCGTATTCTCGGGAACCGCCAGATCCGGTTCCGGGTGTACCGGGAGGGTCTCGCCGTTCCCGAAGAGGTGATTCTCCCCCTCCAGGATGCCGACCAGCACGAGGAGCAACTCCAGGCGCAGCGCCTTCGTTACGAGCGCGAGAAGTTCATGGCTCACTTCGACGTGCAGATGGTGGGAGCGATCCTGATGCACTGGGGCCGGGTGACCGAGATGCGGACGGGTGAGGGGAAGACGCAGGTGGCGGTTCCGGCGCTCTATCTGAACGCCCTGGAGGGGAAGGGCGCGCACCTTCTGACCCACAACGATTACCTGGCGAAGCGCGACCGCGACTGGATGGCGCCGATCTTCGAGTCCCTGGGGATGACGGTGGGGGCGATCCAGCACGATATCTCGCACGAGGAGCGACAGGAAGCCTACGCCTGTGACATCACGTATGCGACGAACTCCGAGGTGGGGTTCGATTACCTGCGCGACAACACGGTGGATTACGCCGATTGGCTGGTGCTGCGCGATCTCAACTTCGCCATCGTGGACGAGGCCGACAGCTTGCTCATCGACGAGGCGCGCACGCCGCTGATTCTGGCGGGGGCGGGAGCGAAGCCGACGGAGACGTACCGGCGCGTCGATCGCGTGATCCCGCGGCTGACGAAGGACACGGACTACATCGTCGATGAGAAGACGAAGACGGCGGCGCTGACGGAGGACGGCATCCGGAAGCTGGAGCGCGATCTGGGGGTGTCGAACCTGTCGGACCCGGAGAACCTGGAGCTCTACCAGCACGTGAACGCGGCGATGCGGGCCCATGCCTGCTACAAGCGGGACGTGGATTATGTGGTCCGCGACGGCAAAGTGATCATCGTGGACGAGTTCACGGGCCGTATGATGTACGGGCGGCGGTACGCGGAGGGCCTCCACCAGGCGATCGAGGCGAAAGAGAAGGTGCAGATCGAGCGGGAGAACGTGACGACCGCCACGATCACGCACCAGAACTTCTTCCGGCTCTACAAGAAGCTGGCCGGGATGACCGGTACGGCGAAGACGGAAGAGCCGGAGTTCATCAAGGTGTACAACACGCCGGCGGCCGTCATCCCGACGCACCGTCCGATGATCCGCGCGGATAACCCCGACGTGATCTACAAGACGCAGGAGGCGAAGTACCACGGGATCACGGCGGAGCTGCTGCGGATGCAGGGCCTGGGGCGGCCGACGCTGGTGGGGACGCGGTCGATCGAGGTGTCCGAGCGGCTGAGCGAGCGTCTGAAGCCGGACAAGCTGCAGCTCCTGGCGCAGCTCATCCTGCTCGAGTACGCGGTGTTGGAGTCCGAAGGGCTGGACCAGGGCGAGCGGCGGGAGCTGGCGCGGGCGCTGCGGGCGCGGCTCGGGGAAGTGGAGCGGGAGCTTCGCCACCTGGAGGCGGCCGTTTCCAAGTTCGACTACAGCGCGCTCCGGGTCGCCCAACCGGAGGAGCAGCGGCGGCTCGAACACGGCCTGACCCGGACGTCTCGCCTGGCGGAGCAGATACAGGGCCTGATCGCTCGCCTCGAGGGGGATGGGGATACGACAGACGGCGACTTGCGGCGCACGACCGAGATCATCTGCTTCCAGCCCCTGGAGGAGATACCCATGGGGCGGTCGGCGGCGCTGCTGCGCGCCCTCGGCATCGATCCGGACGTCACGAGGCGGGAGAACACCAGGCGCCTGGCGGAGCTGATCGGCCTCGAGGAGAAGGAGCACGAACGGCTGGGCGAGGTGCTGGAGCGCGGCATCCCCCATCGAGTGCTCAACGCGAAGTACCACGAGATGGAGGCCCACATCATCGCCAACGCGGGCCGGCCCGGGGCGCTGACGATTGCGACGAACATGGCCGGTCGAGGGGTGGACATCCTGCTGGGGGGCAACCCGCAGGAGGTCGCCAACGAGCTCCTGCGTCGGGACGGCATAGATCCGGACCAGGCGACCGAGGAGCAACGCGAGGCCGCCCTCAAGGAGGCGCGGACGATCTGCGCCCGGGACAAGGAGAGGGTGCTGGCACTTGGGGGACTGCACATCCTGGGCACGGAGCGCCACGAGAGCCGGCGCATCGACAACCAGCTCCGAGGCCGCTCCGGGCGACAGGGCGATCCAGGTTCGTCCCGCTTCTATATCTCGTTCGAGGACGAGCTGATGCGGCTGTTCGGGCCCGAGCGGCTGGATTTCTTCCTGAGCAAGTGGCCGGAGAACGAGCCCATCGAGGCGCGGATCACGAGCCGGATGATCGAGAACGCCCAGAAGAAGGTGGAGGCGCACAACTTCGAGATTCGCAAGCACCGTCTCCAGTACGACGATGTGATGAACCACCAGCGGGCGCTCATCTACGAGCAGCGGAAGCGGGTGCTGCTGGGTGAGGACCTGCGCAACACCGCCATCGCTCATATGCGGGAGTTCGTCGAGACGCGGACCAAGGAGTTCGCCAGCCCCGAGGTCCACCCCGACGACTGGAATCTGGAAGTGCTTCACCAGGCGCTGTCTGAGGCCTATCCGGTGGGCTTCACGGTGGAGCAGATCGGCGAGCGTCGCCAACACGATGAGCTGGTCGAGTTCCTTCAGGAAGACATCTCGGCGGCCTACGAAGAGCGAGAGCGGCTGGCCGGCGGGGAGCAGATGCGGGAGCTGGAGCGGCTGGTGACGCTGCGCGTCGTCAGCGCCCGCTGGATCGACCACCTGGCGACGATCGAGTACCTGGAGGAAGGGATCGGTCTGCGGGGCTACTCGGGAGTCGATCCGCTCATCATCTACCGGAAGGAAAGCTACGACTACTGGCAGCAGCTTCTGGGAACGATCCGAGATGATATCGTCCGGTATCTCTTCCGGGTCGAGATCGAACCGCAGGAGACCGAGGAAGAGCGGCGGGCCCGCATCGGCCTGGGACGGGGGCCGCAAGGGATGCCGGTGGAGGTGGAGGAGCAGGACGGGATCGCGGCGGCGGCGGGGGCGGCAACACCTACGGCGAGAGCCGGCACGGCGCTGAAAGCGCCGCCGAGCCGCGAGGCACCGCGACGCCGCGCCGCCCAGCGGACGGGGCCGAAGGTGGGGCGAAACGATCCCTGCCCGTGCGGGAGTGGGAGGAAGTACAAGAAGTGCTGCGGGCGGGCCGGGGGGCGATAGCGACCGGATGAACATGGAAGGCAGGTGATTCTGTTGGCTGATTTACGCGAGCTGCGAGAGCGCGCGGAGCAGATGCTCAATCAGGCGCAGGAATTGAGGGGTCGTCTTTGACTTGGCCTCACGCGAGGCCGAGCTGAAGGAACTGGAGGCGCGGGCGGCCGCTCCCGACCTGTGGAACGACCCGCAGGCGGCGCAGAAGCTGCATACCGATATCTCGCGGCGCAAGCGGGAGGTCGAGCCGCTCCGCGATCTGCTGGCGAAGGCGGAGGACGCCTGCGTCCTGGCGGAGCTGGCGGAGTCGGAGGACGCCGAGGACCAGGCCTCCGAGATCGAGGCGGAGCTGGCCGAGGTGGAGAGCATGATCGCCGAGCAGGAGTTCATTCGGCTGTTCTCCGGCGAATATGACTCTCATAATGTGATTCTGCATATCAATGCGGGGGCCGGGGGGACCGAAGCCTGTGATTGGGTGGACATGCTCGCTCGCATGTACGGGCGCTGGGCAGAGAGCAACCGGTACGCCTGGGAGATGATCGACCGCACGCCCGGGGACGATGCCGGCAGCCGGAGCGTTACGGCGAGCATCGCCGGAGATCACGCCTACGGCCGGCTGCGGGGAGAGCGGGGCGTCCATCGCCTGGTCCGGATCTCTCCGTTCGACTCCGCCGGCCGCCGTCACACGTCTTTCGCCTCCGTCGATGTGATGCCGGAAGTCGAAGAGGCCAGCGAGGTCGAGATCAACGCCGATGACTTGAAGATCGACACCTACCGCGCCAGCACCGCCGGCGGACAGCACGTCAACAAGACCGACTCGGCCGTCCGGATGACGCACATCCCCACCGGAATTGTGGTTTCTTGCCAGAACGAGCGTTCCCAGCACAAGAACCGCGCCTTCGCCTTACGTGTCTTAAAGGCCAGACTGCTCGAACGTCAGCGGCAGGAGCAGGAGAAGAAGCTGGCGGAGCTTCGGGGAGAGCAGACGGACATAGCCTGGGGGCACCAGATTCGCTCCTACGTCCTGCATCCGTATCAGATGGTCAAGGACCACCGGACCGAGCATGAAACCGGCAGCGCCGCTGGGGTGCTGGAGGGACAGATCGGCGAGTTTTTGGAGGCTTACTTGCGCTATGATATGGAACGGAGCGCCAAGTCGAGCGCCCGGTAGGTTTGCACGGCAAAGCGCGGGGTAAGAATCGTGTAGTCAAGCCCTCAGCTTACGACGCAAGGGAGGTGCCACGGTGAGGGGATCGAGATTGCTCAGGCAGATGGGGCTGCTGGCGCTGGCGATCGCTCTGACCGCCGCCGGCGCGGCGGCCGAGGTGCTGGGAAAGACGACGGCGCCGCTGGATGCACGCGAGGCGCGCAAGGCCGAATGCACGCTGGGCAACCTGGTTGCCGACGCGGCTCGGTCGGCCGTGGGCGCGGAGGCGGCCTTGGTGCAGGCCAGCCAGCTTCGCACCGAGGTTATCCCGGCCGGCGAGGTGACGCGAGAGTCTCTCGTGGGCGCCCTCCTCTATCCAGATGAACGGGTGGTCCTCGTAGAGCTTTCCGGGGCACAGATCGCGGCGGCGCTGGAGCGCAGCCTGTCGATGCTCCCGAAGAAGCCGAGCACTTCGTTTCTCCAGGTTTCGGGGCTGAACGTCACCTATCGCTCCGAGCAGCCGGCGGAAGGCCGCGTGGCGGAGATCCGGGTCGGGGGCACGCCTCTCGCCGCGGGGAAGAGCTACAAGGTGGCGATGCCGGCTTCGTTGGCGAAGGGCGCTCTCGGGTACTTCCGCATCTTCAACGAGCTGAAGACACAGCAGGGGCCGTCGCTCGGCGATGCCGCGGCCGACTACGTCCGTGCCATGCGAACGGTTTCGCCGCAGACAGGCAGGCTTCGCGACCTCTCTCCGCCGGTCAAGTGAGGCCGGCGGTTTCTCCCCGCCGGATAAGTGAGGCCGGCGGCCTGTGCCGCCGGATAACTGACGCCGGCGGCATAGGCCGCCGGATAACTGACGCCGGCGGCATAGGCCGCCGGATAACTGACGCCGGCGGCATAGGCCGCCGGGTCGTGTGAGGGGAGTCGCGTCGAGACGGCGCACCCGCTGCGAGCGACTAGTGCGGGCCTTCGTTCTCACGGGGACAAGCATGGCGAGCCATGCTAAGTAAGGGTGAAATGAGACGCACACGGAGTCTCAGCGATATCATCTGGTGGATGCTTCGTATCACCAACCTGTCGTTGTTGGTTGTGATTGCGGGCTCCGTCGGATTGCTGCTCGGCACCTACTCGGGGATAGCCGAGATCATCCCGAATGCCCGCGACCTGGGCGATATTCGCCCCGGCCAGGCGTCCCGCGTGCTGTCGGCCGAGGGCGAACTGCTGGGCCAGGTCGCCACCGAGCACCGTCAGTTCGTCCAGCTCGAGCACATACCGGAGGCGCTGCACGACGCCGCCATCGCCACCGAGGACAGGGACTTCTACGAGCACATCGGGATCGACCCGCGGGCGATCGTGAGGGCGGGGTTTCACGATGTCATCGCCTTCGGGCCGCGCCAGGGGGGCAGCACGATCACCCAGCAGCTGGTGAGGAACGTCTACCTGACGCGGACCAAGACGCTCACCCGGAAGCTCGCCGAGATCGTACTGGCTGTCCAGCTCGAGCGCGCCTACACGAAGCCGGAGATCATGGAGCTCTATCTGAACCAGATCTACTTCGGCGAGGGAGCCTACGGGGTTCAGGTTGCGGCCAAGACGTACTTCGGGAAGGATGCTTCAGACCTCACGCTGGCCGAATGCGCCTTGCTTGCCGGGCTGCCGAAGCGACCGGAGTACTACTCGCCCTTCGAGGACGAGCAGCGCGCCGTCGATAGGCGGAACCTGGTGCTGACGCTCATGGCGGAACAGGGGTTCATCAAGCCCGAAGAGGCGAAGAAGGCACAGAAGGCGCCCCTGAAGCTGGTTGAGGAGAAGAAGCCCCTTGGGCTCAACACCTATCGCGCCCCCTATTTCACGAACTACGTGCTGCGCGAGGTGGCGGCGCGGTATGGTGTGGACGCGCTCTACCGAGGCGGTTTGACGGTCTATACGACGCTCAACCTGGAGATGCAGGAGTCGGCGGAAGAGGCCGTCCAGTGGGGGATGGCGGAGGCCAAGAGGCGGGGGTTCACCGTGGACCAGACGGCGCTCGTGGCGATCAACGCGCGCACGGGCGCCATCAAGGCCATGGTCGGGGGCGTGGATTACAGGCAGAGCGAGTACAACCGCGCGGTCCAGGGCGGGCGGCAGGCGGGCTCGGCCTTCAAGCCCTTTGTCTACACGGCCGCGATGGAGGCCGGCTACACCCCGGACAGCATCGTCGAAGACACACCCGTCTCCTATGCCGGAGCGCTCGGCAAGCCGTGGACTCCCAGGAACTATGATGGCAAGTACCACGGGCGCGTGGCGTTCCGCACCGCCCTCGCCAAATCCTACAACGTCGCGGCCGTCAAGGTGGCCGACAAGGTCAGCATCACGGCGGTCATCGACACGGCCGAGCGGATGGGCATCTACCATCAGATGGATCCCTATCTCCCCCTTGCCATCGGCTCGTGCGACGTGGCGCCGCTGGAGATGGCCTCGGCCTATGCGGTCTTTGCCACGAGGGGAATGCGCGCCGAGCCCTTCGGCATCCGGAAGATCCAGGATGCTTCCGGGCGCGCGGTGTTCGAACACAGGGCGGTGACGTGGCGCTCCCTGAACGAGACCGTTGCCGATCAGATGCATGAGATGCTGTCGGAGGTCATCCGCAGCGGGACGGCCTGGGGCATTCGCGGCATGCTGAACTTCCCCGCGGCCGGCAAGACCGGCACCTCGAACGAGTACGTGGACGCCTGGTTCGTCGGCTACACCGACGATCTGAGCGCCGCAGTCTGGGTCGGGAACGACGAAGTCAAGAGCACAAAGGGACGAGGCAGCCGAGGCGTATCGGGGGCGACTCTGCCGGCTCCCATCTGGGCCCGCTTCATGCAGAAAGCCCAGCCGATCATGACGGCAGAACAGGAGGAAGAGGACCGACTCCGAGTCATCAATATCAGGGCCACTCAGCAGGGATCGCCGGAGGCCCCCGAGCCACCGGCTGAGCCTCGGCAAGACCAGCCGCCAGCCGAAGGGGAGACGGCTGCGCCAGAGACCGTGACCAAGCGGATCTGCCCCACATCGGGCCTGCTGGTCGGGCCCTACTGCCCGAAGGGGGTTCAGGTCACATACGACATCAAGTCCGGCGGCGAGCCGCCCACGGAGACATGCGACGTCCACACATCTCCCTCAGGCGTCGAGGGGGAGGAGCCGGCCGCGGGCGAGGAGCGGCCGGCGCGGCCTCAACCGCGGGATGAACGAGTCACCTTGCCGATTTGCGCCATCACCGAGAAGATCGCGACCGCGCGATGCCCTCTGGTGGTGAACCGCACCTTCGATCTCAAAGACGCGCCCACCGAGACCTGTGACCGCCACATGCGAGGATCGCTCGGACCCTAGCGGGCACAAAGGGGACAGCCATGACCAGGGCATTTCGGATAGGGCGGATATTCGGCATCGATATCGAGATCGACTACACCTGGTTCATCATCTTTTTCATCCTCGTCATCGGGCTTTCCACGGGCTGGCTCGCCACGTATCTGCCGAACGTCTCCGTGCAGCTGCGGTGGCTCATCGCCGCGCTGACGACAATCCTCTTCTTCACCAGCGTGCTGCTCCACGAGCTGTCCCATTCCGTCGTCGCTCTTCGCTCCGGAATCAAGATCAGTGGGATCACGCTCTTCCTCTTCGGCGGCGTCTCCAAGATGACGGACGAGCCGAAGTCACCGGGCGTCGAATTTCGGATGGCGATTGCCGGTCCCTTCATGAGCTTGGTCCTCGCCGTGGTCTTCTTCGCCGCCGCCTTTCTGCTGCGCTCCGGCGCCGGCGGCGTCGTATTCAGCACGGTCTTCCATTGGCTGGGAATAGTCAACGGGATGCTCGCCGCCTTCAACCTCTTGCCCGGGTTCCCGCTGGACGGGGGCCGCATTCTACGGGCGGGGCTGTGGCACTGGATGGCAAGCCTCGGGGATGCCACGCGAATCGCGTCGAGCTTCGGCCAGGGGATCGGGCTGATGATGATCGTAGGCGGGGTCTTCATGTTCTTCACCGGCGGCGGGTTCGAGTGGTTGTGGCTGGCCTTCATCGGCTGGTTTCTGATGCAAGCGGCGCAGCAGAGCTACCGGCAGCTCGTCCTGCGGCAGGCGCTGTCGGGCGTGCCCGTCAGTGCGGTCATGACCGAAGACGTGGACGTCGTTCCGGCGGACCTCACGCTCGACCAGGTCGTGCAGGACTTCATCATGGCGCGGAATCATCCCGCCTTTCCGGTTCAGGACGGGGACGAGGTGCTCGGGCTGCTCTGTCTGAACGATATCCGGAGCGTGCCGCGAGAGCAGTGGCACCGCGTGACGGCACGGGAGACGGCGCCCCCCCTCTCGGAGCAGAACACGATCGCTCCCTCCTCCGATGCCTGGGAGGCCCTTATCAGAATGAGCTCGGAGAACTGCGGGCGCCTCGTCGTCGTGGAGGACGGCCGTCTCCGCGGTATCGTGAGCCGCACGGACATCATGCGGCTGATGCACCACCGGCTGGAGCTGGGAATCTGAGCACGCTGGGGGACCATGCCGAGAGCGCGCCGAATGTGGATCGTTGCCCTGGCGCTCGTCTGCGCCGCGACAGTCTGGTTTGCGAGAGCGGCGGGGAGGCGGGGCGGCGCGGCAGCTCTCATGGGCGAACGGGTCGTATCCCTGGAGTCTCTCCCCGACGAGTGCCCCATTGAGGCGCCGCGTGCCGTCGTAATCCAGAAGTCGAACCGAGCGCTGGGCCTGTACGTAGATGGGCGGCGGGTGGGCGCCTATCGGATCGGTCTCGGTCGGAACCCCGAGGGATACAAGGAGCGAGAGGGGGATCGGCGGACACCCGAGGGAACCTACTTCATCTGCACGCGGAACGCTCGCTCACGGTTTCATCTCTTCCTCGGCATCTCCTATCCGGGACCGGGGGACGCGGATCGAGGTCTTGGCGGCGATATGGTCACGAGCGAACAGCGGCGCGCCATCCTCGAGGCCGCCCGGGACGGTCGCCAGCCGCCCTGGGACACCCCGCTGGGCGGTGAAGTGGGCATACACGGAGGGGGCGGGGGCTGGGATTGGACGTTGGGCTGCATCGCTCTGGACAACAGCGCCGTCGAGCACCTGTGGGATATGCTCAGGATCGGCGACCCGGTGGTGATCGTGCCGTAGAGGGCGGGGGCGGATCAGGCGTCGCCGAGAGACTCCTCGTAGGGCGCCCGCAGCGCGCCCCGTTCCGTGACGATCCCTGCAATCAGCTCGGCCGGCGTGACATCGAAGGCGGGGTTGAAGACCGGCGCCTCGGCGGGAGCGGCGCCTTCGCCCCGGAAGCTGCGGACCTCCCCCGCCTCGCGCTCCTCGATGGCGATCTCCGAGCCGTCGGCCAGCGACAGGTCCACGCTCGACATCGGCGCGGCGGCGTAGAACGGAATGCCGTGATATCTCGCCAGGACGGCGAGTGAGTAGGTTCCGATCTTGTTCGCCGAGTCGCCGTTGCGGGCGATGCAGTCGGCGCCGCTGATGACGATGTCCACCATGCCCCTCTGCATGCAGGTGGCGGCCATGCTGTCGGTGATGAGCGTGGCGGGGATGCCGTAGTGCAGAAGCTCCCACATCGTGAGGCGCGCGCCCTGGAGGAGCGGCCGGGTCTCGCAGGCGAGGACTTTGAGAGGATTCCCTGCGTTGTATGCGGTGCGGATAGTGCCGAGGGCGGTGCCAATGCCGCCGGTGGCGAGAGAGCCCGTGTTGCAGATGGTCAGCACCGTTGCGCCCTGTGGGATGAGCACGGCTCCGTGCTCCCCGATCAGACGGCAGGTCTTCGCGTCCTCCTCGTGGATCGCCAGCGCCTCCTGCGCCAGGTCGTCCGCATCCGCGCCCGCTTCGACCCGCGCGAGCATCCGCTCTATCGCCCAGAAGAGGTTGCGCGCGGTCGGCCGCGTGGCGCGCAGCGCCTCTCCCGCGGCCGTCACGCGCTCCGCCAGCGACCCCGGCTCTCCCAGCGCGGCGAGCGCCATTCCATAGGCGGCGGCGATGCCGATGAGCGGCGCGCCGCGCACCCGGAGGGAGCGGATCGCCTCCGCTATCTGGTCTACGCGCTCGCACCGCACATACGATTCCGATTGCGGCAGACGCGTCTGATCGAGAATGACCACCGCCCCATCCGCCCACTCTATCGGCTCGATCGGCGTACTCGACATCGCTCGCCTTCCTTGCTTGCCGCCCGAATCCTGTTCGAAATGCAGTATAATCGTGTAATCCAAGGATAGCAGTCTGCAACGACCTGCGGGGCATTACTCCATGCGCATGAGAAGCTGCCCGCACTGCGGGGCCGACAACAGCACGAAGCGCACGACCTGTTACCAGTGCCGGAATCCGCTCGTCCAGGACACTGAGGCCGAGCCCGAGCGCTCGGGGCCCGCCTCCCGCTGGGAGGCGATAGAGCCGGTCCGCCGCGGGCGGCAGCCCGATGGTGCCGGCCCCACACCGGATGCGACTTCGTCCCCGGCCCAGGAGTCCCCTGCCGCGTCGCGCGCGCGGCCGCGGCGATACGTTCCCACCGCTCGCCGCTCTCTCGGGTACATCCGCCGGACTGGCGTGTTCTTCCGCCAGCTGCACACTCTCACGAGGACCGGCATCAGCATCGCCGCCGCCTGCAGAGAGGTGGAGCGCCGGTCGCCGGGCAATCTGCGCCCGGTCGCCCGCGACATGGCCCAGGCGGCCGAGCAGGGCGAGCCGATCTCCGAGGCACTCGAAGAGCACCGCAGGCTCTTCTACCCCTGGCATCTCGGGGTGATTCGCGCGGCCGAAGCAGGCGGGTTCATCCCGGAGGCCTTCGAGCAGATCGCCCACGCCTACGAGGTCGAATGGGAGACGCGCTCCGCTCTGCGTCTCAGGCTGTTCGTGTATGGCGCCCTTGGGGCGCCGGCCATTCTGCTGTCGGCGCCTTTGATCCTGACCATCGCGCAGCCCATCCCAGCGGAGGGGTGGACGCCGCAGTCCGTGATCGAGACGGTCGTGCACTACTTCCGCACGGTATCTCTGCCCATCGCCGCGGGCCTACTCGCGATCATGCTCATCTGGCAGATGCTTCAGACAACCCTCTGGTTTCAGACCGTCCAGCAGAGGATCGTGCTGCGCCTTCCGCTGGTCGGCCGGGTGGCGAAGACGGCCGCGCTGAACCGCTATCTGGCGACACTGGGGCTCATGCTGCGCGGCGGACTGCCCATTGCCTCCGCTGCGGAGGAGGCATCCCTCGCCGCAGGAAGCCCCGTGCTGACGCCGAAGCTGCTCGACCTCGTGCCCGGCCTGCGGGAGGGTGTTCCCCTGTCGAGCCTGCTCGCCGAAACGAGGATCTTCGATCCCGATACGCTGAATATGGCCTCGACGGGCGAGGTGTCGGGCAGCCTGCCGGACATGTTGGCAAGGGCATCGGGCTACTACCGGGAAGAGAACGAAGCGAAGCGCCGGATGCTGCTGCGGTTGGCCGGGGTCCTCGTCGGCGTGCTGTGCCTCTGCGTCTACGGTGGTCTGATATATCTTGGTCTACGAGCGTACTTCGACTTCGCCTTCCGGACATATGACTGGATGATGGAGGGGTTCGAGTGAGACTCGATATTGGCGATATGTGCTTTGCCTGTGGGAAGGGCAACCCGATTGGCTTGAAGCTCGACTTCCGGTTCGAGGGCGAGGAGTATGTGACGGAGTTCGAGGTGAGGCCCGAGTATCAGGGGTGGGCGGGGATCGTCCACGGAGGGCTCCTCGCCACAGTGTTGGACGAGACGATGGCACGGCTGCTCTGGGAGAAGGAGCTGAACGCCATCACGGGGCGCCTCAATGTGCGCTATCACGAGCGGCTGACAGTCGGAGAGAGCGTCACCGTTCGCGCCCGCATCACGAAGCAGCGACCGCCGCTCGTCGAGACATCGGCGGAGGCGCTGAAGCCGGATGGAACGGTCGCGGCCGAGGCGACGGCGGTGAGTATGGAGGTGTAGCGTCCCGGCAGATATGAAATCTCAATGTCGGCATGAGGGATCGGCCGGAGGGCGCTTCCTTCGACACCCTCTTACTGAGAGTAGAAGTGAGGTCTGAGCTGGTCCTGGGGGATGAACCGAGAGGCCTGGCGGACGATGGCTGGAAGCGTGCCGGGGTCAAGCTCGCGGTGGTTGGGAACGGTGGTGACCTGGCGCTCGCCGTGGGAACCGGTGCTGACCAGCTTGATGTGGCTGCCCCGCTGAGAGGCCCGGGTGGACCCAAATCGCTCGAAGATGGCAATCAGGTCCCGGCCGGAAAGCCTTCGGAGCCTAAGCATAAACCGGGTGGACCTCCATGCTCACGACGAGGACCGGAGAGGGCGCGAGGCCCAGGCTTTCGAGGTCCTCGCCCTCGAGGTGGAGGGCGACGGCCTCGCGAAGATTGGCGACCGTCTCGTCGAGGGTAGCCCCTTGAGTGACGACGGCGATGTCGGTGCATTCGGCAACGAAGCCGCCTTCGTCGCCAGCCCTAACGACAGCATGGATGGTCCGCTGGAGTTCCCGCATAGATCGCTCCTGTCGGTCATTCTACCCGCCCCGGTCCCCTTTGTCTACTCCGGCCCGGGGGCGATGTGGGTCGTGGGCGCGGACACGTCTGCTCGCCGATCACCGAACCGGCTCTGGAGTGTTCAAGGTCGCCAGAAGACTCCTCACCTCTGGCTGAGCAGGGTCGATCTCCAGGGCCCTTTCGAGCACCCTTCGCGCTTCTTCAGCCCGGCCCGTCTGCACGTAAGCGAAGGCCAGGTTCTTCAGCGCGAGCAGGTTGCTGGAATCGTAGGTGAGGGCGAGCTCCAACTCGGCGACGGCTTTGTCGATGTGTCCTCTGCGGCCGTAGACCGAGGCCAGGTTGGCGCGCGCGTCGGCGTAGTCAGGCTTAAGCGCGAGGGCCCGCTCGAATCGTTGCTGCGCCTCGTCGAGACGGCCGGCCCGGCCGTAGATGGCGCCCAGGCGGTTGTGGAGCACCGCATCTTCGTGTTTCCGGAGTGCGTTCTCGTACACGGCGGCGGCCAGCTCGTTCCTCCCCTGCTCCGCGTACCGCTGCCCGATCTGCGCCGCGACGGAGGGCAACTCCGCGCCGAGCGTGAGGGCCTGCTCGTACAGTCTGCCGGCGAGATCGCGGTCTCCCCTGTCCCCCACGTAGTCCGCTTTCACGAGGAGATAGCGACAGGCGAGGAGCGTGTGCTCGGTGCCATATGTGAATTTCTGCGCGGCGGGATCGAAGCGGAGCCCGAGGCGGATCGCGTCCGGCGCCCGCGCCTCCCACGCCGCCTTCTCACCATCTGGCACGATGCGGTAGAGACATCCCCAGGGCACCTGCGCGAATCCCGCCAGCGCGGCCGCCGGCTGCCTGTCCACCGTGTACACGGGGAGGCCGTCGGCGAGCGAGTCGGCGACGAACCGCCGCTCCGAAGTGATCGGACGTTCCGAAGGGGGATGAACCGCTTCCCGGACGCGACTCACGCCGGTCTCGACCCGGGACCACAGCTCGACGCCCGCGGCCACGCCCTCCACCTCCCTCAGATAGAGCAGCGCGAACGTCGGGTTCGTACTCGACAGAATCACCTTGGCTGGCGGCTCCACCAGGTCGAGAATGTCCAGCGCGTTGTCCAGGACGAATCGCTGGCCAGAGAGGTCGTTCTTCTCGAAGTTGACGCCGACCGCCAGCGCCGGCACGACGAAGACGAGCGCCGCGGTCCAGGCCCAACTCGAGCGGCGATTCACCCACCGAAGGGCTTCCTGCAGGCCGAACCCCACCCAGATCGCCAGCGCCAGGATGGCCGGCAGGTAGTAGACCTCGATCTCCCACGGGATATCGTAGTTGACGGCCCAGAGCACAGCCGTTGCCGCCATCAGGAGCGTCATGCCGAAGAGCCCGCGGTCGCGCTTGGTCAGAGCGGCCGCGCCGCCGACGGCCGCAGCGATGCCGACCCACGTCAGCTCTGATGGCAGGCCAGAGAAGAAGGCGGCGAGATTGCCGATCACCTCACCGACGGGCATCTGGAACATGCGCCCCCGGTACTGCGCCGCGGTGAGGTACGACCACCAGCTCCCCAGGTTCTCCGGATTCCCCCAGTCCATCGGCGGATTCGCCGCCGACCTGATTGGGGCGTAGACATGGAGGCCGAAGCCGAGCAGCGCAAGCAGCGCCGCTCCCCCCAGCGTCCGCCAGCGGCGCAGCAGGCCGGGATCGCTCGCTGCCGCGAACCACACGTAGGCGGGCAGCAGGAGAACGTGGTTGTAGTGAACCGCAAGCCCAAGACCGAAGAAGAGCCCGAACCAGAGCAGGTGCGTGTCCGCCGGCCGCCCGCGCGCGGTCGCCCCGGCTGCACGCCGCCGCTTTCGCCCTGCCGGGCGGGCATGCCCCGCTGGTTCGCCATGTTCCGGAGCGCCTTGGAGTCTCCGCCGCCACCCAACCAGCAACCCGATCTGGGCTATAACCAGCCCCATGCTCAGCGTGTAGACCTCCGCCATCGTGGCCTCCCGCCAGAACGTGGCAGAGAAGGCGAAGGTCAGCGCCGCGGCGGCCGCCGCCAGCCTCCCGGCCCCCATCTGTGTCAGCAGGAGAAACAGCCCCGCGGCCGCGGCCGCGCCCGCGAAGGCGGAGAAGAAGTTGACACGGTGGGCCACATCGCCCAGCGGAGCGACCGCGGCGAAAAGCCTGCCGAGGAGGCAGAACAGCGGAAACCCGGGGGGATGCGGGACGCCCAGCGTCCAGACACAGACGATGTTCTCGCCGGTTCCTTCGACGAACACGGTGGGGCAGAGGGTTCGCATGTAGACGGCCAGGGCAAGGCCGAACACGGCCGCCCCCGGCCAGGCATTTCTCCAGAGCCCCTTTTGCCGGAGCGACATGGGCCAATGCCTCTCAGACAGAGATTCCGCCCGGGGGAGCGTGCCCCTGCCTGGAGCGCATTTCATAGCCCTCACTCGCCTGGCTCTCCGCTGGAGACGCTGGCATGAAATGCGCCTGCTGGAGCCTGGCCGCTTGGGCTGCTGTTTCATAACCTCAGATGGAGGCTATGAAACAGCTTCTAGCGATCAATGCCTCGGCCAAGCAGAAAGAGGACTTCTGCCAGGCATGTAGCGGTACGCCGGCAGGGGGAAGTCACGATTGGAGGAAGCACACTCCGGGGAGGCCGGTTCTCCCGGGATGGTCGTGCGCCGGTGACTCCGGCGAGAGAGGAGAGGACGATGGGGTCCCGATCGGCAACCTACCTGCTAGCAGCAGCCTTCATCGCCTTTGCGATATGGGAGCTGATCCAGCACGTATTTCTGATGGATCTGCCCATGGCCGCCTACCACCTCATCTCGCTGACGATTGAATTTGGCATCGTCTTCGTCATCGCCTTGGTGGCGATGCGTCTCGTGGTGCGGAGGGATGACACCGAGGCGCGCCAGCATGCTCTCCACCACACCGTCGTGGCATCCCTGGCGCAAGACGTGCGGCCGCCGCTCGTCTCTCTTCTTGCGGAGCTTCGTCTGCTGGAGCGCGCTCCCCCCGAAGGCATGAGCCAGGGGACGCGGGAGCTGCTCCGCCAGGTTTCCTCTCGCGCCGGCGTCCTCGTGGGGATGATCGAGGATCTCGTCGCCATGACCGCGGAGGCCGGCGACCGGCCGACGGACTGCGTCAACCTCAGTCTGGGTGAGATTGCGCCAGAGGTGCTCGCCCCACACCGGCTGCTGGCCGAAGAAAGGGGCGTGCATCTCTCCGAAGATATGCCTGACGACCTGTCGGCCGTCTGCGGCCAGACGGATCAGCTCATTCAAGCGCTTTCCATGCTGCTTGGGAATGCCGTCAGGACGACGCCGCCGGGTGGGGAGGTCCGGATTGCAGTCCGTGAAGATGGGGGCACGATCACCTTCGAGATCACTGACACCGCCAATCCCGTCCTCGCACACGGCGCTGCGCTCTCTGAGGCGGCATCCGGCCCGGCCCGCCTCGAGCTGCGGTATTGCCAGAGCGTGGCCGAGGCCCTGGGGGGGTCGGCCCGCTACGAGCCGACGGAGAATGGCAATCGGTACGTGCTGTCACTACCCGCGCGCAGGCGGGGGCGATGAGCGACATCTTTCACGTCATCGACGTCGCGCAGAACGCGATCTCACGGGCGGGGGAGGATATTGCCGACGCGCCGCGCGTGCTTTCGCTCATCGCGGTGGCTCTCTTCGTCGCCACGAGGATCGTGTTCTCCTGGCTGGCGGGAGCCCTATCGACGGGAGAGGCTGTGGTCCTGGGGGTGGCGCTGTTCGTGTCCGAGGCGGCGGCGGTCACGTGGGTGCGTGATTTCCACGGCCTCGTGTTCGCCCTCCTGCTCATGCTGCCGGTGGCGGTCTGGGCCGCCGTCGAGGTGCTTGTCCGCGTGGGAAAGCGGGAGGCCTACCGAAGCACGGTCCACGCCGACATGCGCCGCTATCGCCAGGCGCTCAAGCGTGACCCGAGGAACGCCGCCGCCCGCGAGATGCTGGGCGATGCTCACATGAAGCTCGGCCGGCCGGCCAACGCGATCGAGCACTACCGGTCGGCGCTGGCGCTGGAGGGGGCCGGGTACGGGACGGGATACAAGCTCGAGCGGGCGGAAAGGTACGCGCGGGCAGGCTGACACCGGTTGGCTATCTCGGGCTCTCGCGGGGTGGCAGCCTCGCCGCGCGTTTCGTCGCGCGCCTCGTCAGAAGCCCGTCGTCACGGCTCGGCCCGCTCGGATCCGTCATTGGGCCGCCGGCCCATTCCTGGTTCGCTTCTCGCATCTGCCCCCGAGCGCGAAGCAAGCCAGCCCTCTCGCCGGACGGCCATCCGCACCTCATCTCGCCCGAACTGGAGGCGTTCGGGAACGTACGCGCTGAGGCGAAAGCCCGCCTTCTCGTAACAGCGGATGGCACGGCGGTTCTCCCGGTGGCAGGAGAGCCGGACCTCTTTGAGGTCCAGCTCTCCGAAGGCGCACTCGAGAAGCGTCCGCGTCGCCGCCGTCCCGTAGCCCCGGTTCCACAGCCGCTTCTCGCCGATCATGATGCCGAGGAGCGCCGTGCCTCGTTCCCGGTCGATGGCGCGCAGCCCACACGTGCCGATGGGCTCGCCCTTCTCGTCCTCAATGATGAAGGAGCGCTGATGCTCTCTGTCGGTGAGGATGCTTGCGATCCACGACCGCTCCTGCTCCAGCGTTCGCGCCGGTTCGAGCAGCCCCAGAAAGGCGTGCACCGCCGGGTCCGAGACCCACTGGAGACATGTCTCCGCGTCGTCGATCCTGATTGCTCGCAGCCTTATTCGAGCCATTCAGCACTAGCTTCGCCGCCGTCTCGAATCACCCCTCGCGCCGCTCGTTCCTTTACACCGCCAGGTATGTTTCCGTATAATGTCGCCCAGCGTGTGGCGTCAGTTTGAAGTCGCCTGTGAGGGATACAATGGTGATCAGTCGCGCCGGGACAGCCAGAACATTCACGTCGATGGGTCGGTTTAGCGTGCTGGCTTTCTTCGCAGCCGCCTGCCTTCTGCCCGGCGGGCGCGCCTCGGCACTGCTTCTGGCGAGAGAGGATCAGGGCCGCCGCGTCCGCGCCTATGCCATGTGGAATCGCCACTATCTCTGCCTGGCGGCGAAAGTGCCGGACGTCATGCTTACGGGAACGAGCACCGGGCCGATGTCCACACCCGAGCAAGACGACGCCATCGAGTTCTCGCTGGAGATACCCGGGCATCCCGAGATCGCCGCTTACCGGCTCGTCATCAGCGCCGCCGGCGGCATGACGGTGTTCGGCCGGGACAGACGGGGGCATTGGCGCAGCGACTCGTCTTGGATCTCCGGACCCCGCACCCTCAAGTATGCGGTGGCGACGGACGGCACGCTGAACGACCCGCGCGACACGGACGTCGGGTATGTCGTCGAGTGCGCCATCCCCTGGGAGTTCCTCCGTGAAGGCGGCCTCGGCGGAGCCGAGATCGGGTTCAACGTTACATGCTGGATGCAGGGAGAGAACGACGGCGTCGCCAGTTGGTCGGACTCCGTGCGCGACCCCGCCGAGGTCGGCGATGCGGCCCGCTGGGGGAAGATGCTGATGAGGCTCGGGTCCGGCTTGGCGAAGGCGACGGGAGCCTGGGTCCCGTGCCCCTATGTCGGCCAGGTGCCGTTCATCGACGGCAAGCTTTCGGCGGACGAATGGCTGGCGGCGACGACGCTCGAGTTCGACGAGCCGGAGCCCATCATCGATACGGCGCCGCCTTCGGCAGAGAAGACCGGGGTGACCGGCGCCGTGCTTGCGATCTACCGGTACGACTGGCAGGGAGGTGTGGACCGGGCCGAAGGCGCCCCCCTCTGGACGCCCGACGGCGCCCCCGCCACCAGCCACCAGCCACAGTCCGGAGCGGGTCCCTGGATCAGCTACGAAAGAGTCGATTGGCATGCGGGACAGATTGAGGAGGTTCAGAGGGCCGGCATCGACATCATCCTCGCCCGCTACCGCGGGGACGAGCAGGCCCGCCGCACCTGGGCGCGAACGGGGCTCGAACGGCTGGCGCAGGCACTGAAAGAGCGGCGGGCGGGCGGCCTCGGATACCCTCTGGTGGGCATGATGCTCGACACGGCGCCGCTGGCGGGGGCCGACCTCCGGTCCGAGGAGGGGAAGCAGGGGCTCTATGGCATGATCCGCGAGTTCTTCCTGCGGGTGCCGCGGGAGTTCTGGGCCGAAGTAGGCGCGCGGCCCGGGGAGGGGGTGAAGGGGGGCGTCCCCCTCCTTTTGGGTGGGCCGGGCGAGCTGGCGGGATGGGATGGGAGCTTCGTTGGCTTCTGCCAGGAGCGGTTCGCTGAGGACTTCGGCGGAGCGCGGCTCGTGTGGCTCGGAAGCCCCGCCTGGCGGAGCGGTGGAGCGGAGCTGTACGCCTCGATCGATCTGCCAGCCGAAAGCGGTTTCACGATGTCCTCGCCGGAGGGGGCGCGCGCGGTCGCCGTCTCGCCGGGCTACTGCCCGCCTCCAGGCGCAGGCGGCCGAATCCGCGAGCGAATAGAGGGCAGGGCCTATCGCAGCGACTGGCAGCGGGCCCTCGCCTCCAAGCCGGAGCTGGTCATAATCAACACTTGGAACGACTACGCCAACGGCACGGAGATCGCTCCGAGCCGTCAGTACGGCATCATCTACGTCGACACAACCCGATACTTCCAATCCCGCCTCGGCAGCCAGGAAACCCATCACCTCTGGCTCAAGCAGCAGCGACTCCCCCAGGTCCTGGCGCCGGGCGTCGACCACCAGGTCGAGTTTCTCGTCGAGAACGTCGGCACCGAGGATCTGCGCACCAGCCGGCGGATCTCCGTCGATTCCGAGATTCGGCGGCTTTCGGATGGCGCCGTCGTGCGCAAGAAGGCGCCATCCCAGGTCCTCAGCGTCGCCGCGGGGCAGACGAAAAGGCTGCCCGTCGTCATACCGACGAAGGACGACCGCGGCGATCCCCTGCCCGCGGGTGAGTATCTTTACGTCCTGAGCGTCGTGCGCAGCAAGGTCGCCTACCTCAGGTCGCAGTGGTTCGCCCGCACGATGGCCGAGCTGAAGGTGCCCTTCCGCGTTGGCGAGCCGCCCGCCCGCAGAGCAACCGTCGTGAGCACCTCCCTCCCCGCCGTGATGGAGGTCGGGGCGACCCGTCACGTGGTTGTCCGGCTGCGCAACGACGGCGCGACCGCTTGGCGGCCCGGCCAGACTCGGCTGTCCTACCACTGGTTGAGATGCCGGGACGATCTGGATATTCCGTCCGGGGAGGCGCGGGCGGTAGCCGTATGGGAGGGGGCGCGCGGCGATCTTCCGCAGGACGTGATGCCGGGCGAGGTCGTATCTGTGATGATTCCGGTGAGCGCTATCGCCGCCGACGGCGAGTCGCTCCCGCCCTCTGGGTCTGAGGATCTCTGGCATTACCGGATACAGTGGGACCTGGTGGAGGGCGAAGATACGTGGTTCTCCAGCGAAGGGCCTGCTCCGGGCGAGGAGGCGATCCAGCTCGCGCCGCACGACTCATTCGCGGCCTTCGAGTCCGTCGGCGCTCCCGCGGAGATGGATCCCAACGAGACCGCCAACGTCGATGTCGTCGTCGCCAACGGCGGATCGCACATCTGGCATGCCGGAGAGGATGCTGTCACCTACTCGTGGTATCGATGGGACGGCCGCCCGACGGGGCCCGCGGGAACGCCCAGTGCGCTCCCCGTGGATGTGGCGCCGGGAGAGCGCGTGCTGGTCACGGCCTTGCTGACCGCGCCCGCAACCCCCGGGCCCTACCGACTCACATGGGATCTGGTCACGGGTGACGATGTCGATGACGCCGAGAGCCGCGGCCGTCGGCGAGACCTCGCGGTTTCCCCCGTCTTCGTTCGCCCCACGACGGTCCACCCCGTCGACCTCGCTCCATACGCGAATGTGAGGGCGATCGCCACAGACAGCTACCGCGCCCGCGGTGACATCGATGGACGTGGGAGCAGCCTCCCCGCCGAGTGGCTTCCTCCAGACCAGACCGGGCCGCGAGAGCACCTCTATCCCGACGGCTACTACGCCCCGGGAACGCCGCGAACCGACATCCCCTTCGCTTTTCCGCCGGTGACCTCGGGGGTGGGCGCGGCCGTCGCCTGTTCGGGCCAGAGCATTCCGCTCGGCGAAAGAGGGGCGGCGCAGGTCCATCTCGTCATCGCCAGCACCGAAGGTGCGCGCGCGACCACGTTCCAGTTGACCGATGGTTCGGGCGAAGTGCATCCGATCGCCGTTCCCGTCCCGCCCTGGGAGGAGCGGATTCAGGGGATGCCGATCGCAGCCTACTCCCCCTACATTCGCACCCTGAGCGGCGATGACACCGGGCGCGGGGCCTATCTCTATCACCTGACGCTGTCGCCGCCCTCCGGGACTGCGGTCTCGCTCGGGCTGCCGCAGGAGCCCTGGATCAAGCTGTTGGCGCTGACCGTGGAAGAGCCGTGAGGCGTCGCCCGCTCCCAAACACACGGCGAGCCATCATGCTGCGGAGGAATCGCTTTGGATAGCTGGCTCATCCGAGACGCGACCATCGTGACGATGGACGACGAGCATCGAGTTCTCCCCAATGCAGACCTCGTCATTTCCGGCAGCGAGATCGCACGCATCTGCGCGAGTGGGGAAGCTCATCCCGAGGTGCCGTCGGACCGGGTCATCGACGCCTCCGGGATGGTGGCCGTGCCGGGCCTCATCAACGCCCACACCCATTGCGCCATGACGCTCCTTCGAGGCTACGCGGACGACATGCCGTTGATGCCGTGGCTGGAGGAGCGCATCTGGCCGGTCGAGACGAAGCTGGAAGCCGATGATGTGTACTGGGGAACGCTGCTCGGCATCGCTGAGATGATCCGGGCGGGAGTCACGTGTTTCAACGATATGTATCATTACTTCGAGTCGGCCGCTCGCGCCGCCCTCGACAGCGGCATGCGGGCCGTCGTGTCCGGCGTCTTGCTGGCATTCCTGCCCGACGCCGACGAGAGGCTGGAGCACGCCATCGAGTTCGCGCGGGAGTGGCGGGACAAGGGCGACGGGCTTCTCGTGACGATGCTGGGGCCCCATGCCCCGTACACGGTCCCCAATCACTTCCTCGACCGAGTGATCGAAGGGGCGCGGGAGGTCGGCGTGGGCATCCACATCCACGTGTCGGAAACGCGGCGCGAGGTCGAGGAAAGCCGCCGCGACTACAACCAGACTCCGGTCGAGCGGCTCAGCGAAATCGGCCTGCTCGATGTCGACCCCATCGCCGCCGCCCACTGCGTCCACCTGACGGAGGGCGATATCGACACGCTCGTGGAGAAGCGGGTCGGCGTCTCACACTGCCCGGGAAGCAACATGAAGCTCGCCTCGGGCGTGGCGCCGATTCCGAAGCTTCTCCAGGCCGGCGCCATCGTCGGGCTCGGCACCGACGGACCCGCCAGCAACAACAACCTGGACATGCTGGAGGAGGCGCGCCTGGCGGCCTTGCTGCACAAGACGCATACGGGCGACCCAACGGCCGTGCCCGCCTACACGGCATTGGCAATGGCGACGCGGGGGAGCGCGGAGGCCCTCGGGATCGGGGACCGGGTCGGGCGCATACAGGCGGGGATGAAGGCCGACATAGCCCTCCTCGACTTCCGACAGCCCCACCTCTTCCCGCCTCACGACGTCATCTCCCACCTCGTCTACGCCGCGCGGGCGGGCGATGTCCGCACGGTCTTCGTAAACGGGCGGCCCGTCATGCTGGACCGGAAGCTCCTGACCATCGACGAGGAAGAGGTATACGGCCGGGTGCTGGACCGACTGAAGCGGCTGGTTTGAACGTGTTTGCGGCCGAAGTCAGACATACAGGCCCGGAGAGCCGAAGAAGGGCCGAGCCAGGTTCTGCTGCTATCCTCGTTCCAGACTGCAAGGATTCCTAGTGGGAGAACGAAATCGAGATTCCCTATCGACGTCGGCGGAGGCCGACGCCAGGCGAATGCTCGGCCGGGCGGAGCGGAGAGGGCTCTTCGACGCCCTCCGCCGGATCTACGACGAGTTCCCCGACACGGTCTGCGAGAACTGCGCCCGCTGCTGCTTCGAGAGCCCGGGCATCTTCTTCGTCGAGTACCTCCATCTGCTAGACATGCTGGCGGAGATGCCCCGCGGCCGCCGCGAGGATCTCCTTCCGGCCGCCCTACGCGAGCTCATCTTCTCCTGGATAGAGCCGGAAAGAACCTGCATATTCCTCGAAGGCTCTCGCTGTACGATCTACGACCGGCGGCCTCTCGCCTGTCGTCTCTTCGGGCTCACCCCGGCCGTCGAGCGGGATCGGGCGGAGGCCGAGGCTCGGCTTGCAGCTCGCCAGGAGGCCAGGCGTCTCAGACACTTCGGCATCGAGGTGCCCGAGGCCGTCGTCCAACGGTCTCTCGTAAGCTGCGATCGGGTGCGCGATGTGAAGGGACGCCCGGTGGCCGTCGACGGGGAGGAGATTGCGGCGCGGGTGGCGCGGCTCGACGCTGCCCTGCTGCCACAGCAAGTGGTGATCGAGGAGTTCTGCTTCCGCTCTCTTCCGGAGCGCCTCGGCGCGGCCGCGCTCGGGCAAGATCCGGCGGACGCCTTGAAGCTCCAGCTCCTACGGCGCGCCCAGGCCGGCGCCCCAATAAGGGAACTGCTCTCGGCGCTCCTGGCTCACGTGAGGCTTCCCTGGCCCTTCCAGCTCAGGCGCCCAGGGACACACAGTCGATCGAGCGGAGTTGACCCGGGTCCTCGGCAGAAGTGAAACCGCTTGCCGACCTACAGCGGAAGCACGTTGTTCGCGTGCAGGCCCTTGTCACCATCCTGCAGATCGAACTGGACTTGCTGGCCTTCCTCCAGGGTCCTGAAACCAGGCATCTGGATCGAGGAATAGTGCACGAAGACGTCTGAGCCGTCCTCCACCTCAATGAACCCGTAGCCTTTTTGCGCGTTGAACCACTTGACCCGTCCCCGCGCCATCTGCGCACCTCCTTGGTCCGCCGCTCACCTTACGGGCAAAGCAGTCAGGCGGAAGTTAGCACACACATGGTGTCGCTGTCAAGCCAACGCGGGCTTAGCAGGGAGGTTGAGGGGTCAGCCGGTTCAGGGAAGCAGCTCGGCCAGGAACCGCTGAAAGACGGGGCAACGACGATACCCGTTCTCCCCACTGAAGCACCACTCGCGGTCGACCGGATCGTCCACCGCCGCCTCTCGACCGTCATCGCCCTCGGCGTTCTCGTGCTCCAGAAGACACTCGCCGTTTGCGCTCGAGAAGTGGGGGCAGGGCACTGGTCCCCTCCTCGGAAGTGATCAGGATGACTTCGACGAATCCTCGCTGTCGTCCTCGGCGACGTCTTCGCCGATTTCCTTAACTGACTTCCGGAACTCCTTGACGCCCTGGCCCAGGGAGCGGGCCAGCTCCGGGAGCTTCTTCGCCCCGAACAGGAGCAATATGATGATCAGAATGACAACGATCTCTTGCCCGCCCATACCACCGATGAACGCCATCATGCCTCCACTCCAACCATCTATCGTTGCTCCGTCCGCATTATACGCCGGCGGTCGCCTGCTGGCAAGGGGCGAGCTCTCACACTCCGCTCTGAGCTTGACGAAGATGACGCGATCCCATACAATTCCTCTACGAGTGCCGAGGTGGCGGAACTGGCAGACGCGCTAGGTTCAGGACTTAGTGGGCTTACGCCCGTCGGGGTTCGACTCCCCGCCTCGGCACCATTCTCTCCGTCGCCGATGCATCTCGGGCGCCTGGGCCGCGCCCAGCGGGCCCATTGGACCTGTCCTCTTCACCATTGAGATATCCATCAGTGTAGACCTTGGCCCGTGATGCTGTCGGAAACGATCGGTTCCCACGGGGGGCGCGCGAGAGGCAGGATTGCCGGTGCATCCAGCCGAAACTGGCCAGACGAGAGAGCGAGGGACAATGGCTCCACACGGACCGGGATTCGAATGGCGGGACGAGCTTCCCATCCAGGGGACGCGCTGCGTGACCCCTGGTGAGAAGAAGCTCATCGCCGGAGTGAAGGTGAAGCGCCTTCCCGCGCTTCCCGACGAGCGGGGTGTTCTCACCGAAATCCTTCGCTCCGACGACCCCGAGTATCCGCAGTTCGGGCAGGTGTATATGACGACGACCTACCCCGGAGTCGTCAAGGCATGGCACTACCACGATAAGCAGACCGACATGGTCTGCTGCGTATCTGGGGAGCTGAAGCTGGCCCTGTACGATGGGCGCGCGGACTCGCCCACCGAAGGCATTGTGAACGAGATCTTCTGCGGCGACTCCAATCGGGTCATCGTCAAGGTGCCCGCGGGCATCCATCACGGATGGAAGTGCGTGGGGGAGCACACGGCGCTCATCATCAACGTTACCGATCGAGTCTACCGGTACGACGCGCCGGACGAGCACCGTACGGACCCGCACGAGAACGATATTCCGTACGATTGGCGGCGTCGGGACGGATGAGCGGACGAGCAAGGCGCACGCCTGCTGACCCGCCGCGCAGCGCGAGAGCCACAAGCGAGAGGCCCGTCGCGGCCGATTGCAGGTCCGGCCGGGGCGGCCTCGCCCATGACGGAGCGCAGCATGGACCTATCTGAGGCACTACTCAAGGCGAAGGAAGCCATTGCCATCGAGGCCTCCTCGGTGGAGGCGCTGGCGGAGAGAATCGACGAGTCGTTTGCGCGGGCGGTGGAGCTGATCCTCGACTGCTCCGGCCGGGTCGTGGTCACGGGGATGGGCAAGTCCGGCGCGGTCGGCCGGAAGCTCGCCGCCACCTTCGCCAGCACGGGCACGCCGGCGCTCTTCCTGCACCCCGCGGAGGGGCTTCACGGAGACCTGGGCATGGTCGCCGCCGGCGACGTGCTGATCGTGCTCTCCCAGAGCGGCTGGACCGATGAAGTGGCGGCCATCATCTCCGCCATGAAGCGGATCGGCGTCCCCATCATCGGCTTCACGGGGCGCATGCACAGCCCCCTCGCCGACCAGGCCGAAGTCACCATCAACGTCTCCGTGGAGAGAGAGGCCTGTCCGCTGGGCCTTGCGCCGACGGCGTCGACCACTGCACAGCTCGCCATGGGCGACGCCCTCGCCGTGGCCGTCATGACCGCCCGGAAGTTCTCCCGAGAGGACTTCGCCGCGCTCCATCCCGCCGGGCAACTGGGCCACAAGGCCGGCAAGCGCGTCGCCGACATCATGCGCAAGGAGGAAGAGGTCGCGGCCGTCTCGGAAGACGCCCTTCTCCGGGATGCGCTCTTCGCCATCACCAATGCCCGCGCCGGGGCCGCAGCCGTGGTCGGCTCGGATCGGCGCCTCGTCGGCATCATTACCGACGGTGACATTCGGCGGGCGCTCCTCGCATATGCACAGGCTCTGGAAGGACGCGCGGCCGACGTGATGACTCGGGACCCGAAAATCGCCCACCCCGAAGCGCCGGCGATCGAGGCGCTCCGCCTCATGAAGGAGTACAAGATCGGCGACATGCCGGTCCTCGACGCGGACCGACGACTGCTCGGCATGCTCAACCTCAAGGATATGCTCGACCTGGGAATGGAGTGAGCGGAATGCGCCCGATTCGCTTCGGCACCGAGGGATGGCGTGCGGTGCTCGCCGACGACTATACGTTCGATAACGTTCGAATCGTCGCGCGCGCGGCAGCCCAGTGGTTCAAGCGTCAGCCGAAGCAGGCGCCGGTCGCCATCGGCCACGACACCCGGTTCATGGGAGAGAGATTCGCCGCCGCCGTCGCCGACGAACTCGCCGCCGCGGGCGCCGAGCCCCGGCTCTGCTCGGGCCCTCTGCCGACGCCTGCGACCTGCTACTACGTGGTCACGCAGGGCCTCGCCGGAGCGGTCGTCCTGACCGCCAGCCATAATCCCGCCGCCTACAATGGCGTCAAGATGAAGAGCCACTACGGCGCCTCCGTCGGAGAGGACGACGCCCGTTGGATCGGTCGAGAAGCCAACGATCTGCTTCAGTCCGCCGAGCAGGAGCGCGCCCCCGCCGCCGACCACATTCGTTTCGATGTGAAGGAAGACTACCTCAGCCGCCTCCTCTCGCTCGTGGATCGGGAAGCCATCGCCAAAGCCGACCTGCACGTGGTGGCCGACTGCATGCACGGCGCGGGCGGCGGCTACTTCGACGAAGCGCTCCGGCGGGTCGGCTGCGCCGAGGTCAAGACGCTCCGAGCCGCCCCCGATCCGACCTTCGAGTGGAAGCACCCCGAGCCCATAGGCCCCAACCTCGAGTCGACCATTCCGCTCACCGCCGACCCCACGATAGACATCGGCCTGGCCACCGACGGCGACGCCGATCGCTTCGGCATGATGGCCCACGGCGAGTACATCGACATCCAGCGCACGATCGCCTTCATCCTCTACCACCTGCTCAAGAACCGGGGCTGGCGGGGCCGAGTCGTCCGCGCCATCAACGTCACGTCGATGGTGGACAAGCTGTGCCAGCACTTCGGCTGCACGGTGCATGAGACTTCCGTCGGCTTCAAGAACATCGCACCGGAGATCATCAATACGGACGATGTGATCCTCGGGGTCGAGGAGAGCGGCGGCTTCGGCATCCGGGGGCATGTGCCGGATCGAGACGGGACTCTCACCGCGCTGACCGCCTGCGAAACGCTGGCAGTCGAGCGGAAACCCGTACGCGACATCTTGCAGGATGTGTTCGACATTACCGGCGGCGGCATGTTCTTCGACCGGGTCGACATGCGCATCACGCCCGAGCAGCGCGACTCGGTCCGGGAGGCGCTGCCTTCGCTCGATCCGGACGAGGTGGCGGGCCAGAAGCTGGAGTCCGTCAATCGCCTCGACGGGGCCAAGCTCATCCGCCGCGACGGGAGCTGGCTGTTGATGCGCCTCTCCGGCACCGAACCGCTCGTCAGAATCTACGCCGAGGGGCGCAGTGAGGCCGACGTGAGGGCGCTGCTGGACGCCGGCAAGAAGCTCGTCCTCAGCATCTCCGGAGGGTAAAGCCATGGCGGATGCAGGCACGATGCACGTCGTGATCATGGCCGGCGGAGTCGGCACTCGGCTCTGGCCCGTCTCTCGCCGGAGCCGCCCGAAGCAGTTCCAGCCCCTCCTGTCCGACCGCACGATGCTCGTCGACACCTATGAGAGAATCCTCCCCCTCGCCGACCCGGAACGCGTGTGGGTGGTGACCAGCGCCGACTTCGTCGATCTCGTGCGCAAGCAGCTGCCCGCCGTTCCACCCGGGAACGTGCTCGGCGAGCCTCTCGGGCGCAACAGCGCTCCCGCAATCGCCTTGGCGACGGCGCGCATCGCGCGCCTCGACCCCGAGGCCCTCGTGCTGGCGACCCCCGCGGACAGCTTCATCGGCGACGCCGCCGCCTATTGCGATTACATCGCCGTCGCCGCCGACACGGCCGAAGAGGGCTTCATCGTGACGCTCGGCGTCATCCCCTCCCATCCGGACACCGGCTACGGCTACATCAAGCGCGGCCACCGTCTCGCCACCGTCGGCGGAGCATACCGCGTGGATACGTTCACTGAGAAGCCCGACCTCGAAACGGCAGAGCGCTACCTCGCCGATGGCGGCTACTACTGGAATATGGGGCACTTCATCTTCCGCGCCAACACCTTCATGGAACGATGTGGCGTCCACCTCCCCGAGATAGCGAAGGCGATGAGGAAGCTGGCCGAGGCGGAGGACCCGACTGGCGAGCTGCTGGCGCAGACCTACCAGGCAATCCCCTCCGTCTCCATCGACTACGGAATCGCCGAGAAGGAAGAGGACATGGCGGTCGTCCCCACGGCTGTGGAATGGAGCGATGTTGGAAGCTGGCGGGCGGTGAAGGAGATCGCCGGCAGGCACGGCTCCCTCAACCGGAGGCCGGAGAACCACGTCGGCGTCGACACCCGCAACTGTTTCGTGATGGCTACCTCCGGCCGCCTCGTCGTCACCGTGGGGATGGAGGATTGCGTCGTCGTAGACACCGAGGACGCGGTCCTGATCGTCCACGAGGACAAGGCGCAGGAAGTGCGGGAGGCGCTGGAGGAGATCGAGCGGAAGGGGAAGGGCGGCCATCTCTAGAGCGCATTTGATAACCCACACTCGCCTGGCTGTCCGCTAGAGACGCTGGCATGAAATGCGCCTGCTGGAGCCTGGCGGCTTGTGCTGCTGTTTCATGACCTCAGGTGGAGGTTATGGAACAGCTTCTAATGGATGTCGCCCAAAGAAGTAACGGGCGACATCCATCAGAAAGCCAGGGAATGCCTGAAGAAAGACGTTCGCGCAATGTTACTTCATTGCGCGAACGTCGGTAGGGCTTCACGAACGCAGGCAGGCGCGAGCCCAGCAATCCACCTGCCTCGCGAGCCGCGTGACTGCGGTCTGGCCGATCCTTGAGTGGCGTTTCGCACCTGGTCCAACAGGAGACGCTGCGCGGTAAGCAGAATCCCCTCGGAAAGCGACGGCCGCGCCGATTGGCCGGGCACGCCAGAGGGTTGCTCTTCGTGGTCCAACCGATTCGAGAAGGGACAGTGGCAGAGGCCGGCGCCTCCTGTCCTATCGCCTGCGGGGTCTCCGCGCTCTATGGGTGGGCAATAGTTCGCTTCCCGCATGCCGTCCGGGCCGCCCTCTTCCTGGTCCTCGCGGTCGCGGTGGGGGCAGCCTACAACGCGGCGAGTCCCCTCGGCCTTCCCTGGCTTCCCTCTCCGGGCAACCGCGTCGCCATTCCGCGTGCCTTCGAGACACGTCTCCCCCAGATCAACGCACTCCAGGCCATGTCTCTCTACGAGGCCGGCAATGCTCTGTTCGTTGACTCCCGCGATGCCGCCGACTACGCCAAAGACCACATCCCGGGCGCCGTCAACCTGCCCATGCGCAAGTGGGGCGAGCTCTGGCCGCAGGCCGAGTCTCAGCTCCCCAGAGACCGCACGCTCGTCCTCTACTGCTACGGCGCCCACTGCGGACTGAGCACGCGGCAGGGGAAGGCGCTGCTGGAGGAGGGGTACGAGGACCTCGTGGTGTTGGACTACGGATGGTCGACGTGGACGCAGCACGGGCAGCCGACGGTTCGGCACCCAGAAGGCCATCCCGCCGATGAGGGAGGCGGCTGAGATGCGGGCGATCTGGCGCCTTGCCACCCATCCGATCTTCCTGCGCGTGACCGGGATACTGGTAGGCGCCACGTTCGTCTATGCCAGCCTCGACAAGGTCGCCCGGCCGGACCGCTTCGCCGACATCGTGCACGACTACGACATGCTCCCCCTCATCTTCATCAATGCCTTCGCTCTCATCATGCCGTGGACGGAGATCACGACAGGCGCGGCGCTGATCGCGGGCGTGTGGCGGCGGGGCGCGGGGCTGCTGGCGACGGCGATGACCGTCGCCTTCCTCATCGCCATCGCGCAGGCGGAGATTCGCGGTCTGGAGATCGAGTGCGGGTGCTTCGATGTCAGCGGGATGAGCCACACCGAGGCGAACTGGGACCTCTTCATCCGTGACATCCCGCTGCTGTTGGGGGCGGTGCTGGTGTGGAGGAAGGGGTAGGGGACTCACCTGCTTCGTGCCACCCGGTCGAAGGCACATGAGCTCCTGGCGCTACGCAGCTCGTGTGATCCTCGAAGCTACTGATGGCCGCGGCCCGCCGTTGACGCCCTCCCTCGGTCTTCCCCTCGGGTGAGTCGGTTACTCGCGCCGACCTTACCTTACAGCATCAGGCTGTCGAAAATCGGCTCGCGTTCCCAGTCCGCCGGGATGCCCCCGGATATCAGCGTGGCGAAGAAGCGCGCGGTATTGCGCTGCGCGCCAAGCTCATCCTGGAGTGCCGCGGTCCGGTTGAGTTCCGCCAGTACCAGAGACTCGTCGAGCGGGCGAGGACTGGACGAGGTTATCCGCCGGTAGTTGCCCGCGTAGATCCGCTCGAGGCTCTCCCGAGGCAGCGCAATGCCCTGGACGGGCTGCGCGAGGTTCCGGTGCGTGAACTCCCCCTCCGTCTCCAGGAACTGCCTGACCAGCAGGATGGGCGAGGTATCTCCTCCGCTCATGAAATCGCTGCCCAGGATGATGCGATCCTGGTACTTCAGGAAGAAGTCCCTCGTCTCGTCCGGCCGCTTGGAGAAGTTCGGGTACATCTCCGTTCCTGGGGTCAGGTCGAAACAGACATTCGGGAAGCGGTCCATGAGGGCCGCGGCCCTGGGCAGGTCGGCAGACAGGAAGTGGAAGTGGGCGAAGATGACCTGGAGCTTCGGGTGGCGCTCCAGCACGTGGTGGCACTCGGCGTAGATGGCTTCCTTCGACGGGAAGGTAGAATCGTAGGCCCAGCCGCTGTCCTTCGCCCACTGGGGACAGAGCTCCGGATCCCAGAACTCCTCCGGATCCCCGACGTGCCATAGCAGAGGCATCTGCAGTGTCTCGAGACAGGTGAAGTAGGGCTCGTAGACGATGCTGTCCAAGGCCAGCCCGGATTCCTTCCTGTAGTTTGGCTTGCCGGTGAGCATCTTCATCCCGTCGCAGCCCATCGCCCAGAACCTTCGAGCCTGTTGGGGCAGCGAACAGGCGAAGCGCAAGTCCACGTCCGCGCCCAGTGACGTGTAGTCCAGCGCGGCGAAGAGGTAGATCCGGTCGGGGTGGCGCCATTTGGCGTAGAACCCCTCCGGGTTGGTGCTCACATAGCCGGTGGAAGGCAGGCTCAACATGAGGAGGCTCATCGACTCCACGCCGAGCGCTGCCTCCTGCTCGAGCATCACATCGACCACATCCGGCTGCGGTGTCTCCAGATGGGTGTGCGCGTCGATGATAGGGATGTCCGTTCGCAGCCGTCCTGTCATGGTTGCCTCTCCCGAGACTCAGAGTGGCGGCCTTGTGTTCGAGCATCTGCGAGACGCGGGCCGCCCGTGTCGGAACCTGCAGGCTGACCCGGTCGAGCTGTGATTGGGAGTGGAGATGTCATCTTGCGCGGCAGAGACGACGGCTTCTCCGCCGTCGCCTCATCTGTTCCTGGTGCCGGGACCCAGACTTGAACTGGGGACACCTGGATTTTCAGTCCAGTGCTCTACCAACTGAGCTATCCCGGCATGCTTTCGGAGCGAGATTGGCGGAGCCGACGGGACTTGAACCCGCGACCTCCGGCTTGACAGGCCGGTGTGCTAACCAACTGCACCACGGCTCCGCGCATCATCCTCACTGGTGGGCGAAACAGGATTTGAACCTGCGACCCCTTGCGTGTAAAGCAAGTGCTCTCCCGCTGAGCTATTCGCCCGCACGGCGCCCTGCAATCTATTGTCCTGCTGGTGGGCGCAGCTGGATTTGAACCAGCGACCTCTTGCGTGTGAAGCAAGCGCTCTCCCACTGAGCCATGCGCCCACGCTGGTAGCCCCAGGGGAAGTTGAATCCCCGTCTCCGGCTTGAAAGGCCG